>CEUQ01082786.1_pt1 | contig 22931 bp, 23 predicted proteins | sample 361491 | NCBI WGS metagenome assembly CEUQ01 (sample SAMEA2622796, study PRJEB7988) | marine metagenome | biome: marine biome (ENVO:00000447); feature: marine epipelagic mixed layer (ENVO:xxxxxxxxx); material: "saline water (ENVO:00002010), including plankton (ENVO:xxxxxxxx)" | depth 120 m | reverse complement strand
TTTTTCCTTGGTGTCTTTTTCCTTGGTGTCTTTTTCCTTGGTGTCTTTTGATTTTGCTTTTTTGTCTTCTTTTATCTTATTATCTATACCTGAATCTGATTCAGTTTTAGATTTTACCTGGGTAGATTTTTTCACTTTATTAGTTTGAGGTTTTTCTTGATTATTTTTTGAATTTGCAGCTGGACTTTTTTCTGCTGCTTTAGCTTGGGCTTTTGACCTTGCCTCTGCTTCTTGAGCTTCTAAAATTGCTTCAGAAGCCAACTTATCCTCATGTGCTTTTTTTGCAATTTCTTTTCCTGATTTAATTGCTTCTGATATGTGCTTTGCTATTAATTCAATTGATCTTATTGAATCATCATTCGATGGAATTGGATATTGGATTAGTTCAGGGTCACAATTAGTATCTACCATTGCTACTACAGGAATGCCCAACTTTACAGATTCTGCTACTGCTATAACTTCCTCAGTTATATCAACAACGAATAAAACGTCAGGTAATTTTCGCATTTCCATTATTCCGCCAAAAAATTTCTTAAGCCTCTCAAGTTCATTAGAAAGTTTAAGAGTTTCTCTTTTTGTCTGCGCTATAATATTCCCCTTAGAAAATGCTTCTTCAAGATGAACTAGCCTTTCAATTCTATTTTGAATAGTTCCAAAGTTTGTCATCATACCACCTAACCATCTCTGGTTAATGTACATTGCACCTGATTTTTCTGCGTATTCTTTAATGATCTCTTGAGCTTGTGGTTTTGTCCCGACCATTAAACATTCTCCACCTTCACCAACAATTTTTTCTATAAAACTTTTTGCTTCCTTAATTGAATCAATTGTTTGGATAAGATCGATGATATGTGCACTTGATCTCTTTCCATAAATGAACTTATTCATTTTTGGGTTCCATCGCTTTGTAGGATGTCCAAAATGTACCCCAGCGACAAAAAGAGATCTAAGATCGAGAGGCGCCACAGTATCTTCTTGAGTATCAGAAGTATTCTGCGTATTTTCTATCATTTATTTGCCTCTATTCCAGTTAGCAACTATTAACTGGTCTATTAAGATTTTTATTTATTTACTCGTAAAATAGTAAACAACCTATAAATTGTACATGAATTGAGTATAAAAATCTAAATTTTATTGATAGCAATTAATTTTTTATTACTATATCCATTTATTTTTTGTAGCCATTGATGCTGCTTGAGCTCTATTTGAGGTAAAAGTCTTATCAAGTATCACGCTTATTGCATTTTTTATAGTTTGTTCTGCTAAACCTACTTGATTTGCAATTTCTTTGTTGGATTTTCCCATAGAAATATGGTTTAGTATTTCTTTGTCTCTTTCAGATAAAGGGTTATCAAAAATAAAATCTCCAATATAATCTTTTCTTGTTATTTCACTAACTTTTTGAATAAGAATTTTTGAGCAACTTTCACTTTTACTAATTTTTTCCAGTATAGGACAGTTACTAGAAATCCTTGAAACTATGATATTGTCAATAATTGAAGCAAGGTCTTTGATATTTTTTGGAAATAAAATACAATCCCATACCCCATGAAAAACAGAATCTAACAAAGTTTTATTAGAAAAATTATCGACGATTGAATAAATTTTTGCAGACTCAATTTGAGTATTTTGTTTTCGTAATATTTGTAAATCATCTGTAATAAATACGTCTACTTCAGGATCTGCATCATCCACTTCGCTCAATAAATACAAACCTTCAGCATTATATATGTATCCAGATAAATCTTTTTTTAAATCATAATCGGAAATACTAAGAAAAAATCTAATATTTTTAGACTCATTATTTAATTTCGAAGACTCTGAATAATCTAATGACATAAAAGTTTTCCTCTTAACTTATGATAACTAATAATTTATGTATCAACTAAAGATTCAAAGATTTTACTCAAACTAAAAATTAGTTGGGTATGAGGTCAGTATTATTCAATTATTAATAATGAATAAATACTTATTATTTCCCAAGTGTTGGGAAAAATTTGTAAAATGAAAGAAGATGAAATCAAAATATCATATATCAAATTTTTCAATAGTTATTTTATTTTCTATTTTTATAACATGTACCTCAATTTACTTTGGAGTAGTTATTGGAGCCAATTCAGAAACTAATTTTATAGTTAAAAGCGCTCTTAATATTTCAGGTAGCGCATCTACTTTTTTTTCAAACTCAGAGATTCTAATACCATTTGGATTTGCTTTTATAGCTGGTTTAATTGCATCACTTAACCCCTGTGGTTTCGTGATGCTCCCTGCATACGTAGGAATATTTATAACAGATAAAAACTCTAACAAAAATCCAAGGAAATTTCATCAACTGCAAACGATTTTTAGTGTTAGTATCTCTATGGGATTAGGTTTTTTATTTGTATTTGGAACTATAGGTATTATTATTTCATTTGGAAGAGATGTTTTTTCTGAGTATGTTAATTTATTTCATTGGATAGGATTTATTTTAGGTTTTATACTTATTATTACAGGGGTATATATATCTTCTGGTAAAAAAATTTATTTTCAAAAGCCTCAGTCTATTTCTTCAAAAATACAAATCAAAAGTAATTCTGAATTATCTAATTATTTTCTTTTTGGAATTTCGTATGCTTTAGTTTCAATAAGTTGTACCATGCCCATTTTTTTAGCATTAATTGGTTCAAGCATATCAAGAGATGGTTTTTTATACGGGTTTTACCAATTTTTGATCTACTCACTTGGTATGACGATGATGATAATTATAATCACAATAATTCTGTCAATCTTTAAGTCAACAGTTCTGGAAAAAATAAAAAACATATCAAAATATACAGATGCAGTATCGTCGTATATATTGATACTTGTTGGAGGATATCTAATTTTTTACTGGCTGACAGAAGGTAAGATTTCAGAAAAAATAGTTAATATTTATTCAAATTATAACTAAGCATCAATCACTGGATTCGTCAGTTTTCCTATACCTTCAACTTCAACAGTTACATCACCTCCCGCATTTATAGGTGGGGTAGTTCCAGAAGTCCCAGTCCAAATTAAATCTCCAGGATCTAATGTTACGTACTTACTAATAAAAGATACTGCCTGTGCAGCAGTAAATATCATTTCAGACGAATGACAATTTTGACCTTCAACTCCATTTACCCAAGCCTTGATTGATAAATTTTGTGGATCTAAATCTGTAACAATAAAAGGTCCAGTTGGTCCAAAAGTATCGGAAGATTTAGCTCTCCACCATTGCTTATCTGCCTTCGGACCTGCCTGCCATTCTCGGGCACTTACATCGTTTCCTGCAGTATATCCAAAAACATAATTAAGGGCATTTTCCTCTGAAACAGATTGTGCTTTTTTTCCAATAATTACAATCAATTCAGACTCACAAACAACAAGGCCTGAATCCTCTGGCAACTTAATAGGGTCACCTGGTCCAATTATGGCATTATTGTTTTTATAAAATGGTTCTGGCCTTGTGGGTTTGTCAGCACCCAGCAAATGAGAACCATAATTTAAGGCTAAACAAAGCATTTTTCCAGGTTTAGGAACTGGCGCTAAAATTTTAACATCAGATAAATTATACTTTTCACCAGTCTCTTTATAGTCTTGACCAATAGGTGAATTAGATATTACACTAACTACTTCATCTTCTACAATCCCATAACTTACATTGTTACTATGCTCAAATCTAACAAATTTCATGATTTTTTCACTCCCAGAACGTATAAATAATTTATTTGTCAATAATATTTAAAAATAACTACCATTACCACTAAAAAAACACTAATTCTTTATGAATATTGCCCTAATTATTTAGGAAACAAGTTTCTTATTTCTTTTTTACTTATATATCTCCATTTGCCATACCCTAATTCTCCTAAATATAGCGTACCTATTTCTAAACGCTTTAATTCTTCTATTTTGTAACCATAATTATTAAAAACTCTTCGAATTAAACGGTTTTTACCCTCATGAATTTTTATTTTTATTTTTTTTCTATCATCTGAAATCCAATCAAAAATAAAAGGATATACTTTTTCGTTACCTATAAGTGGAGATTCAGAAATAACATCTTGATGAAATCTTTCCAGGGATTTTGATAAAACAGCATAATATTTTTTTTCTACATTATTACTAGGATGTGAAATAAAATTGGAAAAATCTCCATCATTAGTCAAGATAATCAATCCTGAAGTGTTGTAATCCAAACGACCTACAGGAAAAATTCGTTTTTCAATATGAACTAAATCCAATACCGTAGGCCTTTCTTGGGGATCAAAGTTACTAGTTATGTATCCAATAGGCTTGTGTAACATTATATAAATTTTTTTGGTAGGTTCTAATTTAATTCCATCAACAGTAATTATGTCCTTTGTGATATCTGCATTTTGACCAAGATTAGCTAACTCATTATTTACCCTGACTCTTCCAGAGGTAATTAATTGCTCGGCTTTTCTTCTTGAAGTAACACCAGATTTAGAAATTATTTTTTGTATACGCTCTTCCATGATAATTTAAATATATATGAAATTGTTTTTTTGGAGTATTATTTACTTAAGTAATAATTATTTAAAATACACATTAATATCAAAGAGTTTTTTATGGAAAAAATAGGCATACTTGTAGGTGGGGGACCAGCTCCCGGAATAAATAGTGTAATAGCTGCCGCTGCAATAGAGGCTATTAATTCTGGATTTCAACCAATAGGAATAAAAAATGGTTACGAATTCCTTGTAAAAAAAGATATAAATCATACAGTAAATCTTGAAATTGAATCAGTTGCTAAAATTTATAAACTAGGTGGATCAATATTAAATACTTCTAGAACTAATCCAGCTAAGAGTTCTTCAGACTTAAGTAATACAATCAGTTCTCTGCACAAATTAAATATTAACAAGTTAATTACTATTGGTGGAGATGATACTGCATTCGGTGCTTCGGAAATTGCTAAACATTCAAAAAATAGCATCAAAATCGCCCATGTTCCCAAAACAATTGATAATGATCTTCCATTACCGGGAAACATGCCTACATTTGGATACGAGACAGCAAGACATGTTGGCTGTGAGATTGTTTCGAATATAAAAGAAGATTCAAGATCAACAAATAGATGGTATTTTATTGTAGCAATGGGCAGACATACTGGCCACTTAGCATTAGGTATAGGAAAATCCTCAGCAGCAACCATAACCATAATACCTGAAGAGTTTGAGGATAACCAAATTACAATTTCACATGTTTGTGACATCATAGAAGGCTCTATAATCAAACGTCAGATGTTAGGTAGACCTGACGGAACTGTAATTATTGCAGAAGGTATTGCAGAAAAATTAAATATGGAGCAATTAGAGAAAGATCAACAAATAAAAGTCCCGCGCGATGAATATGGAAATGTGAAACTTGCAGATTTGCCTTTATCAAGAATAATAAGAAATGAAGTAGAAAAAAGATTTAAGAAAATTGATAAACCTATGGATATAGTAGATCTAACATTAGGATACGAATTAAGATCTGCACCTCCTATACCTTTCGATATAGACTACACAAGAACATTGGGACATGGAGCCGTAAAATTTTTAATATCATCATCCAAAAACAATCAAAGCGGTTTGATTTGTCTAGAAAACGGACAGGTTAGATGTTTATCATTTGAGGAAATTAGGGACAATAATACAAATAAAACATCAGTAAGAAAAGTTGATATAAATTCTCTATATTATGATGTGGCTAGAAGATATATGACTAGAATTGAAAATGATGATTTGAAAAATAAGAAAAAACTTAAAGAAATATCTAAAATATCAAAATTATCATCGAACGAAATAAAACAAAAGTTTACCAAAAACAATGAAAAATAATCATCTATTATGTAAATCTATTACAAAAAGTTATGGAAATAATAAGATTATTAATGGTGTTAATTTGTCTATTAAATCTGGGGATGTGATTTTGCTTCTTGGAAAAAATGGGGCCGGAAAATCAACTTTAATTCGACTATTATCATACTTATCCTTACCTGATACAGGAGAAATAACGATAAATAAAATTAATTACCATAAAAATAATGCAGAAAACTATAGGGTTGAAATAGGCTCTGCGCTCCATAGCAATATGCTTTATAATGACCTAACCGTTGAGGAGAATTTAATATTTTTTTCAAAACTATATTTTGTTAAAAATCCAAAAGAGAATATTATAAACATAACAAGAAAGCTAGATCTATCTGAATATTTAGGTAAAAAAATTCGAATTTTATCCCATGGAATTAGAAAAAAAATCTCAATTGCGAAAGCACTAATCCATAATCCTAATTTTATATTTTTTGATGAAATAGAATCGGGATTAGATAAAAAATCTACTAATCAGTTAGAAAATATAATTACTGAAAATAAAAATTCAGGAGCAGGCATCTTGATAACATCACACATGATTCAGCAATCGATAAATGTATGCAATAAAGTAATAATCATGAATAAAGGTAAGATTTCAAAAACTTTTTCTGATGTATCAAAAAAAAATCACCAGCAAATAATAAGCTTTTATGAAAAAACTTCAAAACAAATATGAAAAACTCACTACTTTCTATATATAACATAGCAAAAAAAGACTTACTAATTGAGTTAAGAAATAAAGATGTTATTTTGTCAATTAGTGGATTTGGAACAATAATAATTTTTATTTTTTCATTTGCCTTCGATGTTGGATCATCATTATCTAGCAGCACTGCAGCTGGCATACTTTGGTCATCAATATCTTTTGCAAGTATTACTGGAATTAACAGATCTTTTATGCTTGAGAGTGAAAATGATACGCTTGAAGCCTTAATTATGGCGCCAATAAGTAGAGATATAATATACTTAGGTAAGGTGGTAGGTAACTTTATATTTATAACTATTTCCGAGATGGTAATTTTACCAATTTTTGCAATATTATTTAATTTTTCAATATTATCCTTAGAATTTATAACCTGCTGCTTACTTGCTAATATTGGATTTAGCGTAATTGGAACACTTTTTGCTTCATTGTCGATAAAAGTGAGAGCTAAAGAAGTATTGTTACCTATGTTATTTTTACCTTGTATTATACCTATACTGTTTTCATCAATTGAGGCTACATCTATGATATTTCAAGGAAAAGGTTGGAATGATTTATCTATTTGGTTTCAATTGACTGTAGCTTTTAATTTAATTTTCCTAATCTTTTCATTATTCATATCTAACGTAATTTATGAAGATTAGGTATGTTAATTTTTTATAAAAATTATTGTAAAATATTATTAATCTATGTTTAATATTATAAAAAATAAGCTTTTGATTTGTTCCGCTATCTTTATGTTTATTAATTTGTATTTAATTTTTATATGGGTCCCTACTGAAGCTAACCAAGGAGCAATTCAAAGGATTCTATACATCCATGTTCCTGTGTCACAAATATCTATGCTTGCAATAATTTTAGTTGCAGTGAGTTCCGTATTATTTTTATGGAAAAGAAATGAATTTTGGGACAAAATAGCCATTTCTGCAGCAGAAATAGGCCTCCTCTATGGAACTATAATGTTGTTATCAGGTATTTTATGGGCTAAACCAGTCTGGGGAGTATGGTGGACAGGTGAAGCAAAACTTACTACAGCATTAATTTTATACTTGATATATGTAAGCTACATAATGTTCAGAAATTATTTTCCTACAGGCTCACAAGGTCAAAGAATAGCTGCAATCATTGCTATCATAGGAGCTTTAGATACACCTCTGATATATTTTGCTGCTAATTTATGGTCAGAAGCTCATCCTCCAATTGTTCTAGGACCTGCTTCCGAAAATGATTCATCCTTTAGTAGCAATGACATGAGAATAGTTTGGCTTTTTTCTACTATAACATTTATGATATTTTTCGTATATTTACTTAGAATAAGATACAAATTACAAGATACTATTTCAAAATATTTGACTAACACCTAGAAAGGTAAAAAATTATGAACAAGAAAAAAATAACTTTTCTATTTATTGGAATTTTTTCAGTCTTGTCCTTATTCATTAGTAGCATTCAAACAAATGCACAAGAAAATAATAGTAAAAGAATTAGTGGAATTATAACTATGGTTTTAGTGGATGAAATGAATGAGCTTGTAGAATTTCAAATAACCGATTCCAACGGAAATAATTACAAATATAAAGTTAATGTTTCTACAGAATTTGGTTTAGATGAATCTTCAGGAGATAGATGGGTGTCAACTCAAAAAAATTCTCCTAAAGAATCTGCAATAAAATTGATTGAACACCAAAAAAGATATGCACCCGTTACAATAATATATGATGGAGAATACGCTAAGTCCGTAGTTGAACGAGAAGAAGGAAGATTAGAAAATAATTTATCATATCTTTTTTCATTTTTCCTAATTACTTGGATTATTTTTTTCCTATATATTTTTTACCTAGGTAAAAAGCAAAAAATCATTGAATCTACCAAAAATTTTGTAAATACAAAATGAAAAAAAATCAACCAAATCAAGATAACACAGCTAGACTTCTTAACTCAAAAATTAAGCTTTCCATGCTCATTATTTTAGTTTCAAGTTCAATTATTTATTTTGCATCTTCTGTTTTTAGTATTTCTACTATTGAATACCTAAGTGTTGAAGATGTAATCAACACTGACTCTATATCTGAAAATCAAATTGGAGTTTCAGGAAAACTTGTCAAAAACTCTTATTTTAGAGAAGCAAATGGAATCAGGGCACACTTTAACCTTAGGGATGAAAATGGTATTTCAGAATTACCTGTAATTTACGATGGAGAAATTGGAAAAATATTTTTTAATGAGTATGCTGAAATCATATTGCAAGGTGAAAAGGCTCAAGATGGAAGTTTCGTAGCAAAGACACTTACTATAAGATGCCCTTCTAAATATATTACTGAAGCTGAAAAAGCTGAAATGGATCTTGAAAAAAATCAGATGCCAAAAAATCCTCCCTACGGCTCTTATGAAGATACATAAAAATAAATAATTATTTACAATAATTAATACATATTTTAAATAATTTATTACTGATATAATTTATTTTCATGCTCAATGAAATTTCTTTAGACACATATATTTTTTGTATTATATTTTCGTACTTATTAGGTTCTATACCAGTAGCCTTTATAGCAGGTAAATTTTATGGAGTTAACATTTTTGATATTGGTTCAAAGCAAGCTGGTGCAACAAATGTATTCAGAGAGTTATCTCGTAAGGCCGGCGTAGCGGTAATGTTGATAGATTCTTCTAAGGGACTAATTGCAATAATTATATGCAGACTTTATGGTTTTTCAGATTTTGAACTAATTTTGCCTGCATCATTCACTATCCTAGGGCATTGGAATTCTCCATTTACTAAACTTAAGGGTGGAGATGGCGTATCGACACTTACAGGTTTAGGTCTAGGAATCGCCCCTCAGCAACTTATTATCCCATATATCATTATTGCAATAATATTATTTAGTATGATATATAAAAAATTTAGCCATCCTACAATTTGGGGTGGTTCTATTGGCTACATAATTTTTATATTAATGTCAATATGGAGTGAGACCCATTTAGATTTATCTGTAGTAGTAGGATTTTCAATCTTAGGGTTGAGCATAATGTTACACAGCATTTATTTTCATAAGAAACATAAAGAAAATTTCAAGAGAAAATAATCTTTAAATTGAGTATGAATTAAGAATTTCTTCGTTAGTCTGAATTTTCGCTTTTTCTTTCATGAATGAAAATCTTTCTTCAATTGTATCTAATTCATTCTTGTACACTAAACCTAATGGTATACCAGGACTGTTAACCAATTTTTGAGCTTGATCAATATTGGTGGGATCATAATCTTCAGGAATTTCATATGCTAATCCTTTGATTCCTTCTTTAGGATTTCCTTTAAGTGCCTGATATGTATCGTTATAAGTAGTACATGGTGACATAACGTGAACTATACTAAAACCTTTATGATTCATAGCTTCTTGCATGTACTGAGCAAGTATCTTTGGTTTGCTCGAGTAGTATGAAGCAATATACGATACCCCAATTGTTAGATAATTCTTAAGAGGTATTACAGAATTTTCAATTTTTCCAAAAGGAGTAGAAGTTGTAATTTGACCTAAATCTGTTGTGGGTGATGATTGACCCTTTGTAAGACCATATACACCATTATCCATCACTATGGCAGTCATATTAATATTTCTATTTGCAGCTGGTCCTATATGCTCAGCTCCAATTGACAGAAAATCACCATCTCCTGCTACAACAACAGTATTTAAATTTGGATTTCCCATTTTTACTCCAAAAGCAATTGGTAATGTTCTACCATGAATTCCATGTATTCCAAAAGGTTGGTCTCCTTCCAATAAGTGAACCATGTTACCTGAACATCCTATTCCCGCTACTACAACATTTTCTGATTGAGGTTTTTCATGTTCTACGGAATAATTTGTAAGTGCCATTTCTAATGCTCTTCTTACACCAAAGTCACCACATCCTGGGCACCATACAAAGTCATATTCTGGATTTCTTTTTGTCATATAAACTCCTAGTAATAATTAAACAATTTTTTTTATCTCTTTAACCAAATGATTAGGCTTGAAAGGCAGACCAGTATATTGAGTTATTGACTGAGCTTTATATCCATCCATTCTGAGAATAGATGACCATTGACCAAGATAATTTAACTCAGGGACAATAATATTTTTTGCTTTAGATAATATTTTTTTAATCTCTTCAGGAAGAGGATTTAGTGCAACGGTATACATCCAACCAATGTCTACTTGATCTTGTATTAGACGTTCATAAGCTTCTCTAGCAGCGCCTTTTGAACTGCCCCATGGCATGATATATATACCAGAATCAGAATTCTCAATCTCAAAATGAGCACCATTTAGTAAATCAAGTTTCCTAAATCTTCTCTCAGTCAGCCTGATATGATGCCTTGGTAAATGTGTTGTATCACCAATTTCATCATGCTCTGAACCATTAGCCACGTACGCACCTGCTCCACCAGGGATTGGCATGGGATTTAGTGGCGTTGATCCATCCCATGAATCATATCTTTTGCCACTATCATTTTCTGAATATACTTTCCTTGACTCAGAACTAATTTCCGTGAGATTCGGCTTAGTGATATTTTCTCCTCTTTCAGCCAACCCAAACTCTGTCATCAAAATAACTGGACCTTGATATTTTTCAGCCCAGTTTACAGATAAAGCACCTGCATAAAAACATTCTTCAACTGTACCCGGTGCCAATACAGGCATTTTTATGTCCCCATGAGCAGGGAACATACATGTGTATAAATCAGATTGTTCAGATTTAGTAGGTAGACCAGTAGCAGGACCTCCTCTTTGAACATCCACAACAACTAATGGTATTTCTGTCATCCAAGATAACCCTAAACCTTCTCCCATAAGAGCAAAGCCAGGACCAGCTGTTGCTGTCATTGCTTTTCTGCCTGAAAAACCAGCACCTAATATCACGTTAATTGCTTCAATTTCAGATGAAACTTGGTGAACAAACTTATTCCCTCCAAAAAGATTATTCTCCATCCATATTAAAATAGTTGTGGCAGGAGAAATTGGATATCCAGCATAAAAATCTAATCCCGCTGAAACAGCTCCAAGTGCCAAAGCAGCGTTACCGGTGATAATTATCTGATCTAAATTATTAGGGGTTGATTTTTCTATTTTACCAACACTTAAACCACTAGATTTAGCAACATCAACTCCTAATCTTATAGCCTTTATATTCGCTTTAATAATTTCATCATCGTTATCTCTGCCCCTTGAGAATCTTTCAGTAATAAATGAATCTATCTCTGACAAAGAAAAATCAATCAGTTGAGCTACTGCCCCAATTGTTACCATATTAGCTGCTCTAGCATTCCCTGTAGACTTAGCCAATTCATCAGCTCTAATTCCAAAATAGTTACCACCTTCAGGTAAGTCATATTCTTGGGCATTGTAGATTGTTACACCACCAGGGTTTAAGTCATCCTTGTGGTTATTGTATGCATACTCATTTAGTGCAACTAGAACATCAACTCCATCTCCTGAACTAAGTACGGGAGTTGTTGATATTCTAACTTGAGAAGATGCCGGCCCCCCCATAATCTGTGAAGGAAATGTTGAAAATGTCTGAACAAAATAACCTGCTCCAGCTGCAGCTCTTGCAAAAGCATCGGCTGAAGTAACTAATCCCTGTCCGCCTTCTCCAGCAAACCTTATTACAAAATCTTTCTTTTCCAATTATTTCCCCTAAAAAAATATAACTATGTTAATTATTTATTTTGGCCACAAAAAAGTCAATTAATTTTTACATTAATTTTCATTCATTTGTCTATAATTGATGATATTAGTAGAAAATAATCACTCTATGGTAAAAAAATTTACAAACATATGGTCAGCTGGAGGAGTTATAGTTTTTAATAAAAATGAAAAAATTTTTGTTGCCATATGCAAAAGAACATCGGAAAATCTTTTTTGTCTTCCAAAGGGAAGGCCAGAAAAAAATGAGAATTACAAACAAACTGCGATCAGGGAAGTAAAAGAAGAAACTGGAATAGATACAAAAATTTTAAAAAAAATTACAACAACTACTCATTATTTTGGAATAAGAAAACCAGATCAAAAATTAATAAAAATTTCTAAAATTAAACTTAGAAATAATAGAAACATAACCATATATAAAAAAACTGTTCATTGGTATCTAATGGAGTATTTGTCAGGTGAATTTTACATGCATGATGATGAATTTGATAGTGTAGAATGGATAGAAATAAGCATTGCAAAAAATAAAATAACACATAAGAACGAAAAAGATGTCTTGGGAAAAGTTTTGGCCATTTTCAAAAAATGAAGAAAAAATTATAAACAAATATGAAGTTTTTGCTACGGGAAAAATTACTCAATTAAGATCAAAAAAAATTGAGGATGCTACTAATGATTATAACTGGCGAATTGACAATGAATTATCTGACTTAGACGCAACTAAACCCATAAAAATGACCTATGATGAATTTCTAAGATACCATAGGGAAGATGTTAAATTTCCAAGTTATAACTCAATAAGGATGGCTATTGAAACTCTTTGCGGAAAGCATATAGGTAATTGTATGTTTTATGACATAAACTCAAAAACACTTCAAGCCGAATTTGGAATTATGATTGGTAACAAAGATTATTGGAATAATGGTTATGGCTCAGATGCTATGAATAGTGCTATTAGCTTTTTTTTCAAAAACAATAAAATTAATCACATTTATCTGCACACATTAATTCATAACATAAGGGCTCAAAAAGCATTTGAAAAGTGTGGATTTAAAAAAGTTAAAACTGTAACTAAAGAAAACAAAAAATTTATTTTTATGGAATTATGGCGAAAAGAATGGGACACTACAAACAAAAATTGCTAAAATTACACCTTTAGTAATTTCTGTCTTTGGAGGTTAAATTGACAACATCAAAACCTAACATAATACTAATAATGTCTGATGATCTTGGATTCGAGGTAATCGAATCCAACGGAGGGACATCGTACAAAACTCCAAATATAGACTCATTAGCAAAGAATGGTGTTAGATTTGAAAATGCTCATGTCCAACCTTTATGTACTCCGACAAGATTACAACTAATGACAGGCAAGTATAATTTTAGAAATTATATAGGCTTTGGAACAATGGCTCCAGAAGAGAAAACTTTTGGTCATATATTTTCTGAGAATGGATATAAAACATGTATAGCAGGTAAATGGCAACTTTATTCATATTTCCCTATGGATGAGGATGGCTTAAATTTAAGATCAAAAGGTCAAAAAATTGAAAACTCAGGATTTCATGAATATTGTGTATGGCATGCACACCATACAGAAAATAAAGGATCTAGGTATAAAGACCCGGTAATCTACGAAAATGGAAGATATCTTGATGACACCAAAGATAAATATGGAGAAGACATATTTGCCGAATACATAAATAAATTTATTGATGAAAATAAAGAAGAGCCATTTTTTGTTTATTTTCCAATGGCCCTTACCCATAGACCGCTAGAGCCTACCCCCGACAGTGAAGATTATGATGAATTTGAGCCCCCATCTAACAAAACTATTGGTGGTAGAACATTTGATGAGTTAGAGGGCTGGGATGACGACCCAAAATATTATAAAGACATGGTAGAGTATCATGACAAAATTGTTGGAAGAATTATAGAAAAAGTTAAAGATGCAGGTATATCGGAAAATACAATTATTATTTATCTAGGGGATAACGGTACACCTATAGAAGTTTGCTCAATGATGCACAAACATACTCAAGTTTGTGGAGGAAAAGGACTTACCAATGATAGAGGCACACATGTTCCTATGATGTGCCAGTGGGATGGCAAAATATCTCAAGGAATGGTATCAAAAGATTTAATAGATTCAGTAGATATATTACCTACAATACTTGAAATAGCAGGGATAAAAACTGAAGAAACATATAAAATCGACGGTAGAAGTTTTTTACCCCAGTTGTTAGGTGAAAAAGGGAACCCTAGAGAATGGGTATTTTTCCATTTTGAACCTATGACTCCAAGAAACACAACATACTCAAGATTTCTTAGAACTAGTAAATGGAAAATTTATGAAACAGGCGAAATGTTTGATTTGATTAAGGACCCTGAAGAAAAAAATCCAATAACAAACACTAATGACGATGAAGAAAGTCTAGCTGAGAGAAAAAAACTAGAACCAATTTTTTCACAAATGAAATAAATTATTCAGATATTGGAGCCGGATTAATTAGATCCATTCCAATTGTTTCTGGGAAAATAGCAGCTATCTCTTGGGGAAACCATTTAGTTTTCTTACTAATACTTCTATATTCTGTGGGATTTCTCATCATACTTATTCTATTTCCTACGCAATGGAAAATCTTACCAGTAACATTACTAGACGCATCAGAAGCCAACCAAGCTATCATGGGTGGAACTTGGCTTGGATGATTACTTAATATATCTTCAGGTATCTTAAAATCACCTTTTCTCATACTTAATGTTTTATCAGGAACTGATTCTGTCATTCTAGTTTTAGCTCCAGGTGAAATTATATTTGCCGTTATTCCATATTGGTATAACTCTTTAGACAAAGACTTTGTGAAGCCAGATATACCCTCTTTAGCTGCACCATAATTTGACTGCCCTCCATAACCGTACAAACCAGACACTGATGAAAAGGTAATAATTCTCCCAAATCTTTGATTTATAAAATGATTAACAGATGCCTTAACGACTGAAAATGTCCCCTTGAGATGAACTGATAAAACATCATCCCATTCTTGTTCAGACATATTAAAAATCATTCTGTCTCTTAGAATGCCAGCCGCCGCAACTAAAATATCTAACTTACCAAAATTAGATATAGAATCATGAATAATATTTTTTGCGCCTGTCATGTTGGTGACCGTGTTCAAAGATGCTATGGCATTTCCACCTAGCTCATTAATTTCTTCAACAATTTTTAGCGCTGGTTCTGAATTTTGAGATGAACCATCTAAGGAACTTCCTATATCAGCAACAACTATTGATGCTCCTTCATGTGCAAGAAGTTTTGCAATTTCTTTTCCTATACCTCCGCTAGCACCAGTTACAACAGCAACCTTTCCAGATAAATTTTTATATGTAGGTAATTTTTTATTCTTATTCAGTAGAATAGACTCTATATTTGAGTCAATTTCATTAATCTCAAAAGTTTGTGACACCGATGATGACAAAAATGTTTTATTGCGTCTAGGCAAAGAAAAATGTGAAATTTTGCCACCCTCAATTTGAAAAATTTGCCCATTTATCGGAGCAGAATAATCTGATGCTAAATAAGTGGCAAAACTAGCTATATTTTCGTTAGTTTTTAAATTATTATTACTTGAAATTGCTAAACTTTCGTTTTGATCATCATAGCAAATAGTATTAGAAGTCACCCCATATTTACCTAAATCCTTGGCAATAACTTTTGAAAAACCAATTATTCCTGATTTTGTTGCTGAGTAGCTTGACATTTTAGATGCTCCAATTAGGCCTGAATTAGATGATAAAGTTATAATTCTCCCAAATTTTTGTTTTCTTAATAAAGGGGCTACATGTCTAACAATATTAAAAGTAGACTTAAGATTTTCAGAATAAATCTTATCCCAATCACTTTCTTTCATATCTTCAATTGTCTTAGTTTGTTTGAAATCTTTACTACAAAATACTACATCTATACTCCCATATTTATCAATGGCAAAATCTATTACATTTTTTGAAGAACTAAAGTCTGAAATAGTCTCATTTGTTATATAAACTTCACCGCCTATACTTTTTATTTTATTAGCAAATTCATTCTGGAAAGAGAAATCCTTGGAATAATTTGAATCAAAATTAACTACTAATCTAGCACCATGCATAGACATCAATTCAGGAATTATTGGATTAATAAAATCAGATATTATTACTACTTTATTATTTAATATTTTTGTCATAATTTCTATATCAATTTATTTTATTTTCTCAGTATACTATTAACGCTTGCTGCAGTTAGTAATATTATCAATGGGACGAATAAAATCCCTATAGTAGATATAGAAAATATAAATAAGAAATATATCGTAATAGTAGATAATATAATACTGAATTTTTTATTTTTATCAATTCTTAAATTTTTAGGAATAGTAAATATTAAATTTAGGCAGAGTAACAAGTTCATTAGCGCAAATAGAATTGTTAGCCAATCTTTATTTTCAATTAATGTTGATTTATTTGTTGAATTAGTAGAGTTATCTATTGTTTCTACCAGAGGAAAAACCAATATTACAATCATAATTGTAAAGCTAATTATGAAAGACAAAAATAACAAATAGTATAAAAAAGTCCATTTTGGAAACATCAAATTAAACCTTCTAAGAATTTATATATTATCCTAAATTTCTTCTTCATAATATTCGTCCTTAATAAAATCATCATCAATATTTTCTTCAATAATAGATATTTTTTCTAATTTTGCATATGAAAGCATTAGGCGCTTAACTCCTTGATCATTAAATGCAATAGTAACTTCATAATCTGTTGATTTTTCATCAATTGATATTATTACACCTTCTCCAAATTTTTTGTGAAAAACTTTGTCTGCAACTAGAAAATTATGTGAATACTTATTAGAAATATCATTTTTTTCAACAAGGAGTTTTTTTCTAACATACATACTATAGGGATTATTTGATTCCTTAAAATTCTGACTGCTAATTTTTAGAAGTTCATTAGGTATTTCGGATAAAAATCTTGATGATAACTGAGGTCCATATTGTCCTCTAAATTTTCTATTTCTTGACCTTGATAGAAAAAGTCTCTCTTTAGCTCTAGTAATACCTACATAAAGAAGTCTTCTTTCCTCTTGAATATCATTTGGATCATCTAAGCTTCTTGAATGAGGTAACAAACCTTCCTCAAGACCAACAAGAAAAACAGCATCAAATTCTAATCCTTTAGCTTGATGTAATGTAATTAATGTTATTCCTTCTACTTCTTCAGCTGATAAATTATTTTCAAGATCTGTTACTAATGATATATTTTCCAGAAAATCAACTAAGTCATTATCAAAGTTTTCAGTAGAAAATTCCAAAGCGGAGGATTTTAATTCTAAAATATTTTCAATCCTTTCCTCACCTTTTTCTAAATCTTCTTCAATAAACTCGCCATAGCCTGTTAAATCTAAAATAGTATCTATAAAATCTGAAATCTTTTCTTTTTTTGATGATATAACTAAACTTTTTATTATTTCAGAAAAATTATTTATTGAATTAATGGCTCTTTGACTTATATTATTTTTTGTTAGTAAATCAAATTTTTGTTCTTCACAAATTTGAAAAATCAACTCTAATATTGAAGTGTTTTTATTTTCTGCTAAATTACTTAAGGTAGAGAATGTTTTACTGGATATGCCTCTTGCCGGAAGATTGATTATTCTTTCAAGTGAAATATTATCTGCAGGGTTACTTATTACTCTAAGAAAAGATAGTATGTCTTTAATTTCTTTTCTTTCATAAAACTTAACTGAACCTATTAGCTTATAGTTAATATTTTCTCTATTACAAGCAACTTCAAAAGACCTTGACTGAGAATTAACTCTATACATTATTGCTACTTTATTTAGGCTTAAATTTAATTTCTTAATATTACTAATTACAGAATCCGCTTCCTGCTCATCATTAAATGATTCAAGTAGTTCTATAGGCTCTCCATCAGGGTTATCAGTCCATAAGTTTCTTTCTAGTCTCTCATCGTTATAGCCAATTACGCTATCTGCAGCTTTTATTATTTTCTTGGTTGATCTGTAACTTTGATCAAGGGTAATGATTTTTGTTTTTTTAAAATATTTCTCAAAATCAAGGAGATTTTTGGGATTAGCATGCCTCCAAGAATATATTGATTGATCTGGATCTCCGACTACACAAATATTTTTAGAACGATTGGCAAGAATTTTTGCTATTTCAAATTGTAATGGATTAGTATCTTGAAATTCATCAATCAAAAAATATTTATAAAAATTTTGATATTTATCTAATATATAATTATTACTCTGAAATAAATTTAGACACCTTAATAATAAATCATCAAAATCTAAAGAGTTAGATCTAACTAAAAACTCTTCATATTTTTCATAGCATCTTGATGCTATTTCTTCTATGTATGAATCAACGTGCTCTGAAAAATTTTTAGCAGAAAGCATTCGATTTTTCGCATCCGAAATTATACCCAAAATTAGAGATGATGAAACCTGTTTAGAATCAATATCTAATTCTTTTAGAATTTTTTTCATTATTCTAGATTGATCGTCATAATCATAAATTACGTAATTATTTTTAACATTTACCAACTCACCGTCAAATCTTAGGACACGACTGCAAAAACTGTGAAATGTCTTTACATCAAGATAAAAATCTTCTGATAAATTAAGTAAGTTTTGACATCTTTCACGCAATTCTTTAGCTGCTTTATTTGTAAAAGTTACCGCCAAAATACCATTTAGTGGGATTTTTTTTATCTTATTTAAGTATGCAATTTTATGAGCAATTACTCTAGTTTTACCTGAGCCAGGGCCGGCAACAATTAATAAAGGCCCATTACTATATTCAACAGCCTCTTTTTGCCTAGACGATAATTCTAATAATAATTTTTCTTTATTCACGATTTACCTAATAAAAAATCTTAACAAGATACCGAAATACCTCTCCTCGCATAATCAAAAGTATAGTCTTTTCTTACATCTAATGTGCCATCATCTACTCTCCAAAAATACCTAATTCTGTCATGGAAGGAATTTACCCTCCAAGAACCATATAATAAATATTCTGCCGTAAAAAATCCTTCATTAAATAATTCTCCACAGTTTTCATTTTGAAAAGAATCGGATATATATTTTTTGTTATCAAGATAATTTCTTACTTCGTATATTACCTCCTCACCTGTTCTTGTTGGTATAACGACCATTAACTCTGTATCATCTTGCCATAAAAGTGTAGAAACAAAAACGAAAAAACAAAAAATAATAATTGATATTACGAATATTGACTTAGCAAAAAAAGATGGAGTAAATCTTTTTTTTCCATGTTTTTTAGGAGAAATTATATCTATTAAGTTCATAAATCATTTATCTAGTTAATGGTAGTCGTAATTTATCAATGAGTAAGTCTAAATCAAAATTATTATTTAGTAAATCACTGATCCTTTCTATTTTTTCTAGATGGTCGAATTTAGATTTCAATTGGATTTTCTCAATTTTTTCTGTAAACTCGTGAGTACTTTCATTAAATAAAACTATAGGTTTATTAACTTTTTCTGCCTCATAACTAACATATTCAACGGGTGTCACTCCCTTAGTTAAGAAAAGAGCTTGAGTTTCATGAGTCTGCAAAGCAGATAACTGTACGTCTGGCCTATCACCTCTAACAATTACTGCATTATCATTTTTTGAGGAAAAATAGAATGGTCCCCAATCAAGAACTAAACCTCCAATGAGATAATTTTGAATAAGTCTGTCCGAATGCTCTTTTCCGTAAATAAATTCCCCATTTAGAACTTGAGCTATTTGATTTATAGACATAGATAATAATTTTCTATCATCAGGAATGAAACCATAAAATTCTATCTTAGAATCTTTTAGGTTTTTTTCTAAATAATCACTTAATTCATTTCGTCTATACTTTGGCATAAAGTTTACCACTATACCATTTATTCTAGAACCATATTGGCTTAATATTTTCTGAAAACTTTCACCATATCTAACAACCAGTAACACTGAAGCATCTAAATCTTGAGCAATTTTCAAATTTTTGTCATGGTCATCTGTCCCTTCCATTATACTAATCGTTTGACTATTTAATAACTCAGATTTTTTTAATTTAGAATTCAGATTAGTTTGTTGAATTTCTGGAAAAAATTTTGTATAAAATTCTATATCTTTAACGGATGATTTTTCAGTGGATAAAATTTTATCAACATTAATATTTTTGTCGATAAAATTCCTTATCAATCCTGCAGTAATAGCTGTTTTACCAGTATTTTTTGTCTTTGAAATTACCATTAATGTTGTCATAAAACCTCACAAAAAATTCTAATCTAAGTTTTTTGAAATTTATATTATTAGGAATTATATCAACGTATAAGGAATTAATTACGCGGTTAATTGGCAAATTTTTCAATAAAAGTAACAACAACCTGTTTCAATGGGGAAATTTACCTTGATTGAACAAATGAGTCGGTCTACGATTATATATAGAGTGTAAGCCGAGGTAGCTCAGGTGGTAGAGCAATGGACTGAAAATCCATGTGTCGGCAGTTCAAGTCTGCCCCTCGGCACCACCAAAACAAATATAAAAATTATCTATTTCCCCTTAAAATTAGGTGTTCTTTTCTCCATAAAAGCATTTCTGCCTTCTATATAATCTTCGCTTCTAAAACATTTATCTACCATTTGAGCAATAATATCTAAGTTTTGTTCTTCAAAATTTTTCAAACCCTCATTAATTGCTGCCTTAGAAGCAACAACTGTAAGAGGAGCATTCATTGCAATTCTAGATGCAAAATCAAAAACATATTGTTTAAGTTGTTTTTTTTCAACACACTTATTTATCAATCCCATTCTTTCAGCATCCACTGAGGAGAATCTATTTCCTGTAAAAAATATCTCCTTAGCATATGCTGGACCCACTAAATTCATGAGCTCTTTTATACCTTCGTAACCATACCCAAGCCCCAGCCTGGCTGCAGGTATACCAAACTTACTATCATCAGAAGCAATTCTAATGTCCGCTGTTAATGCTATACCCATTCCACCTCCAATACAGAAACCCTCAATCATTGCAATAAGTGGTTTTTTTAGATTACAAAGAGAATCTTTAGCAAGTGAACTTGCTTTTTCATAATATTCTACTTGATCTGGAGTATTTCTTACTTGGTCAAACTCTGAAATATCTGCACCTGAAACAAACGCTTTACCACCCTCCCCTTTCATGATTACTAATCTAACTTCATCATTATTAGAAAATTCTTTAATAATCGAAGGAATTGTTTCCCACATATTTAGGGATATGGCATTTCTCTTTTCAGGCTGATTAAATTTAATCCATCCAATATTATCTTTAATCTCTGCTATTATTTTTTCTGTTGGTAAGTCTAGTCTATGCATTTAAAATTCCTCATATTATCCCATCTAAGTGGAATTTTTCAATTATTTCTTTTTTATAACCTAATTTTTCCAATATAGTATCAGTATGTTCTCCCTGTTCAGGGGTAGCTGATCTAATTTTTGAATCAGTTCTACTCATTTTTATAGCTTGATTAACAACATTAAATTTACCTAACCTAGGATGATCTACCTCAACAGCCATATTCAAGTGCTTGACTTGAGGGTCAGAAAAAACTTGATCAATAGAATATATAGGCCCAGCTGGACAACCTGATTGATTTAGTAAATCTATCCAATAATCACTAGTATTATTCTTTGTTATATTGTTAATCTCAGAGTTCATTTCCAATCTGTTGTCAGATCTTAATTCTGAATTAGCAAATCTTTCATCAGTAATTAATTTTTCATTACCTATAACTTTACAAAATTTTTCATACATCGCTTGACCAGAAATAGCTATATTGATGTGTCCATCTTTTGTTTTAAATACACCTGTAGGAATAGTTTTTGGATGATCGTTACCCATAGCTTTAGGAATCTCTCCATCCTTAAGATATCTTGCAGCTTGAAAATCTAACATTTGTATCTGAGACTCTAACAAAGATGTTTTTACCCATTGTCCTTTGCCAGATTTAGCTCTTTCTAATAATGCCAGCATTACACCTTGAGCTGCAAACATTCCAGTACATAAATCTGCAACTGGAATACCTACTCTCATTGGTCCTTCCTCTGGCATACCAGTAATGGACATAAGTCCACCCATTCCTTGAGCGATTTGGTCGAATCCAGCTCTGGATCCATAAGGGCCATCCTGCCCAAAACCAGAAATACTTACAAGAATAATTTTTGAATTAATAGATGATAAAGTTTCATAATCTGCTTTTAGCCTATATTTTACGTCTGGACGATAATTTTCTACAATTACATCTGAATCTGAGACTAATTTATGAAATATCTCTACTCCATAATCAGATTTTAAGTTTAGTGTCATTGATCGTTTATTTCTATGTAAATTTTGAAAATCATAATCATCTCTAGCTCCACCCAATGGATCCTTGATGTCTGTTGGCGCTTCTATCTTAATTACATCTGCTCCCCAATCAGCTAATTGCTTGACACAAGTAGGACCAGCTCTTACTCTAGATAGATCAAGAACTTTTACGTCTGACAATGGTAATTTAACCATAAATTTCTCCAATTTATACTTACTAAATTAACTTTTATAAGAA
>CEUQ01008986.1_pt1 | contig 23019 bp, 4 predicted proteins | sample 361491 | NCBI WGS metagenome assembly CEUQ01 (sample SAMEA2622796, study PRJEB7988) | marine metagenome | biome: marine biome (ENVO:00000447); feature: marine epipelagic mixed layer (ENVO:xxxxxxxxx); material: "saline water (ENVO:00002010), including plankton (ENVO:xxxxxxxx)" | depth 120 m | reverse complement strand
GATCTCAAATTAATGGATTTTAATGCTTGTAATTCATCAATCATTTCCTTTGTAACTGATTTGCTGATATCCATAATTGGTTGCAAGTATTCTGTAGTGCCACTCAAACTATCTACATCGCCATTCCACGATTTAAGATCTGAACCAAAGGACTCTTCAACCTTCGTTAGTGCACGACTCATTCTTGATCTAAGATCACGGTTAGCTTCTCCATAAACAACTGAAGCGAGAATTGTATGTTTACCTCTCTCAAGAATAATCTGATTCTCTCCATAATCAATTGAACCCAAGTTACCAGTGGTCTGGAAAGAGTCTTTAACGAAATCATTAATGGCTGTTAACATACTACTCATAATGTCTGAATCAACCTTAGCCTCTTCATCCATCAAACTAGTAATCATACGTCCATCATTGTAAATCAGATACATTTCTTGGATCTTATATGGTGCATGTGACTTCTCTGAGCTAATGTCCTGCATATTGATAATTCTAGTAACAGTTTGTGGAAGAACTGCTTGAATCTTTGAAATCAACTTTGCAGCTTGTGGAATATGTGAATAAGTCGAAGCAACTTGTCTTACAATGTCAATATCGACACCTAATTCTTTCAATTCATCGATAGTGAAATTCTGGAATAAGGTATCTGCTAGTGCCAAGAATGAATTCTTCTGTCTGGATGGGGTTCTCTTATATCTCTCATATGTTGATTTCCAGACGTCAGCAACGACTTCTTTCTTGAGGTCTTGGAATATACCTGAATCTGCAAATGCACGATTAATCATTCGCAATTCTGTACTAAATGGATTCATATCTCCCCAACCTTGTAGAACATCTGGCCATGTGTCGTGTGGGAATCTGATGACACTGTCGTTAATTGGTAGATATGCTAATACTAGGTTGAGAGTCTTTGGATTCATCTTGTCATCCAATTTTTCTTCTGTATACTTAGATAAAACTTCGACATAGGCATCGAAGAAATAATCGTTACTGTAACGTTCTTCCATATGATCTGAAAGGAAAATTAAAGATGCAAGAGCGTGAAGACCTCCCTTACGATATTCTTCACCGTCCTTCAATAATCTCTGCAATAATTGTGCAACATAATTAATCATTCCTTTAACCGAATTTTCTTGGATGTATTCTTTAGTCAACGTCTTGACACTACGATGCATCATCTCTCTAACCATAGACCAAACATAGATTGGACTACCTTCTGCATATTCTGCTAATATGTCCACTGAATCTTCATTGAAACCAATACTCTGGAAAGTCATCATTTTCTTAATCATGGCTTTCATGTCTAATTCACTGAATAGTGGAACTGTGAGACGATCGAATTTAGCTTGCATCTCAGTTGGTAAGGCCTTCCAATCTGCTTCACGTGAGCTTACAATAACTCCTTGGATATCGTTCTCAGTTAAAGCATCAACCAATTTTTGGTTCTCAGGAATATCATCGTAGAAAACACGAACTCCAAACATTTCATGAGCCTTTGCAATAGTATCCGTACTCAAAATACCTACTGGAGCTTTGTTCATCAATCTGTCAAATACTTCAAAGAGCATCACAGTTTTTCCAACACCAGGTTCACCAATAATAACGAAATTCTTGTCAGGAGTACTATTAGTAATTCTTTCAACAATTTGTTGACGGAAGGAATCCAAATGTACATTACCTCTCAAGTTCTCAGGTAAAGCCCAATCAGTGATAACAACTGTAGGATCGCCTGGAACATCAAAGTAAGAAGATATCGCAAATCTTTCTCTGTTATTATGTAAATAATCGACTACTTCCTCATTATTTGGATGTGTCAAATAAGATTCACGCCTCTTAGCCATATACTCTCCAATAATCAGTGCATTGCCTTGAGCGTCTGTTGGAATATCCCAATCAAGAACTTCTCCAGGAGGTGCTACAAATGTATCTGTGGTTCCATCATCTACTGCTGGACCTGCATCAGTTACACCACTTGTGCCTCTATTACGTCTCAACAATACCGTACCTACAACCATTACCATACCAAATGCAAGTAAACCAATCAGTGGAAGATTATTGCTGAAATCGGTTAAAATTGCATCAACTGCACTTTCTTCGACTGCTGCTTCAATAACAAATACCTCGAAATTCTGCTCAGAATAACCTCCCTCATTATCCAATACACGAACTGTGATAGTATGCTCTCCTGGGTCTAGGTTGTTATCTTCAAACGAGAAATTAGCTCCCGTTCCTATCTCCTTTCCATCAGCATACCAAATTACTGTAGAGATTACACCATCTTCGTCTGATGTTTCAACATCAAAAGATATAGGCGCTCCTTGTGCAAACTGAACCGGAACATTATTGTCTACTATTACTGGATCATTATTCATTACAACTATTGTTTGATCAATAACATTGTAATTATTCTCTCCACCTGCTACCAAAGATGCGCCATCCTCATCCGTAGCTTCGATGTAGAATTCATATTCACCAATTGGAGCGTACTCGTCTGGAGCAAAAATAAACTCTAATTCTTCATTTACGACATTGTAAGCTAAGTCTTGGATGTAAGCACTCTCCCACTCATCCTCACTATCTTTGATTCGATAACCTACACTGTAGTCTAGATCTTCAGGATATGTTGAATCGTCTGAAACATCAACCGTAAACGAAGCTGCTTCCATTCTGGCTATTTCATCAATCCAACCCCAAACGGTGTCACCAACAACTGGCCTACCATTGACATCAAAGTCGAGAATTGCTGCTGAGCTCCAGAGCCCATTTCCACCTTTTACTGTAAAGTATATTTCATGAGTTCCGTTGGACAATGTAGAAATTACTAAAGTAGAGCAAGAACTGCCTCTACACAATTCACCATCCAAACTAGACTCCCACAGATACTCTGCTATTGTTTGTTGACTGCTAGTACTGCCTTCAAGTGAAATCACATCCTCGCTGTTAACTTTGATTGCACCCCAACCAGACCAAACACTATCTCCGTTGACATTAACAGAAGTGATTGAGGCGATCGGCCTTTCCATTACCAAAAGAACCGAGGAAACTGGATTGGAAGTTGTTCCGTTATCATCAACTACAGTTAACTGAATTGTGTGAGTTCCTTGAGTTAAATTGTCTACTGGATAATACAATGTTTGACCACGACCAAGTTCTCCGTCAATCATTGAAACCCAAATATAATCTGATATTGAACCATCCACATCGTAAGAGGTTGAAATCAATTCAACAACTCCTCCACCATTCATGAAATCTTCATTGTGTCGAGCAATGTTAGATAATCTAAAGTCGTCAATGGAACCCTTGAACGATTGACTTCCCATTGGATTCTGACCAATACGAAGTGAACTATCTGTGAAATCGATATCACCAGACCAAGAGGTTTCCGCAACCAGTTCTTTATCAAGCCACAATTGAACTTTATCTGAACTTCTGGTGACTGCTGCTAAATGCCAATTACCATCATTAACTGTCTTTGAAGATGAAAGTGAGTTAAGATTGCCACCGTCTGTTGTAAAGTCAAAATTAAGCGTTGAAGAAATGTAGAAATTGTAACCCCAACCTTGCGTATTATCCTTATCTGAGAATAAAACCATAGGTTTAGACTCTGAAGTCTTGAAGTAAATTTCTGCCGTAAACTCAGTTAATTGGTAGTTAACCAGTTCTAGATTAGTGAAAGTGCCATCAAATCCAAGGGAATAATCACTACTTAAATTAGAATTACCTGAATTCCAGATAGAAGTTGGTCTTATCTTACCTGACTGTGAACTAACCTCATCAAGAACATCTGTGCCTTGACCCTCATCAAATGGCCAATAAGCTACTGTGTAGCTATCTGTGATATTGATATCTGCCCCTTTAACACCCTCAATTCCTGGAGTTGATGCCAAGTCACCAAGTGCTGAGAAAGAGTCAATAATTGCTTCAGGTCTGATATTCATCCAGATTTCTACATCCTGTGTACTAGACGTATCCAAATCAACACTGTATTCCACGCTATCATAATAGTAATTTACAACTGAATCAATAAGATAGATACCAGTACTGTTGTATTTCTCATACGCTATGGTAATTGGAGCTATTCTACCCTCAACATCTGTTTTTGGAGAGCTGCCTGAATAGAAAGATGTGGCATAAAGTTGATTTGAGCCCTCGAGGACTTCCAGATTTACGTTACCAGTAGGACCATTAACGGTTACCATCTGTAGACTTATTATGTTGCTTAATTCAAACTCCTGATTATTAGGGCTATCAATGCTTCCAAATTGATTATTGATAAATTTGTTATCTGAACCAATGGCTGCAATATAAAGATCTAATCTAGTGTCTGCGAAATTGCTATTATTAACAATTAAATTATTACTTCCAGAACTGTCATAGTAATAAGCTACATCTACATTATCAAAGTGGTTTGAATCATATATGTTGTTATCTCCGTTGCGAATAGAGATTGTATCGAAGGTTATATCATTAAAAGAATTGTTGATTATTTTATTATTGCTTCCCTCTACCCAAATGCCTCGGGGACCTGTGAAAATATTATCATTTATCTCTACTGAATTTACGTCTGCTAATTTGATTCCTGCTTCATTGTCACTTTGTCCATAATTGGTGAAATGACTGCCAGTGACTATAGTATTGGAACCCAATGAATCTACGTAAATTGCATTAATTAAAATATCAAATATATTCACATTATTAATGTTCACATTTCCTGAGCTAATGTGAATTCCTGTACTGAAATTAGAAATACGAATGTTACTTAATTCAACATTAGGTGCAGTAATCTCAATACCAATTCCGTCTTCTTCTACTAATGGTGGGGAGCCAAAGCCAGGATTATCAATATCACCAATCACTATTGGAGCAACGACTCCTTGACCTTCTAGAGTCAAAGTTTTATCAACAACAATATTCTCGTGATAAGTTCCAGAATAAACTAATAATTTGTCTCCACTAGTTGCAGAATCAATCGCTGATTGAAGATAGTAATATCCGTTACCGGAATCTTCATTGTAAACTCTAAACACAGGAATATCAAAGTCTGCGTAAATTGTACACTGATAACAGAATTCAGGATATCCTTGACTACCTGAGATTGCTGTTTTATTCACGTAATCTATGTAGGTTATTTCTATTTTGATTGAGTTCTCTGTACCAACATCACTTCCTATGTATTCTTTGAATGCGAATTCAACCGATGTGAGTAATGTACCTGCAACAGTCTTAGCATCAGATCCTCCATAAACAGAGGTTGCATAGTATGTTTCAGCATCATCTGATAATTTAACATCAACATCCGATAGAGCTGTCTCATTTTGCGTTACATGGATATTAACTTGGTTCTTGACAAAGTATGAAGAATCTGAATCAACTTCTATTTCTGCAGGATCATCATAACCTACAGAGAATATGTTCTCTGAATTGACTAAAGTTACTTTGTCAAGTTGATAATAATTCTCATTTTCAGCCCAGTAGATTTTATTATTAGGTGAATTAGTGAAATTAATTGTTTTTATCCGCATCCTTTTAAGAATATTATCCTCAGACCCCTCTGAATCTGCATAGCCATAACTATCCAAAGAAACATCTACAATATCTGAGTCATATACATGTATCTGCTCAAAATCATTATCTGATGATGCAGTCAACCAAATACCTATGCCATTTCCAACTATAGTCATGTATTGCATGTTTAAGAAAGAAGAATCTTGCAAAAGAACTCCAATTGGATTATCAAAGGAGTTCAGTCTCGTTAATAGTACGTTATCTGCTTGTACACGTATTCCGGCATCTGGCCATACCGAAGAATTAGTTACAATTAGACCATGGATTATTGCGTAATCTTGACTTACCTTAATCGCACTACCTGCTTGTTGAGCATCAATAACTACATTGCTCTGATCCCAGTTACAATCAACAGTGTCATAAAATTCTGGTAAACATGAGGCTAAGGTTATTCTCTTATTCAATTGGACATTTTCGTAATATGTCCCATCTTGAATATAAATTCTCTCGTCTGTATTAGCATTATCTATGGCAGTCTGAATATGATAACTCATTTCATTAGTATCAACATTCTTAACGCGTAAATCCGGTATATATATCGTAATTGAATCGCCATCTGCATAATCCAAGAAAAATGTTTCTACAAAGTCTACGTATCTTACCTCAACTGGCAATAAAACATTCTCAGCTGTTGAACTTCCTCCATAGTAAGTGATTGGTGCTATGAACGTTGGAACTTCACCAGTCTCATTTGTCAAATCATCTGATCCACCAAAGTAAGATGTTTGATAATATGACGAAGTGCGATAGTATGATTGTACATCTATATCTGGCATATCGCCGGAAGCATTTACTGTCTTGACATTCACATAGTCAAGAATAATAAATTCTCCATTACTTTCAACTTCTATTGTTGAGAAAGTATTGTTGTATCCAACATTATTAGTCTGATTACCTGAACCTCCAACAAATATATCTTCATCATTTGAATTAGTTATTACATTGTGATAAAACACATTATTGTCACAAAACTCAGAACTCAATTTTATACCATAACCTGGGGAATTTTTGAATGTATTACCAATTAGAGTCTGATTAGAGCCCTCAATCGAAAATTCTGTATCATCAAATACATTATTTTCTAGAGTATTGGACCCGCTATCTCCTCCGTGAGGTAAAATCTCCGTTAATCCGTCGTCGTTAGAAATAAAATTATTAGATGTAAAAGTAACATCATCTGATATTATCATTGTAAATCCTATTGAATTACTTTTGACTATATTATCTCTAATCTCTGAAGAAGATAAACTGTCTAGTGTTAATCCAAAATAATTATACTCAAATGTATTGTTATGAACTGTAATACCATACGAATCTTGATCAATAGTTATACCAGCTCCGTAACTTTCAGTATTATTATGGATTAAATTATAGAATATTTCTGAACCACTAACCTTAGAAACTTGCATTCCCTTCAAATTATTATGTATTGTATTGTTTCTAATTACAACATCATCTGTATTATACAAATTGATACCGCGATCGTTATGTCTAAGAACATTATCAATTATGGAGCTCTCACTGCCTCCTTGAATTTCTATACCATAAGCACTATTATGAATAACTGAATTTGAAACTTTATTGAATTGCGAACTAATCTCTATACTTGAATAGTGATATCCGAGAATTAAATTATCAATCTCACAATTGTTTGCTGAATTAAGAGAGATTCCTCTGTAATTTGCATCAGATGTATCTTGATTCCATGAAGATAAGACAGAAAGATTTGAAATTTTTACATTATCATTTGAAATAGTTATTACAGTCCCTGCAAAACTTCCATTAAGAATTGTCTTTGAAGTGCTGTTTCCAATGAGGGTGAGTCTTTTGTTTATGGTTATGTGCTCACGATAAGTACCATCCCAAACTCTGACTATATCATCATTTGAAGCTGCACTAATTGCTCCAGATATGGAGTAGTACATTACTCCTGTATTTTGATTCTGAACCCTGAAATCATCAATACTAACTGATATTGAATCCGTAACATCATATGTTTCCGTTGAAATCCAATCTACATATTTTACTGTAATATTGGTTGATATATTTTCTGGGGTTGAACTTCCGTCGTAATGTTTAGTAGCAACCAAGAATGTTCCTATACTTCCATTTCCATCTGTCTTTGGATCACTACCTCCAAAGCCATCTGTAGAATAAAGAGTTGAAGCATCTTCCATTACTTTGACATCAGCACCTTCGAAATTGTTACTTGAATTATCATAAACAACAAAGTCAAGGTGGACTTTAATCCACATATTAGCATCTGAACTAACTGATAGATCAGAGAATGTTGTATTAACTAAAACAGTATCATCTGAATCACTTAACTTAATGTCAAAACTAGATGAGTCTTGGATTATCGTGTTGAAAACATTATTATCTTCTGCTGAGGCATAAATGTACAAACCATAGTTGTCAGAATCGCTTATGGTGTTGGAAATTATCAGATTATTCTTAGCTTCCTCACCATTCAATTGAATTCCGTTGAAGTTATCATTTAGTGTATTGTTTCTGAAATCATTATTGCTACTACCTGATTTCCAGGCCGTATGACAATCATCAAATGAATTATCACTAATCAAAGCGTTACCATTCCCATCAGATGAAAGTTGATAGATACATGCATTACCTGAAGTTCCGTTACGGAAAGCATTACCCTCAACTACTAGCCTAGTAGAGGAACCCTTAGCATAAACACCATAATCTAATACATCAAACGTACTTTGATTAACTACTAAGTCTTCAGAATCATCAACATAAACTGATATTGTATTATTGATAAATTTGATATTACTTATAATTACATTATTTGATTCAATAACTGATATTCCAGCTTCATTTTCATCATTACTTCCAGATACAACAACCAAGTTTTTGATTACTACACCACCTGCTGTAATTTCTATTGTATCCTCAGTAAAGGTTCCATCTATTACTGTTGCAGAACCATTACCTTGAATTGTAAGAATCTTATCAACTTCTATATTTTCGTAATAATTTCCTGCCCAAGCGTGTAAAGTATCGCCAGACTGAGCATCATCAATAGATGTCTGAATGTGATAAGTAAGAACTCCGGTGCGGGAATTCTGAACACGGAAATCTGGGACAACAATCTTCAATGAAGCTGATGGTTCAAGACTAGATGTCACATCCCAGTCAAGATACCTCGTAGATATATTAGTTGGAATTGTCTCTGGCGTAGAAATGCCATCATATATCTCGAATATTAATGTGAAATTCTTAGTTATCTTTCCATTAGAATCTGTCTTATTGTCCGTGCCTCCATAATGATTTGTTGAGTATAGGACATTGTCATCATTTACTACCTTAACATCTACATCCTCGAACCCTACATCAGAAGTATCCACTAAAGTCAAAGATAGATCATTATATATTGCAAAGTAAGCGCTTGATCCTACACTAATAGTTGAAAATACATTGTTTTTACCTGAATTCCCAACAGTTGCTTTGTTGAATCTAAAATCTTTATTCCCACTTGAAGAAATTGTGTTATTACCAAAGTAAAAATTATCTGAATGATTAATATAAAAACCGTATACACTACTGCCAACTAAAGTATTACCTTCTAATATACCATCATCTGAATTAGCTGAAAACTTTACTCCACTTGAATCTGAAGATAGTATTGTATTATTTTTTATTAGTGTTGTATGTGAATCTATGACATCTATGCCATTCACGTTATCAGCTATAGTATTTCCCTCAATTAAGGCCTCATCTGCGTCATCAAGATGGATACCATGTTGAGAATTATTGCTAATTCGATTTGATTTTATTATTATGTCATCCTCAAGAGACTTGATACCATGATTGCCATTCCACCAAATATTGTTCTTGTAAATCTTGACTGCTGTAGTTGGAGTATCACCAAGGGATACCTCTATACCGTTGTTATGATTATTTGAGAATGTGGAATTACCTATCCAAGCACCAGAACCACCTACAGATGCACCTCTGTAACAAGTTTTACCTATGACATTCTCAATAGTTATGTCATCTCCATTTAATTGGAATGCATTATAACCTGAGGTAGTACCACAATTTTCAACTTTGATATTCTTTATTGTAACATCATCTGAAGTTATATCGAAACCTTTACCGCTTGATGTCCCATTCAAAGTTGTGTTTCCAGTTCCATTACCAATAATAGTTATTGACACGTCTACATCTACATTTTCGCTGTATGTCCAAGCCCAAATGTGTAGAACTTCTCCAGAAGACGCATTATCAACCGCATCCTGTATTTTGGTCCAATTTGAATTTGTATCTACATTCTTTACAAGACCATTGACCCAAAATGCTGGAACGGTTAGTGTTTCAGTATGTGAAGAGCTCATATCCAAAGATTTTGATTTAGAGCGAACACCATAATGATAATTCAAATCATTAGAAATATCGTCTGGTGTGGAACTACCATTGTAAATTCTGTAATCAAGTGTAAATGTTTCTGTAACTTCACCGTCTGAATCAGAAACAGAATCAGTTCCACCATAGAAAGGGGTTGCATAATATTGAACACCACCGCTTAATAATTCAAATTCCACACCTTCAAAAGCTGAACCATCACTACTTTGGAAAACTATGTTTAGATTGGAAGTTAAAACCAAAACAGAAGTTGAATCAAAATCAACATTTGTGAATGTAAAATTGAATCCCTTATTTGCAACTGATGCACGGAAAAACAAGTCATTAGTGTTATCTGAGACTGCTACATGCTTGAAATAATTGTTATCTGATCCTCCAAGCAACCAAAGACCTCTATTCGAATTATCTTTTATCTCTGTAGAAGTTATGTTACAATAATCACAATTGTTATACTTAACACCACCTGAATTATCCTTAATCGTATTAGTTTTTAGATTTAAGAATTGGGAATCTGTAAGAACCATTGCATAATCATCGTTATCCGTTAGTGTGTTTCCTATTATTTTAGCTGAGTCTGAACCATGTACATAGAGTGCATAGTTTCCATTTTCCTGTAGTGTATTGTTCAATACAATACTTGAAGTTGAATTAGTCAACAGATACAGGCCATAATCTGAGTTTGATTCAATCGTATTATTAAATATGTATGAATTAGGACCATTGACAATTTTTATTCCCTGAGACCCTCCTTCAACAATATTATGAGTCATATTCACATTGTTAGCATTGGAAACTAGAACTGCAGCGCTGGATGTATCGCCGTCAATTGTATTTTTGGTTATCAATACATTATTCGAAAGAATATGAAGTGCATTTTCCTCGTTATCCTCTATAATATTATCACTAATTGTACTTCTATGAGCACTGGAATCCAAATAAATTCCATCTTCAACATTAAACTTTATTGTGTTGTTAATAATTATAGTGAACATTCCTTGAGAGGAGATTCCTGACTCATCTCCAGATTTTATGATATTGTCTTTAATTGTATTATTATCTGATACACTAGCATCATTATTGATTTGAATACCAAATACTCCACTATCATCTATTGTATTCTGAATAATCTTATTTGTGGATGAAGAAATCAAGAATATTCCATTATACGTATTTGACTTTATCGTATTGTTATATATTACAGAATCATCAACCTCAGACAATCTAATTGAACGACCTGAAGTAGTAACTCCATTGTTCTTGATTGTATTGTTATCAATGAATGCATTATCTGAATTCAAAGAAAGGAATAGGGCATCACTATCTGTATTCTGAATTTCATTGAGCTTAAATCTGATATTCTTAGATTCCTGGAATTGCGCGCCATAATTTGAATGATCATCTATTTCATTTGATAATATCAATGAATCATCAGATGCAGTTACGTAGATTCCAACTTCATTTTCGCTAATTGAGTTATACTTTATGATTGCATCATCTGAGGATGACAAATATAATCCATCTTTTGTATTAGTACTGAGTGTATTATTGTCTACAATTACATCGTCTGAACTAGATATTTTTATACCGTGGATATTAGATGAGGAAAACGTATTATTCCTAATAATTGTACCATCAGAACCTTGAACTAATAGACCAAAAGTGTAACTTTCTGTGACATCGTTTTCAATTATCTGATTATTCAGAGAATCACTCTTTAGATGAATTCCAGATCTACCTGAATTAGTAATAGTATTATTTTTAATTAAATTCGAATCCGAATCACTAAGGAAAAGAGCTCCATTCTCAGGAGAGTCTGCATCACTAGATGGATTTGTTATTATATTATCCTTGAATGTACCTCCATCAGACTCCTTGATAAATACTCCATAATCTCCTTGTGAATTACCTTTGAATTTGCTAGTCTCAATCAAGAAACCATTAGATTCATCTATTCTAGCTAATTCATTACCAATAAAAGTGGAATTCTGAATAACAAGTATAGAAACATCATCAACATATAATGTGTAAGATTTACTATCTGCTATTTTCGATGAATTTTTAATTGTAATCTCACTGCTTGAGGATATAGTAATTCCGTAAGATGAGCTGCCACTGTAACCTGGCTTATGGATGAATACGTTATCTAATGTTATTTCATCACTGTTCTCAATTTCAAAACCATGGGATGATGAAGAATTCTTAAACTTGCTATCTTTGAAAGTTAAACCATCACCATTCTCAATTACGACTGACTTCCTATCAGTATTATTCACTGTAACATCAGTTACTGTTGAAGAATCTGTTCCAACAAAATGAAGCCCTATGTCTGAATCTGTATCAACGATAAACACATTGCTTATAGATAATGAATCGTAGTTACCAGCATAAATCACACTATCTGTTGATCCTTCTAATCTTAGATTCTTTATCGTTACTCCATTAGATTTTACTTCTATGGTGTAATCATCTGTAGTTCCATTGATAATAGAATTAGTAGTTGAATTACCAACTAATGTAACGCCTTTATTGACTACAACGGCTTCGCTAAAAGTCCAATTCCAGACTTTAATAACATCATTTGTACTAGCTGCATTGATAGCTGAAGTAATTGATGTGTAAAGAACATCTGTATTCTCATTTTCAACCACCCCTAACCTGAAATTATCTGGAACTTCAATTGTTTTTAGAGTGTCTCCACTAAAATTAAAGGTGAATGTCTTAGCTCTAACACCATAAGCATAACTGCAAGTAATTGTATTGTTAGTAAATGTACTTGACGAGATGTATGAGCCAGACCTGAGCAAGGTGCCACTTGAAATAAAACCATCATTATCTGTAACAGAATCTGTGCCTCCCCAATGTTGTGTTCGATAAAAGGTTGAGGAGGTATCATTGAGCTTAAGTTCAACGCCTGAGAAAGGATTACTATCTGTTCCAACCGTCTTGACATTTAAATTATCGTAAACCTCAATGTTACAATTACTACTGGTTACAGTTATAGTTGTGAAATTGTTATTGAAAAATTTGTTAGAACCAGTACCAGTCCCACAATAATACATATTGATGTCTGTGCTTGTATGGTCATTCTGGAAAGTATTATTTCCAATAATGCTGTAAAGAGACCTTTGAAGGTATAATCCATATTGTGTATCGTCATCACCGATAAATGTATTATTCTCTACAACAGTATAGTAGCAATAATAATAACAATAAAGTCCATAAGCTGAGTTACTTTCAAAGGTGTTGTTATAGTATTCAAAGTATTTACTGTACGAAGTGGAACCTGTATTATATACATATATACCATAATTATTGTCCTTGAACACATTATTTTCTATTATTGATTTAGTACTCTCAGCTTGATTAAAACGATATAAATGCAACCCATGTCCACTATTTCCACTCACTGTATTATTAGTAAATTTTAGACTATATGAGTAATATATATCAAAACCTTCTTGACTGTTACCAATTACTGTATTATCTATGAACTCAGATCTATATGCATACGAACTGTAAAAACCATCTCCACTATTATCTTTTATAACATTATTTGAAAACGTTCCATCCTGGAAATATGTGGTGTATATGCCATAATTATTATCTATAATACTATTGTTAACAAATACAGCTCTGTAGGCATTAGTATTGTAAATTCCATAATTGTTGTTGTCCCTTATGATATTGTTATAATATTCACCATCATAATTTCCATTGGAGTAAATTCCTTGAGATGTATTATTGTGTATCTTATTATTATAATATTTAGAATAGTGACTGTTTGAATTGATATAAATTCCTTGGGTATGCTTTGTAATCTCATTATGCCTGTAATTTCCGTAATCTGCATTTTGTGCATATATGCCTCTCTGTGCAGAACCTGAGCGAGTTGCTGCATCAATAGTAGAATATAATATTTCTAAATAATCAACATAGCATCCATTAAACCCATATTCATTATCTATGAAATTGATATGATGAAGTTTCAAATTATAAGCATTATAAGCATCGATTCCAGCATGCTGACTAGTTGTATGACAGGTATTAGTATTGTTTCCAGATCTTTTTACAGTTAAATTCTTTATAATTGTATAATCTGCATTACTTTTCAACCTTATAACTGAACCAAGATAGCTACCATCTACAATTGTGTTAGAGGCTCCAGCTCCTAAAAGTGTCAACCTCTTGTCAATTTCTACATTCTCTTTGTATGTTCCTGGCCATATTTCAATAATATCTGATGCATCTGCATCATTGACTGCAGCCTGAATAGTTCTGTATAAGTCCTCTGAATTACTATTGTAGACACGCAAATGTGGGACTTCACCTTTAAGCTCATTGCTGCTAATTGCTGAAGTTGAAATTTTCTTTATCCAAGTTCCAAAATATAAACCGGCGTAGACGTCTACATCAATTTCTTCATCAGATCCAGAATACATTTTAGTCGTAAAATACAAATCCTGAATCTCTCCATCGCCATTGGTTCTACTATCTGAACCACCAAAATATGGTGTTGCGTATACCTGATCGCCACCATTTGGAGAATTATGAAGTGCCTGAATTTCAGATGATGCTAAGTCTGTCGACCATATGGATACCTGATCTAAAGTTCCATCCATGTAATTACCATTATAATCTCTACCAAGGTAATTGTAAGTGTAATAGCTCGAAGAGTATCTTAGATATGTACTACTAGACAATGTTTCAGTCGATTCCAAAGTTCCGTTAAGATATATTTTTAACTTATCATCAGATTCACTCCAAGTTCCAACAAGATGATACCAAACTCCAGTGACCATTGTAGTAGTTCCAACTGCTCTTTTTTCGCCACTAGGGCTGTAAAAATATCCTCCAAATATAGGCTTTCCATCGCTATCAACTTGAAGAAATGCGTCTCCATCTTTTCTTGTATTTACAAAAGACTCGTAATTACCACTGCTAGGAAGACTATCTAACTTCACCCATGCTGAGATTGTAACATCCGTAAATCGGCCAGTGCTGTAGAGATCTTGATTATTGTATAAATAATCATTAGATCCATCAAAAGTTATTGCGTTACCAAATTTGCCTGATGTTGTCCAAGAGGCTCCAACAAACTGAGAATATATGTTTGTTATTGAGTCATAGGTATATGAACCCGTATTTTCTTCAAATTCCCAATGATTAAGAATATCTGAATTAAAAGTATCATTGATTAAAGATTCTCCATTAGATTCATCTACAATAAGGACTTCGACATTGTTCACACCATCATATGAATACGGAGTATTGCTTGTAGCCCAATTTCCTGGATTAATCCAATTTTGTCCCATTCGTTCAAAGTCATCTAGATATAGAACATTAGTGGCATCTGAGGCTTTGTGAATTTTAACATCATCTATATACCAACCACCTTCAGGATTGATATTAACATTACTGCAAAAGTTGAATTTTAGGCGAACCTCTTCGCCTCGGTATGCGGACAAGTTAAACTTCTTAGTTTGCCAGCCTGAACTATCTCCAGTGAAAGCTCCTCCATCATAATTACAGCCGTCGTCATCTAAATTATCATCATAGCCACCTATTGGAGTTAAGAGGGTCCAAGTACTGCCTGAATTAGAGGAAATGTAAACTCGGCCTCCATCATATCCTTCCTCTGTAATATACCATGTCTTAATTTCCAAAAACCTGTTTTCTTCGTCTCCTCCACTTGGCAAGGAGACATCCTCCGTCATTGAAATATTTTGATTCCAGCCATCACTATATTTTCCATCATTCGCCTTTCCTAACCAAAGGGAATTAACCCCCGATGAAGCTCTACGATCCTCATCTAAGGTAGTATTGATACGATTCCAAGCATATGTTCCAGTGTCTGTTACATCCGTCTCCAGGAGTTCCTTAACTAGTAAACGTGATGCTGAATTAAGACTTATATCTTCAAAAGTTGTATCAACTAAATAGTTGTCCCAACCACCACAATGGTTAGCGCCACAGCCTGAGTGATACACATCATAATCATCACTATCTACAAAATTAATATCATTAAGCATATTATGATCTGCACCCCAACCAAAGGTCACGCCGTACTTGTTATCATCCAAAGTAACATCATAAACTGTATTATTATCTGCACCATCAAACTCTATTCCTGCAACTTCGCTATTTTTTATGTTTACTGAGTTAATTTGGTTAAAAGACATTGCATTGACAATTGTAGTAGATGAGAAAAATTTTATACCTACTTCATTATCATCAAGAGTAAAATTATGGTAAACTCCATGTTTACTATTCTCTGAATAAATACCATCTACAGTAGCACAATCATAACTTCCCAAAGCGACTTCAATATTATCTGAACTTGTTATTTTTAAGCCTCGATCGTGAGAATCACAAGCTATTTTGACTTTGTAAATTTTTACATCATCTGAACCTGAAACTGCAATTCCAACTCTATTAAGTCTTGAAGTTATTTTATCTATAGTTACATCATCTGCCTCATTCAGGAAAATACCTGCGTCTGTATCTCCATCTCCAGCATCATAAACCTCAAACTTCCTGATAACTACATCATCTGCAGTAACTTTGAATGAATAGTCACCATCATCAGCATCAATGATTGGATAATAGCTACCATCACCTGACCAAAAAACTTTCTCGATTGTTGAACCTGAGAGTGCTATATCCCATATCATTACATCATCAATAATCCCATCAAAATCATCATTGGTATCTGCAGGATAACCATAGCCCCTACCAATCCTTAATGGTTGTGTATGAGTGTCCATAGAGTCTGTGCTAATACATTCTTTTATTGAGTTTCCATTCAAATATAATTTAATTTTACTTTTATCATAAGTAACTGCAAGATGATACCACGTATCCTTTACTAAGGGGTGATCATCCTCACTAGAATCGCAAATTACACTATCTCCATCTTCATTATCGAAGTTAAAAGCAATATGACTAGTTCCATCATTTCCATTATCATATACATAGAAATCGTAACCACCAGTAGCACTATTCTTTTCTCCTGTTGAAACAAGACCATATGTATTGTTAGTATCCCATTTAGCCCAAAGAGCAATTGTAATGGAATCTGTTAAATTAAATGCTGAATCGTGATCAACCTCAATGTAATCTCCATCACCATCTAATTCAATACCATTCTCCCAAAATCCGGATTCCCAGGAAGCTCCACCTTCCAAACTACCTTCCAAATCATCACAGTTACCGTCACTTAAACTACAACTTGCATCTGTACCACTAGTTTCATCAAACTTGTAGCGAGCAACTAAGTCACCTGCACTACCGAAAATATTACCGGGATCTTTACCAGAGCCCTCATTGGCTCCAAGAATAGTCAATTGTTTGTTGACCAGGACTGTGTCTGTGTATGTTCGGGCTGCAACATTAATGGTATCTCCTGAATTAGCATTTGAAACTGCTTGAGACAAGTTTGTGTAGTCTGCACCGCCGAGACTATCGACGTCAATAGTGTCAGCTTCAGCATCATCAGAAACAAAATTAAAGAGGAAAAGCGTAGCTAGAAACAAAAGGCCAGCATATGCAAAACGACTGTTTCTATACATATTTTCCTTTTCTTTCACTGTGGCCGTACACACACGCGTTCGGGCTCTGGTTAAAATTAAGAGCAGGGTTAAAAAGGTAACAGGGCTCTCTAAAGCACGCTAAAATAGAAGGCCCCTAATAGCCATCTTATGGCAATCTCTGATGATCTTTTTAAAGAGTTAATGAAACGCTTTGCATCTGGAGTTACACTAGTAACTTTCAATGATAATAACACATTTGGAGGGCTTACCGTTTCAAGCTTCTGTTCACTGTCAATGGACCCTCCTTTAGTTTTAATATGTATCGATAGAAAAGTGGCAAGCCATGATTCGCTAGCAAAAAACACTCATTTTGGAGTTAATATTTGCAGTTCTGAACAAGGGAAATTAGCATGGGATTTTGCTAATTCAAAAGTAGACAAAAATGAGCTAATCAAATCGAGCGAGCATGAACTAACCGATAACGAAACTCCGCTCCTAAATGGATGTCTAGCATCAATGGAATGTAGTATCAAAGAGATGTACGAAGGTGGAGACCACACTATCTTTGTTGGACAAATAGAAAGCGGCACTTTTGATGAAAATGCTGAACCAATGGTTTACTATTCCTCAGGATTAGGGGAATTTACCCCAAATCAGCAATAACTTTCTCAATTATTTCTTCAGGAACATTATTCCTTATGGCTATTTGTGTTCTGTAAAAATACATGTAAAACCATAGTTCCTTAATTTCTATCTCACCATCTTCAAGAATTAAACGTCCTACATCACGCCACAATCCTAAATCAGGAGCACTTACACACTCAGTTTCCCTAACTTCATACTCATTATCCAATAACAATTTTTCTAACTTAAGAATTAACTGTTCACCATCCGTTTTAACCAAAAAAGATTTACCATCCTTAAATCTGTAACCTTGAAACCCAACGAATAACCCTGACAAACCAAGAAAAACAAATGATATTGTTATTGCTTTTGAAACCAAAGGAAATATCTGAGACTGGTCTGGCAGAACAAATACATGAACTATGGAATAGCAAATCACTGTAACTCCTAAAAGCATTACCGATGCTATATACCAAACACGGCTTTCACTACTATAATCTATCTTAGACATTAGAACAAAGTTTGTTGCTTAGGGGCCCTTTTACCCTTCTTCAATGCCTTCTCATCCCAGTCAAAAACTTCTGTCAGACGAGACAAGGACTTTGCGATTCTATCTGCATAATAATTGTAATCTGGTTCAGGACACTCTTCTTCAGGAATATAAGGTTCTACAATCATCGGACTTACATTAGCATTAGTTACAATGAATGAGATTTTCATACCGCTTACAAAGGGACGTCCTGTCTCAATATATTTCTTGTATGCTTGCAAATGAGCCTGATTATCTTCATTGACATATTTTCTACTGAGATTTACTGTCTTAGAAATTACCATTTGATCCTTGGCAACTTCACCTTTGGAAATCCTAGTAACCCAATCTTGAGAAGATTCTAAAGCGTTATCAATATCTCTAGCCATTAATTTGCCAAATATGTCTTCCAGGGCCGAGACTTGTGCTGGAAATGCGTCTGTTCTACGAGTTTCATATCCACGAACCAGCATGCTTTCCTTTGGCCAAACTTGTTTTCCGACGTATCTCTTCTTAACGCCATGAGAAAAGAAAGGCTGAAGGATTTTTTCAAATTCAAGCTGCTTAGCTCCAACCGAATATCTTTTAGCAATACTCTCTCCAATTTCTACAGTCTTTTCCAAATTGGAATGTGGAGAACGGAAAAAAACTGAATCTGTATCTCCATATATTACCTCTAAATTCTCCTTGTCCAGCTCTGCAATGATTTCCTTCACATATTCACGAGCATATGCTGTAATCGAGGCGCCAATATCCAAATTTGTGAATCTGTAAAAATAAGATGCAAATACACCATAAACCGAGTTCATCAAAATCTTAATCGCTTCTTGTACTCTTCGATAATAATTTTCTTCGTAGTCTGTTTTAGCTGCAGCTTGAAGCCTCTTTGCTTCATCTCTATCTTTCATCAGGTTGTTCAATAATTCTGGAAGCAAACCTTTCTTCTGATCTGGACTCTTGAATTTGACACCAATTGGAGTCTCAATCTCACCCTCGTCTGATCTAGTAGAAAAACAAAGGTTTCTATCGATAATAATACTTGGATACATAGACTTAAAGTCAAGAACACAAACCCACTCATACAAACCTGGATCAATACTATGGACATACCCGCCTTCTATATGGCCAGTCCTTTTACGACGATTAGTCATTGGCACTCCAATGGCCTTTGAATCTGCAAATCGAATCATCAAAGAATCAATCATGCCTGAAGTTATTCCATTAATTACATCATCTAATGGAAGTTTAGCTACTGAACTCAAATGTTGATATTTCTGTAAAACCATTATGTGTTCTAGGATTTCTACCGCTAACTTAGCATCTTCAAGACAATAATCCATTACTTTTTGAGGATTATTTGCCCATTCAGCATCCATCTCCTTAGGATTAACATCATGCTTCTCGCGTCCTAGTAATTCTTTAGCAACCGCATTCAGAGATTCTTGACGTGGACGAACTTCTCGCTTTACATTCCACCACGCATCGGCAATCACTCTGCCTTGGGCTTGCCAAAACCTCTGCATTCTTCTTTGTAATTTAGAACCATCACGCCCGATATCCAAATCAATTCCATGTAATTCGCATCTTTCCTCTAAAAGAGGTAAGTCATACCCATCAATATTGTAGCCAGTAATCACATCTGGATCGTATTTGTTAATTGCTTCCACAAATTTTTTCAAAATTACTTTTTCATCACCATCTAAGGTTTCTTCATGAATATAACCTTCTGAGTTTTTTACACAATAACTTATACAATAAATCGTTCTTTCAAATATAGAATTCTCTATGTCAAAACTCAGTAATTTAAAATCCGATTCGAAATTATCCGATTTTGTTAACTTTTTGGCATCAATAACCTTACAAGACCACCCATTTTTCTCAATTAAATCTCCTTCAACAGTTACACAACCACCAATATCATTATCGTAGAGATATCTGTGATGAAAAGGAATATCTGCTGCTAAGGCCTTGAGATCATTACTCTTTAGCCAATCTCTAGCCTTGGGAACATTACCTGGGTGAGACATTGTCACTTTTGTACATTTTCTTACGGAACCATCAACCCATAAATCTTGCGACTCAAGTTTCTCAACATCATCTCTGTCTTCCAAACTTGCAAGAATATCCTTTGTAGGATCAACTACCTGGAAATAGGGCATCAAAAGCGGAGTACGAACTGCAATGGCTTCTCCCTCTTTAGTAGAACCAAAAAGATAAACTAATGTTCGACTTTTACCATCAATTTCTTCATTTCTTGAAGCTGCTGAAAGTAACCGGATTGAATACTCCACGACCATACATGAAAAGAGGGCTATTATCGCTATGGGACTAAATTTTACTTAGAGCTTGTTCAAAGTCAGAAATAAGATCTTCTGAATCCTCAAGACCTGTGGAAAATCTGATGAAGCCTAGGTCAATACCTGCTTTTAGCCGATCTTCTTGTGTCCAAGAAGCATGTGTCGTTGAAAAAGGCATTGAAATCAAGGATTCCACACCACCCAATGAAATTGCCTGTGAAGAGACTTCTACATTATCCATTAACTTACGTCCTGCATCGTCACCCCCATTAACAACAAATGAGACCATATTACCAGTACCTGACATTATTTTCTTAGATAATTCATGATCATCATGGCTCTTTAATCCTGGATAAATAACCTTCTTAATTTTAGGATGATTCTCTAACCACTCTGCTAAAATTCCTGCAGTCTCTGTTGAACGGTCATATCTAATTTGCAATGTTTTGATTCCTCTTTCTACAAGCGAGGCTTGGTGTGGATCCATACTCCCACCAAAATTTCTTAATTTATACCAAATCTGATTAATCAATTCTGTGCTTCCTGCCACAGTTCCGCCTAAAACGTCACTGTGACCGTTGAGCATTTTAGTAACTGAATGTATTACTAAATCAAAACCATGCTCAATAGGATTACAGGATATAGGAGTACCAAATGTGTTGTCTACTATAGAAACTGCACCATATTTCTTGGCTAAAGATGCCAATGCAGGTAGATCTGAAACTTCCAATAATGGATTGGTAACTGTTTCACAATACAACACATTTGTTTTTTTCTCTTTTAATGCATTCTCAACGGCATCCAAATCTTTTACATCAATATAATGAACATCTATGCCAAAGCGTGTAAAATCTTGATCTAACGAAATTATAGTTCCTCCATAAAGATTACGAGTTGTGACTAGCCTATCACCTTGTCCAAGAAAATTAAGAAGTGTAGTGCAGATTGCAGCCATGCCTGAGGAAAAGATTAACGCATCTTCTGCACCTTCCAAATGAGCTATTTTTCTTTCAACAGCTCTGTTTGTAGGATTATAATATCTACCTGAATATACTGGAGCTCTGGGCTTACCAGACATCCACATATCATATGCATGATCATCCAAGAAAAATGTTGAAGATTGGTACACTGGAGTATTTAGTGAATTTTTTCCGGGAGATGTACCTGAGTGAACTGCTCGCGTACCCTTTTTCTTTTTTCGGAATTGCTCATTATCGGAAGACATACTGTTCCATTTGGACACGCGATTAATAACTTTAGTGACTGCATCAATAAATAGTAAGTCTTAAATTGGAAATCTGGGTGTAGGTCTAAGTATGTTATCTAGAAGCAGTGTTGGAATCAGAGTTTTTTTGGTAGCCATGTTATCTATTTTTCTACTACCTGTATCTAGTGCTGCCCTTGTTGAAATATATGTTAACGATGAAAACATGCTTGTTAATGAACTAGAAGGAAACTTTGTAGTTCAAGGTGGAAAAGATCTGGAACTAGTCATTAGGTTAGACGGAGATTATCGTATGTATGACTCCAACAATGAAAATTTATCTGTTCAGAAGATGTCAATCAATGTTGAGTTCCTCAGTAATGAAGATAGTAGAGGTACCACTTCAGGCATTCCACAACCTGAGCCTGAAAGTAATGATGCTAGTATAACATATGAAGAATTCAGCTCTACATTCAGGGCTAGTGATCCTATTTTCAAAGGTTACAATGGTGACATAAGATTCTCTATATTGTTAAAGAATGATACAGGAGTTGTTGTAAAAGATGAGCAATTTGTAATAACACTCCAAAGTGCTTCAAGCGGTGGAAGTGATTCTGGCGGATTTTCGATACCAGCTATCCCTAGTGAAATTGCAGGTGTGAGTATTATCTTCATACTAGGTGGCATTGTTGGACTCATAATATTGTCTGTCGGAGTTTACACTTTCATTCTAGCTCCAGAAGATACAACTGCTGATCTTTTCAAGGAAAGGGAATCAATTGACCCATTAAGCAAGAGTCTGACCGGAGTTGGATATGATTCTGAACTCCCCAGTAAATCTACACTTAACAGGCTTGAAAATGGGGATGAAGGTTCTGATGAAGAAGA
>CEUQ01050047.1_pt1 | contig 23268 bp, 14 predicted proteins | sample 361491 | NCBI WGS metagenome assembly CEUQ01 (sample SAMEA2622796, study PRJEB7988) | marine metagenome | biome: marine biome (ENVO:00000447); feature: marine epipelagic mixed layer (ENVO:xxxxxxxxx); material: "saline water (ENVO:00002010), including plankton (ENVO:xxxxxxxx)" | depth 120 m | reverse complement strand
TTACATCTCTCCTTCGTAACATATTCTAAATGGACACCAAAAGCTCCTGAATCAAGGGATATAAAAGCCATATTAAATCTATATAAATACTATTAAATCCTATTAACATTGATAACAATTGTTATATTTTTTACATAAGATTGCATAATATTCATAGGTATCATATCTATCAAAGCTATCACATCTACCAAATATTCCCCTTCATAGCTCCCTTACGCGTACGCACGCACGCACACGCACACGTTTTGCGTTTTATTTGTGCTAAATCATGGATCAAAAATAATAGCTCCTCGCACGCGTACCACAGAAACAGTCTCAAAAGTACCTGGTAATGCTATTATTAATAAATGGAAATGCTCAACAAGTTAATAGAATTAGTAGGAAATATAGGACTTCTTATAGGTGGTGGCTTAATCTGGTTTTGGATGGCAAAAATATCAGAAGACCGAAAAACAAACCATAGTATTTTTTTTCTAGGTTTAGTAATCCTGATAATTTCGTATAATTTGGTTTTTTAAAAAAAAAGTTTGTCATGGGTATGTATAGCCTAACCACAGAAAACCTAAGCCATGCCCCCTACCTATAACAACCAAAGCAACTACCTGCAACAAACAACCCAAGAACAACCAAAGGAATCAACAGCAGCACCACTTTAAGAAACGAAACATAACTCTCCCGAAGTGTCATACACTAATAATATAATAGGCGGGAACCCAATCGGCACCGACTTCTATAGTTACAGCAATAAAAGATTCAGTTAAAATAAATCTAATGTTGCAAATAGTGTTGCAAATACGCATATAAATAGTAGGCAGATAATTGTTCTACTGAAGGAAACAGGGGCCGGTAGCTCAGTGGTAGAGCAAATGACTCTTAATCATTAGGTCGAGGGTTCGAATCCCTCCCGGCTCATAATCAAAGGAGAAAATATGAATGACAAAATAAAATTCAACATAAAATCAGTATGTGAAATATTAGATGTGTGGATACCCTTGAAAATTCAATACTCCAATGTCCCTGGTGTAAACATATGTATTGCTCATAATGGCAAGCCTGTATATTTAAAATCTTTTGGATATCAAAATTTGGAAAAAAAAATAGAATTAAATAAAAATAGCTTGTTTAGAATAGCATCTCATTCCAAAATGTTCACTTCAGTAGGAATAATGCAGCTACAAGAAAAAGGAAAATTGAAAATAGATGACAAAGTAAATAAATATCTTGATTGGGTAAAAGGCGAAAATAAGGTTTCAAATAATAAAAACATTACTATAAGGCAATTAATGTCTCATCAATCTGGTATGTTTAGAGATGGAAAAACACATCATTGGTCAACTCATAAATTTCCCAATAATCTTAAAAATACCATATCGGAAGAATCAATTATTTTTGAGAATGGATCTACTTTTAAGTATTCCAATCATGCATATGCGTTGCTAGGTGCAATTATTGAAAAAGTTTCAAATCAAAAATACGATGATTACATGTATGGAAGCATAATCAATCCATTAAATTTATCATCAACATACCCTGATCTGCCCGATAAAATACCAGATGATTTAGGTTTTGGGTATGAACGAGTAATTCCAGGAAAAATAAATAGAGAAATTTTTGATCACTCAAAAACCTATGCATACGCTTCTGCTACTGGATTTATTTCAAATTCAGCAGATATAGCTAAATTTTTATCAAGTTTATGCTTAAATTCAAAATATAGTGTAATTAACAGAGAATCAAAAAAAGAAATGATAAAATCACACGGATTTACAGATCGAAAAAACGGGAAAATCGGATATGGATTAGGAGTAGACATAGAAACTATCGACAATGATATTATAGTTGGTCATGGAGGAGGATATCCTGGATTCATCACTAGATCACGAACTAGTATCAATGATAATTTACAAGTGGTTGTCCTAACTAATACAAATTCTATACTAGCATCTGAATTAAATGATTCTATATTTGACATTATATACAATGCCAAATCCAATCTTTTTGAAGGATCAAATCTCAAAAAAGATTACAATGGGATTTACAGGTCTAGATGGGGTGATATGGCCATAGTAAGTATAGGTTCAAAATTAGTTTCTTTTTCTGCTGAATCCAAAAACCCTTTGGATGATTGGTCTATACTTAATAAATTCAATATTAATACTTTTGTTAATACTGACAAATTAGGTTATGGTGCACCTGGAGAAAAAATAACATTTAACAAATCTTCAGATCAGAAAATTGAAAGTGTAACCACTTCGAGTGGAATTATGAATAAAATCAAATAAAAAATGTACATAAATACAACAAGCTTTGAAATAATTATCTTTTTGGGGTTAATATCGTTCTTTGTTGGATTGTTAGGAGGATTTGTAGGATTAGCACTTGGAACAATACGTCTTCCCATTATGTTACTTTTAGGAATAAATCCAAAGATAGCAGCCGGAACAAATATTTTGGTTTCAAGTCTTTCTTCTTTCTTGGGCTCAGTACAACATTTGAAAAATAAACGTGTTGATAAAAGAGTTGTAATCGTAATGGGCATACCTGCTTGTATTGGAGCATTTTTAGGAGGATTCCTTTCATCACAAGCTCCTGAAAATATTCTACTTATTTTTGCAGGATTATTAGTATGTTGGCAGGGGTATGAATTCATTGAATTAGGAAGAAAAAAAAGTGGAAACACTATGAGTGATATATTTGGATCGCATTTAGAAAATTCAAATGGACAATTTACAAAAACAAGAATAACATTAGAGGCTTTATCAGGATTAGCGATAGGAATGATTGGAGGGTCTGTTGGCTTAATTCTTGGTAGTATAAGATTGCCAGCAATCATTTACATACTACAAATCGATCCAAGAAAAGCTGCTGGATCAAATTTATTCATAGGTTTCTTTATTGGAATATTAGGATGGATTGGACACGCTTATTTTGACCAGGTAAATTACGAAATTCTTATTACAATGGGTTTTACAGGGATGATTGGCAGCTATATCGGCGCATCTTATACAGGGAAAGTTTCTCTAAACAAATTTGTTTTAATTTTGGGAATCATTCTATTTATTGTTGGGATACTTTTATTTGTAAGACCGTTGATGGATAATATATAAATGAGAAGTTGGTTAGAAATTAATTTAAATAATTTAAGCTATAACTTAGCCCAAATTGAAAAATTAACAAATAAAAAAGTAATTCCAGTTATAAAAGCAAATGCTTATGGGCTAGGATCTCTACAAATTGCTAAATACTTAAAAAGTAAAGACTACGAATTGTATGCAGTAGCGAATTTTCACGAAGCTTTAGAGATAAAAGAATCAGGTGTCAATATTAAAACTCTTATAATGGGCAATAATGATAAAGATGATTTGCAACAAGCGATAAAAAATAATTTTAGTATAACTATTTCTTCTTGGGATGATATAAAAAATTTGGAAACCGTTAAGAGGAATATTAACTCTTTAATTCATATCAAAATAGATACAGGAATGGGAAGAATTGGATTTTTACCCTCTGAAGCAGATCAAGCTATACAATATATTAAATCAAATAATCTGGGTGAAATTGAAGGGATATATTCCCATCTTTCAAGCGCAGATGAAAATGAAGATGAGTTTACTTTAAAACAAATAACCCGATTTTCAAAATACGAAAATAAAGAAAACATAAAGTTTAGGCATATACTAAACAGTCCTGGTATTTTTAAATATTATAAAAATACAAATACAAATTATGTTAGACCAGGAATAGCTATGTATGGTATTTTGCTGTTTGATAGCCCTTTAAAAAACATCCTAAAACCTGTATTTAAACTAAAAACCAAAATTATATATTTAAAAAAATTACAAAAAGAAACTTTTATATCCTATGGGAAAACCGAGTCAGGGAAAAAAGGAGATATAATTGCAACTCTGCCAATTGGTTATGCTGATGGATTAGACAGAAGATTTTCAAACGGTGGGAAAGTAAAAGTTTCAGGTCAGGAATGTAAAATTATCGGAAGAGTTTGCATGGATATGACGATGATTGTTATACCTGAATCCCTTAAAGATACAGTTAAAATAGGAACAGAAGTTGATATTTATGACGAAGAAATTCAGACGACAGCAGAAAAAATTGGAACTATCGCAGACGAATTAATGACAAGAATTAATAAAAGGGTTCAGAGGAGATATGTTTAATTATGTTAGACGTTATAGTTATAGGTATGGGAGCTCATGGAAGTGCTGGGTTATTTCATTTGGCAAAAAAAGGTTTTAATGTACTAGGTCTAGAGCAATTTGACCAGATACATAATAATGGTAGCTATCACGGATTGTCAAGAATTATTAGAATGGGACTATATGAAGGAGATACCTATTTACCATTAGCAAAAAGATCTTTTGAATTATGGAGAGATTTAGAAAAAGAATATAATGAACAAATTCTTTATATGACAGGTATTATAAATATTGGAAACAAAAACAGTGATATATATAAAAATACATTAAATTCTGCAATTAAACATAACCTTGATTATAAAGACATGAATAATGAAGAAATCATGTCAAGGTTTCCAGGATTTGAATTGTCTGAGGATTTAAATGGGGTGTTCATGAAAGAAGGCGGTTTTTTAGATCCTGAAAAATCAGTAAAAGCACATACAAAATTAGCAATTAAAAATGAAGCTAGTATTAACTATAATGAAAAAGTACTTTCATGGGATGACAAAACTTCTCATATTGAAGTGTTAACAAATAAAGCAACATATAAAACAAAAAAATTAGTAATTGCTGGAGGTGCTTGGAATATTGATTTGTTTGGTATTCCCAATCTTCCTCTTTCCGTTATAAGACAAGTTGTTGGTTGGTTTCCCAGTAATAACAAATCGTTATTTGATAAAAATAACTTCCCTGTTTGGATTTTAGATGATGGGAAGAATCATGGGTACGGATTTCCAGAATATGGAAATGAAGGTTTGAAAATTGGTATATTCAATCACTTAAATGAAAAGATAAATCCTGATAAAAACAATAAAAACATTACCCCTGATGATATAAAATTATTATCAGATTTTACTAAAAATTTTAAAAATACCAAAAAAGGTGAGAATTACGGAGTGTGCATGTTTACTAATACACCTGACGATAATTTTATACTAGACAAACACCCGTCATCTGAAAATTGTATAATCGTATCCTGTTGTTCAGGTCATGGATTTAAATATAGCACAGCAATTGGAGAAATAATTAGTGATTTATGTAATGAAGGAAAAACTGAATACAATATAGATTTATTTAATATTTCAAGATTTAATTAATGAGCACTAGAACTAAAATAAATATATTTATAATGACAGTATTTATAACAATTTTGGTTAGAATGTTTTTATGAGTTAGAAGTAATGGTATTTTTATAAAACTTCCCATTTTTCATAATTACTGATATTTTTTCTCCTTGATTCTGCAAAACTTCAAAATCTTCAAGAGGATTACCTTCTACTACAAGAATATCAGCAAAAGCGCCTTCTTTAATAATACCAATTTTATCTTTTTGATTAACTATTTCGGCGTTAACTAATGTAGCGCTTTTTAAAATTTCTTCTTTTGGCATTATATTTTGCCGAATCAAAAATTCTTTACTTTGATACACCTGTAACTCCCCAAGTAAATCAGTTCCATAACCAATCTTTACTCCGGCGTCATAGGCATACTCCAAAGCTATTTTGCCTTCATCTTTAACAAATTTATTTTTTTCTAAACTTACCTTAGGTAGTCCATATTTTTCTCCTTCTAAGTCCATTGCCTCATAAGTGATTAAATTTGGAACTAGGTATGCATTTTTTTCATTCATTAATTTAGCAGTTTTCTTATCCATTAAATTACCATGTTCAATAGTTCTGACACCACAATTAATAGCTCTAGTAATTGCTTCAGAGGTATATGCATGAGCAAGAACATATTTTTGCCAAGAATATGCTTCATTTACCACTGCTCGTATTTCATCTTCTGAAAATTGTAATCCAAATATAGGATCATCAGGAGAAGCAACTCCTCCTGATGCAAAAATCTTTATAGCATGTGCTCCTTTTCTTAATTCTCTTCTTGCAGCTTTTTGAACATCAGCAACGCCATCAACAATCCATGTTTCTTTTTGTGTTCCCTGGTAACAATTACAATGATCTCCTTCGTAAGTTTTAGGTCTACGATCTCCATGCCCTCCTGTTGGGCCCAAAGCTTTTCCAACAAAAAACAATCTCGGACCTTTAATTAAATCATTCTCTATTGCTTCATGAAATCCCCAGTCAGCTCCAGTACAATCTCTAACTGAAGTAAATCCTCTCATCAACATCGATTCAGCTAGTTTTGCAGATCTTAAAACATTTAAACTATGCGGATAATTACTTATTGTTGACATATCCAATGCAGTCGCAGTTATATGAACATGAGCGTCTATCAGACCTGGCATCAATGTTTTACCAGTGCAATCTAACTCAATGGCATTTGTTGATTTTATAGAAGATTCACTAATTTTAGTAATGAAATTATTTTCAACTAAAACATCAATCCCTTTGATGAGATTGGAATTATCAATATCTAATAAATTAGAATTTTTAAAAATTATAGATTTCATATTTATTTTATTTAGAAATTATAAATATACCTAAATCAGCTTTGTAATTATACTCTTCTTGAACAAACTCTCTTGTATTCGAATTCAAAAATCTACTGTTAATTATTTTAAATTTTTTATGACTACAAAATTCTTCAAAATCAACTATAGACATATATCTCTTGTTAGGTGTATTGTACCACTCATAACCTAATACTCCTTTTGATTTAGGAGCCCTTCCTTCCTCATAAAGCATATTTCTTAATGGATAATAAGCAAAATTAGGAAAACTCAATATAGCTTTGTCTGCTATTCTGCACATTTCGTTTAAAATTTTTTCAACATTATCAATCGCTTGCAGTGTTAAAGATAAAATAGCAGTATCAAATTGTTTGTCACCAATTATAGATAAGTCAGAATTCAAGTCTAAACTCAGAACAGGAATTCCTTTTTGTGACGCTTGTAATAACTCATCTAAGTTATTATCTATACCAAGTAAAGATCCCTCTTGATTATAATTTTTAATATAATCAAGCAAACTTCCGTCCCCACATCCCATATCAATTATATTTTTAGACCCTATTACAAAATCTAAAATTAATTCATGATCAAAGCTTAATGAATTTTTATTTTGTTCAGAATTACTATTTTCTTCATCAATAAAAATATGTTCTATAAAATTTGAAACATATTTACCATAATAATCTATATCATCTTGTAATAAAAAAGCATCATGGCCACAATTGCTAGGTACTTCAACAAAACTCACTTGTTCTTTAGCCATAAATAAAGCCTTTGTTAATTCTTGTGATAAGCTTGTGGGAAATAACCAATCACTTGAAAAGCTAATCAAAAACCATTTCAAATTTTTATTTTTTAATTTATTTGATATTGCAATACTATTTTCTCCAAGATCAAATTTATCCATTGCTTCAGAAAGTACTATGTATGAATTAGGATCAAACCTTTCAACAAACTTATCCCCTTGATAAGCCAAATAAGAGCCTACGGAGAATTGTTTTTCAAAATTTGTATCAACATCTTTAGGTTCATATCTATCACCATCAAACTTATCGCTCATAGATTGTTGAGACAAATAAGTAATATGACCTAACATTCTTGCAAGAGCCAATCCGGTATCAGGAGATTCTTCTTTGTCATAATATTGCCCATCATAAAAATAAGGATCTCTTCGTATAGCATTTCGCCCTATAATGTCAAATGCTATACTTTGGCTTGTTAACCTAGGACCCCCTGCCAAAGATACAACACTTTGTGTTTTTTCTGGAAATTGTATTCCCCACTCAATAGCTTGATATGCACCCAAAGATCCTCCGACCACAGAAACCAATTTGTTAATACCTAAATGTTCAATTAATTTAGATTGAACTAAAACCATATCTGATATAGATATTTCCGGAAAATCTGCTCCCCAATATTTATTAGTTGCTCTATTTATTTGATTAGGCCCAGTAGTACCCATACAACTTCCAAGAACATTAGAAGATATAACAAAAAACTTATTTGTATCAATATATTTACCAGGTCCAACAAAAATATCCCACCAACCCTCAATATCTGCATCGTCATGTTTTGCAACATGAGAATCTCCACTAATCGCATGACAAACCAATAAAGCATTATTTTTTTCCTTATTTAAAATCCCGTAGGTTTCATAACTAATTTCACAATTACTCAATTCATAGCCTGAACTCAAAGTCAATAATTCAGGAATTTTGTACTGTTTAATATGTTTAGAAAATTGATTTGATCTGTTTTCATCAGAAGATTTATACATTCTTCACCCTAAATTTTATCTAAAGATCTATTCAAATCATCTATTAAATCTTCAGGGTTTTCTAAGCCAACTGACAATCTAATCATTCCATCAGAAATTCCTGCTTCCTCTCTTCCTTCCTGTCCCAAAGAGTAATGAGTTGTAGTTGCGGGATGAGTAATCAAAGATTTTGTATCCCCCAAATTATTAGAAATATCTATAATTTCTAAATTGTTTAACATTTTAAAAACTTCTTTTTTACCTCCATCTAAAATCATTGTCAACAAAGTTCCCCCTTTACTCATTTGAGATTTAATCAAATCATATTGATCATGAGTATTTTTTGAAGGGTAAATAACTTGCTTAATTTTTTTATGCTTAAGGTAATATTCTGCCAATTTTAATGCACTATCAGATTGATGCTCTACTCTTAATTTTAATGTCTCTAAACCTTTTAACATTATCCACGCATTAAAAGGGCTTAATGAAGCACCTGTATGTCTCATATAAGGTTTTAAATGTTTTTCATAATATTCATTATCAGAAATTATTGCTCCACCTAGCGCTCTACCTTGACCATCAATATGTTTAGTTCCTGAATAAACAACTATATCAACACCTAATTGAAGAGGTTTTTGTAAAATAGGAGTAGCAAAAACATTGTCAATTACAACTTTTGCTCCAACTTTTTTAGCTATTTGTGAAACAGCTGCTATATCAATAATTTCTAAAGTAGGGTTAGAGGGTGTCTCAAAAAACACAGCTTTTGTATCATCATCAATAGCCTGTTCCCATTCTTCAATGTTTTTACCTGATACAAAAGTTGTATTAATACCATATTTTGGGAAAATTTTGGTGAGTATTTGATAACAAGAGCCAAATAGAGCTCTTGATGCAACTATTTTGTCACCTTGTTCCAAAAAACACATCATAGAAGAAAAAACAGCAGCCATCCCTGTAGAAGTTGCAAAACACTTTTCTCCACCTTCTATAGAAGCTAATCTATCTTCAAAAACTTTAACTGTAGGATTACCATACCTAGAATAAATAAATCCATCATCATCCCCCTTAAACCTTGCTTCAGCTTGTTCCGGAGAATCGTATACATAACTACTTGTCATAAAAATAGGTTCACTAGTTTCACTAAAATTAGTTCTATTCAATCCTTCTCTAATTAATTTTGTTTCTATTTTAATATTTTTTCTTTTCATAATTTTCTCCCAAAAAAAAATCTCCCCTAATCAGGAGAGATTCATACTCAATGTTTACCTTTAAACAGGTCACGTATGATCTGGGGCACCTTTACATTTAGGTTGCCAGATAGGATCAAAGGCCCAGTCGCCTAGCCTATCATTCTCAACGATTGTCCGAATAATTTATCATAATTAAATAATTATTTCTACAATATTTTTTATTCATGGTCTTGTTTGAATTGAAATTTTATAAAATAATATTACGTATATTTAGTTTGTAAAAATAGCAAAAGGAGAAAATTATGAAAATAGGATGGATAGGAGTTGGAAATATGGGGAAACCGATGGCTAAGAATCTTCAAAAATTCGCATCTGAATTCACTGTGAATGACTTAAACCAGGAATCAGCAATTGATATTTTAGAAGACGGAGGTTCTTGGGCAGATTCTCCCAAAGAATGTGCACAGGGAAAAGATCTTGTATTTATGTGTTTACCTATGCCTGAAGATGTAGAAAAAGTAGTACTTAGCGAAAATGGAATTCTTAGTGGAGTTAATAAAAATACAATTGTAATTGATTCATCAACTAATTCTTTGGCTATGGTAAAAAAATTAAATAGTGAATTCAATAAACATGATATATCTTTCATGGACTGCCCTGTTAGTGGGGGAGTTACTGGAGCAATTGATAGAGATTTGTGTGTTATGGTCGGAGGAGAGGAAGATCTATATAATCAACACAGTTCAGCTTTTGAAGCTATAGGTGATAAAGTAATTTATTGTGGCCCGACAGGAAGTGGTACAATTTGTAAATTATCTCATAATCTTTTTAGTGCAATGCTAATGAATATCACTTCAGAAGTGCTGTCATCTGGAGTTAAAGCAGGGATGGATTTGGGAACACTTCTTAATGCAATCTCTAAATGTGCGTCTGGAAAAAACCCTCCTTTAGAAAATTGGATAAATTCAACTCAAAACGATTTTGCAGCAGATGAATACTCTTTTTTCCTTGAATTGGGAGCAAAAGATGTTAAATTAGCTTGCGAAATGGGAAGAGAAAATAATGTTCCAATGGATATGGCAAATATTGCTGAACAAAATATGATTGAAGCAATGAATAAAGGTTGGGGGAAAAAAAATGCTGGAATAATAAGAAAATTAATAGCAAATAAAGCTGGAATTGATTTCGACTATTGTCCAGGAGGTTTTGCTTAAACTATCTTTATTAATAATTTACCAAAATTTTTACCTTTCATCATACCTATAAATGTACTAGGAGCGTTTTCTATTCCTGAAACTATATCCTCTTTATATTTAATTTTACCCTCAATTAACCATTGTGATAATTTAGTTAAACCCTCTTGATATCTTGATTTGAATTGAAAAACTAAAAATCCTGTCATTGATGCTTGGTTTATTAATAAGCTACTTCCTATTCGAGGTCCGTTTTCATTTTCTTCTAAATTATAGAGAGAAATTTGTCCACACACAGCAATTCTTGCCCCAACTGACAAATTAGAAATCACCTTATCAGAAATTTCTCCACCAACATTGTCAAAATAAATATCTACTCCATAAGGAGCATACTCAGAAATTTTACTCAAAATATTATCAGACTTGTAATTTATAACAAAATCAAATCCTAGTTCATACAAACAATAATCAGTTTTAATATCTGAACCTGCTATTCCAATAACTTTACATCCCATCAATTTTGCGATTTGTCCAACTATTGCTCCCACAGCTCCGGATGATGCTGATACTACAACTGTATCTCCAGGTTTTGGAGAACACACATCTAAAAATCCAAAATATGCGGTTAGCCCAGGCATTCCTAAAATTCCTAAAGAAGTTGAAATAGGTGCTAATGTTGAATCAATTTTCCTTGCACTGATTGCATCAATTTTTCCATATTTTTGCCATCCTATATGTGCAGTTGCATAATCTCCTTCATTAAATAATTTACTTTTGCTTTTAATTACTTTACCCACTACTTCTCCTGTAATAACTCCTCCAAGCTTTATTGAAGGTGCATAAGATTTGGAATCATTCATCCTTCCTCTCATATAAGGATCAAGTGATAAATAGTGAGCTTCTATTAAAATTTCACCTTCATCAAGTTCAGGTAATGGGCTTTCAATCCATTTAAAATCACTTTCTTTTGGATAACCTATTGGCCTTCTATTCAATACCCATGAATTATTCATATCAATCCCTCTTGAGAAATAATCTCACCAACCATTCGTGGGTCAACTAAACTTCCTGTGATTACAAAGCAAATTTTAGATAAATCAGGAAATTTGTCACGGTATTCGAAAAATCCAGCCAACGTTATAGCTGAAGAAGGTTCTACTAGCATGTTTTCATAATCTATAAATGATTTCATTGATCTAATTAGTAATGTTTCTTCAACAAGTAATACATCATCAATAAATTCTTTGACTCGATTTACAGAATCTAATACTGGCACCCTAACTGATAAACCATCAGCAATAGTATCAGCAGTTTGATTTTGATAATCCTTATTATTTAAAGCTAAAAACATAGATGGTGACTCAGAAGGGACTAATCCTATGATTTTTGTATCTTTATTTTTATCTTTAATCGCTTTGCCAATTCCTGAAATTAAGGATCCATTTCCGATAGGAACAAAAACATAATCAAAGTTAGAGTCTACTATTTCAGTACCTATTGTTTCTGCACCTATATGCATTCCTGGTAATTTACCATCTTCTAAAAATAATAAATCTGTATCTTCTGCATATTTTTTTGCATTTAACTTGGCATCATCAAAATCTCTTCCAATTTTTACCACTTCTGATCCAGACAATTTTATACGTTCAACTTTAGATATATTCGCATCTTCAGGTACAAAAATAACAGAATCAATTTTATTTCTTTTACATGCCTCAGCTATTGCTAATCCATAATTACCTGCAGAAGCCGCGACAATTTTTTTCACATTTTTATCAGATTTAGCTATGTCTCCTATTACGCTAAGAGCACCTCTGATTTTAAATGATTTAACCGGTGTACAATCTTCTCTTTTCAACCAAATATCAGCATTTAACAAATCACTTAATACATTAGCTTTTAACAACGGAGTTGGGGTCCATGGCTCATTATCTATCATTGAATACATATCATTTTCATTCAATTGTCTCTCCTACTTTAAATTGTATGTTTTTGTAACTATCTTCAAACTCTCTAATCAGTATATATTTATTCACTGGTACATTCTTGAAATTTTGAGAATTATTAGTGCTAGCCCAAATAATTTCTAAATCAACAATATTATCACAAGTATTTAATCCTAAAGTTTGGATAAATGAAGATGAACCAAAACTGCCTCCATTATCAACGGTTGAATTATAGGTTATTTCATTTCCGCAATTTAGTGAGATTGTTGTCCCTACAATTGTTTTTTCATTACTTCTCTTTAATATGATTCCAATCCAATTATTACTATTACCAGGATTCTCGTATAACAAATTAGTAAACCCATCAGACAAATAAAATCCCCCCATTTGCTCAAATATATCTAAATCACCATCAAGATCAAAATCTGCAAAACCTATACCATGTCCTTTTTGTAAATGCCCTAAACCATAAGAATGTGTTTCATCTATAAAATTCAATCCTTTATTATTTATATAAAATGCATTTGGGATAATTGAATCTATATATGGGTACCCCGTACCAAAATAAATATCTTCATATCCATCGTTATTTAAATCACCATAATTACCACCCATAACAGAGTGCACTTTATTCAAATTTAATTTTTTTGAATTTTCTTCAAATCTTCCTTTCCCATCATTAGTAAATATTTTTATTGAATAATCTTCATCGATGTATCCCTGATAACTTTTAATAGATTTTACTATACCGTACTCATATCCAGAAGATAAAATATCCAAATCACCATCATTGTCATAATCCCAAAACCAAGAAGTGAAACTATAGTAAGGATTAGTAATTTCTAATTCAGTAGCAATGTCAACGAATTTATTGTTTCCAAAATTTTTATACAATCTATTTCCACCTGCATAATTTGAAACAAATAAATCTATGTAGCCATCATTGTTGTAATCTCCCCAATCCGCAGATTTACAATATCTATTATTTTGCGGCGACAAAATTCCAGAAACATCCACAAATTTATTATTTTCATTAATAAATAATTGGCTAGGATATTTAGGAATTTGATTTTCATCAATTTCAGATTCATTACAACTAAACAAATCTAAATCTCCATCATTATCATAATCTCCCCAAGCTGCTGATTGTGATGGGTAAGCATAATTCAGCAAACCAACTTCCTCAGTAACATCTGTAAAAGTCAAATCTTTATTATTTCGTAACAAAGTATTTATCATTTCTCCTTCTTCAGAAAGCCATCCACCTCTCATAATATATATATCTATATAACCATCATTATTATAATCTGTACTTACTATGTTTAAACCGCCCAATTGTTTATTCAAATTTGATTCATTTGTTATTTCTACAAAGCCCTCAATACCTCTATTTAAATAAAATTTCATCGAAGTACATGGATTCCAAGAAGATGTAATAATATCTGAAAATCCGTCGTTATTAAAATCATCAAATATCACTCCACCAGCCAAATCAACATTATAGATTCCTAAATTTACAGATATATCTTTAAATTTAATTTTATTATTAGAATTTTTAGTATTAGTAATATCAATAAGTAAATCTCTATCAACTAAATCAGGATATGACCCAAGGTTCATGTGAGTAACATTTAGTAACCATTTTGCTTTAATGTTTTCAGGGTCAATTAAGATTAATTCACTCAAAATATTTAAAGCTTCTTTTGAGTAATTTGTTTTTTGGTGGACATAATTTTGATCAATTGGTAACTGACAAATTATAGATCCGCCAGGTATTACACAATTTTCATACTCTGCAGATTTAAGATATATCAAAGCTGCAGTTTCGAGTGTTACAATCTTTGAAACTTCGTCCATCCTAGCTAAATTATTTTTTTGTAAAAATTTATTTATAATTTTTCTGGAATTCTCAAAATTCCCCAATCTTAACTCAGAATTAGCTAATCCTATATTTGCAATCCACGAATTATATTCATCTTTTGCATTTTTGATTTTTGTTTCCCAAATCTTACTTTGATTAGTTCCTACATACTTATTCGAGCTATTTTTTAATTTTTCGCAATATGAATTAATACTATCTAAGACAAAACCTTTATCAGAAATGTTAAAGTAATTTAAACTAAAATTTAATCCAAATAAAAAAATAATAATTACAGACGAAATTACTAATAAATATGTAAATTGCTTATAAGACATATGAAACTTTTGAATTTAAATATTAATATACACAAAAAAAGATTAATTGGCATAATATTAATCCTGATTTCTACACCTTTGTTTTTCTTTTTAAACAGGTTCCAAAAGTTGGGAACTATTAAAGAGGAATTATTTACGGCTGCATCAAGAAAAGGAGAGTGTTTTCAAGGTTTTTGTGTTGGAGGCGATCCTGATGCAACTCTTATTTCTAGGTGGATTAATTTTTCTTTCGAATACTTAGAGTTAGTTTTATTAGGAATGATTTTTGCTTTTGTCATTGCAGGAATTGTAGAATCTTTTATTTTTCCAAGAAAAGAAAATACAAGATTTTTTGAACCAGGAATCAAAGGGGCAATAAGAGGTTATATCATTGCTCCCGCACTAAATTTATGTTCTGCCTGCATTGTTCCTGTTGTAAATTCACTAAAAAATAAAGGGTCTTCCCTAGAATCTGTAATTGCTTTAGCTCAAGGATCCTCTACATTAAATTTCTTATCAATAATAATGATTTTTACAATATTTAGTTCTGAATTAGGTTGGAATAGAATTATAGCAGGCGCAATAAGTGTATTTTTATTTGGACCTATAATCTCTCGATTAACATACGGAATAAATCAAAAAAATGAAATTCCCAATACTATTCCTTCCTTATCTATAGAAAAAAACATTTCCTTTACCAAATCCATCAAAGAGGGATTGAAAGATTTTTTCGATATAACAAAATCAAATGTAATTAAGCTAGGTCCAATAATGATAATAGCAGGATTTATAGCTGGTTTAATCATTCAATTTCTATCTGCCGAAACCATCAATGAATACTTAGGAAATAATTTTAAAGGAGTAATCATTGCTAGCACTATAGGCGTTCTAATTAATGTTCCTCTGTTATTTGAAATTCCTTTAGTCGTAACATTACTTTTACTAGGAATGGGGATAGCCCCGGCGTCAACGTTATTATTCACAGCCGCATCAGGTGGTCCAATTACATTTTGGGGATTAGGAAAGGTTCTTCCCAAAAGATCTGTTTTTTACTATGCTTGTTTAATTTGGATTTTGGGTGTAATAACTGGATCAATTTCTATTTTCATGTCTGGTAATAATATGAGTTTGGGAATAAAACTTACAGACAATGAACCAATAATAAAACAAACAACATTTAACAATGATTCAGCAAATAACTTAAACAATAATAATATAAATTCATCATCTTATACAAAAAATCAAAATTCTGATAATTACGAATTTAAACCATTTAATCAATTAACATACGAACATTTCAATGGAAATACAGAAGTTTGGAATTATAGACCAGGAGTAGTAATATTTGATTTCGACAGAGATAGTGACATGGATTTTCTAGTAACAAACGGCAATGAATATTCTAATTTTTTATATCAAAATGACGGTCAAAATAAATTTACAGATATTTCAATTGATGCAGGCTTAGGTGATAAAAATTTCAATGCAAGTGGCGCTGTAGCATGTGATATAAATAACGATGGATACCAAGATTTATATATTGGAGGAAAAGGATTCAATGGTGACGGACTAGATTTTAGATCTTTGCAAGATAGTAAAAAATTTATTGGCACAGAAGACAGATTATATCTAAATTTGAAAAACGGAAAATTCAAAGATATTACCAAGTCGGCATTTGGTAATAATTTAAATTACAGATCTGCTAGCAGTATAATATGCGCTGATATAAATAATGATGGATATTTAGATATATATGTTACAAATCTAATTGATGAAGATTTTTTTATGTCGAGTCTTTTTTGGCCATCACATCCAGGCCATTACAACCTCCTATACCAAAATAATGGTAACGAAACATTTAAAGAAATATCTAAAGAAGCCGGAGTCCATGGACCAGAGGTAATAATGCTAAATCCAGAAGGAAAAGGGATATATTTTAGCGACCAAAGTGGTAAAGAATATATGGGGTTTAATCCTTTGGTAAAAGATAAAAATTCTAATCTCGTCGGAGATCCCACAGGTCCAACTCATGCTGCAGTATTTTTTGATCATGATGGTGATGGAGATCAAGATTTATGGGTAGCAAGTGATGGAGATCAACTGCATGTGTATAGAAATGATTCTTCAAAAGAAAAAATATTATTTAATCATATTAGTAAAGAACTCAATTTAAATATAATAGGAAACTGGATGGGCTTTGCTGTATCTGATTTTAACAATGATTTAATTGAGGATGTATTTATAACCAACGCAGGTCCGCATCAAAGAATTGAAAGAAGTGGAATAAACAGCCCTACAATTAAACCTGGTGGAGATTGCAAATATCATGAGCTACATGAACTGGGATCTTGTTTACATTTATTTTTAATAAATCAAAAAAATAACAACTCTTTTGAAAACAAAGCAGAAAAGATTCACGTTATAGCATCTCCTTATCTGCCTGCTGAAGCTACTATTAAAAGTATCAAAAAAGAAGCAAAAATACCTAAAGGCTTAGGGGCATATGATTTTGGGTACGGCGTTACAGCTTTTGATTTCAATAACGACACAATAAAAGATTTATATTGGCTTGGATCTGAAGTAGGTAGAGGTGAGGGTCCTGGTGGTAATATATATCCTTCAGCAGGCAGAATGTTAATGGGATTACCTGATTTAAAGTATGAAGATATAACAGTAAGAGCTCAACTTCTTGACATACAGGGAATCAATTACAATAAATATTTTTCAAATTTAAAACCAAATGAAATCCCTGATGAGAAATATAATTTAAAATATAAAGTCCACACTAAATACCATGAAAATGGTAAAGGATTAGCTCACGGAGATTTGAATGGAGATGGATATGTTGATTTAATAGGTACAAATAGCAGTGGTCCAGTTTGGTCTGGTACTCTAGATGATGCTCCAGGACCATTCTTTGTGTGGATTAATGGAGGAGGTAATAATAATTGGATAAATATTAAACTTACAGGGAGACAAGGCATTGATAAAACAGGTAGTAACTCAGATGGAGTAGGAGCTAAAGTCTTTATAGAAAGTAAAGATACTAATAATAACAAATCTATACAAATGCAAGAAGTAAGAGCTGGCTCAAGTTATTTATCGATGAATTCAATAAATTTAGAATTTGGGTTAGGAGATATTGAAATAATAGATAAAATTACTGTAATATGGCCTAGTGGAATTACTCAAATACTCAAAAATATTAATTCCAATCAACAAATTAATATAATTGAATCACAAAATTAAACAAGGGGAAGTGGCGGAATTGGTAGACGCGCTTGACTTAGGATCAAGTGTTCATAGAACGTGAGAGTTCGAGTCTCTCCTTCCCCATACTAATCAAATAATTTTTTTTAAAGTATCTGCTATTTGGCCTGGATGAATTACAATTTCACAACCTGCTTCTTTAAGGGCGAACATCTTTGACTCTGCTTTTCCGGAATCACCACTAATAACTGCGCCTGCATGTCCCATTCTTTTGCCTTCAGGTGCACTAGCACCAACTATTAAAGCTGCAATCGGTTTAGTATTATTTATGGTTTTTAAATATTCAGCTGCTTCCTGTTCTTTTGTACCACCTATTTCACCAATAAAAACTATGCCATCAGTTTCTTCATCTTGAATAAAATAATCTAAAACATTAATAAATGTTGTTCCAACAATTGGATCTCCACCTATTCCTACACATAAAGATTGTCCGATACCACTTTTAGTCAATTGATCAACTGCCTCATAAGTTAAAGTACCACTTCTTGAAACTACTCCTATTCTGCCTGGCATAAATATATCTCCTGGCATTATTCCTATTTTGCATTTTTGTGCAGGATTTATTAATCCAGGACAATTAGGACCAATTAAAGTAACTCCAAGATCATTTGCAATTTTATAAATTTTAATCATTTCATTAACTGGAATGCCTTCAGTAATACATATAACAGTTTTGATTCCTGAATAGATAGACTCTAAAATAGCATCGGGAGCAAATGGAGCCGGAACAAAAATTAAAGAAGTATTTGCGCCAGTCTCATGTGAAGCTTCTTTCATTGAATCATAAACTTTTATAGTATCATTAAACATTTGTCCCCCTCGTCCCGGAGTGACACCTGCTACAATATTTGTTCCATACTCGATACATCTAAGAGCATGAAATCCTCCTTCTTTTCCTGTTATACCTTGAACGATTACTTTGGTATTGTCATCAATCTTTAAAGACAAAATTTACTCCTCTTTAGATAATATTTGTGAAATTTGATCTAAATTTTCTGCAAAAGATATATTATATTTTGTATTACTTAATATTCTTTTACCTTCTTCACTATTTGTACCCTGCATTCTAATAATTAATTTTGGAGGAGTCCCATTCGAATCTTGAAGTGCTAAAATAAATCCACGGGCAGCAACATCACACCTCAAAATCCCCCCAAAAAGATTGACCAATACAATTTTCACATTATCATCTGATAAAACAGCGGACATAGCTTTTGAAACTTTATCTTCATCAGCCCCTCCGCCTATGTCTAAAAAGTTTGCAGGATTTAATCCTGCAGATTGTATGACATCCATAGTAGCCATTGCCAAACCAGCTCCATTTACAATACATCCAACACTTCCTTTCAATTGCACATATTTTATACCTAGTTCAGCTGCTTTGATTTCAACTTCATTTTCTTGACTTAAATCTCTTAATTCGGAAATATCTTTATTTCTGAATAAAGCATCCTCATCGAAAGTTATTTTTGCGTCTAAAGCAATTATTTCATTTTTATCATTCAAAATTAACGGATTAATTTCAATTAAAGAACAATCTTTATCTAAATACAGCTTATACAACCCTCTTATAATTTTATTAAACTGAGAAAAAAGTGTTTTATCTAGATTAAGAAAGTCTAAAATTTCTCTAATATGAAAATCGGTTGGACCTAAAATTGTATTAACAGGAAGACTAAATATTTTTTCTGGATTTTTAGAAGCGACTTCCTCTATATCTGTTCCACCTTCAGGGCTGGCAATGATATTTATAGATTGATTACTGCCATCCACTAGTAAAGCTAAATACATTTCTGAAACTATATTACTTGCTTCTTCCACAAGAATTTTATTTACAACAACAGATTCATCACCAGTTTGAAATGTTTGAAATAAATTACCAAAAAATTTATCTGCAAATTTAACAGCATCTTCAGAGTTATCTACTAATTTAACTCCTCCTGCTTTACCTCTACCTCCAGCGTGTACCTGAACTTTTAAAACTGCTTTAGATTGAAAATCGTGAAAGTTTTCCAATAAACTCACTTTATCAGTGGCAATCGTACTTTTTGGTACAGGAACGCCAAATTCATTCAATAATTTTTTAGACTGATACTCATGTATTTTCAAATTACACACCTATGATCGGAGAGAGTGGGATTCGAACCCACGATAATCGTAAAATTATACTGGTTTTCAAGACCAGCGCCTTAAACCACTCGGCCATCTCTCCATTTTCAAATATTCATAATTTTGTAAAAGGACATTATATCAATTGTTATCTTATTTCCAAATTACAACTTAGATAAAAAGTAATCTTTATATTATTTATTACAACTATTTTGATAAAATTGAACTATTAATTATTCTAAATAATCAATTGTGAATTCAAAAAACATAATAATTAGAGGTGCAAAAGAACATAACCTCAAAAATATAGACATCAATATTCCTCGTGAAAAATTTGTAGTTATCACTGGGTTATCCGGCTCAGGTAAGAGTTCTTTGGCTTTTGATACTATTTATGCAGAAGGAAGAAGGAGATATGTTGAATCGCTATCTGCGTATGCTAGACAATTTTTAGGTAATTTAGAAAAACCTAATGTAGATTATATCGAAGGATTATCTCCTGCAATATCAATTGATCAAAGAGGAATATCTAAAAATCCAAGATCTACCGTTGGTACAACAACAGAAATTTATGACTATCTTAGAATATTGTTTGCGCGCATAGGAGTGCCTCATTGTATAAACTGTGGTCAAAAAATTGTAAAGCAAACAATTCAACAAATAGTAGATTCAATATTGTCTATTCCAAAAGACAGTAAATTTATGATCCTTTCACCAATCATAAGGCATAAAAAAGGAGAGCATAAAGAAATAATTAACATGACAAAAAAATCAGGTTTTGTTAGAGCTAGAATAAACGGTGAAATAAAAGAACTTTCAAATGAAATAGATTTAGACAAAAACAAATGGCATACAATTGATATAGTTGTTGATAGATTAATAATGAACGAATCTATTGATAAAGATAGACTTACAAATTCTGTTGAAACTTCTCTGAAACTATCAAATGGGCTTACAGTTATTGCAATTGATAGTAAACCAGAATTAAAGTTCTCTGAAAATTTTTCTTGTCCAGATTGCAATATAAGCCTTGAAGAAATTGAACCAAGAAATTTTAGTTTTAATAGCCCTAAAGGTGCATGTAAAGCTTGTTCAGGGATCGGTCATTCATTAAAAGCTGACCCGTCTTTGATCATCCCAAATCAAGAAATTAGTATTAATGACGGAGCTATAGCTCCATGGTTCAGATCCGGAAGATATGCAAATATATATAAAGGCATATTAGAATCTTTATCCGATAATTTCGGTTTTTCATTAAGTACACCTATCAACAAATTAAAGTCTATTCATTTAGATATTATTTTTAACGGATCAAAACAAGACTCTCTAAATTTCAATTACACATCCAAAAGATTTGGTAGACAAACATATCACAAGCCATTTGAAGGTTTATTAAATAATTTAAACAGACGACATAGCCAAACAAATTCTGATTATGCAAGAGATGATATTGAAAAATATATGTCAAAAGAAATTTGTACAAATTGTAATGGATTAAGATTGCAAAAAGAATCTTTAAGTATAAAAATTCTTGATAAAAATATAATTGACCTAACACTTATGAATATCTCGGATTTACAAAATTGGATACAAAATATTTCAAATAACAAAGCCAAAAACCACCTTTCAAATAGAGAAATTTTGATTGGAGAAAGATTAATAAATGAAATCAATTCGAGATTAGAATTTTTATTAGGAATAGGTTTAAAGTATTTATCTCTTTCAAGATCGTCGGGCACGTTGAGCGGGGGAGAAGCTCAGAGAATAAAATTAGCAACACAAATTGGATCCGGCCTTACTGGGGTTATATATGTTTGCGATGAACCATCGATTGGATTACATGCAGCTGATGACGAAATGTTAATCAATACTTTAAAAAAATTACGTGATTTAGGTAATTCTATAATAGTGGTTGAGCATGATGAATCCATCATCAGATCAGCAGATCATATAATTGACATGGGTCCCGGGGCAGGCGAATTTGGTGGTGATATCATAATTCAAGGAAGTTTAAACCAAATCATAAAATCAAAAAAATCGATAACTGGTGCCTACTTATCAAATAAATTAATTATCGATAACCATAAAAACAGAAAACAAAATCGTTCTAAGTATATAAAAATTAATAATGCATCCGAAAACAATTTAAGAAATATTACTCTTAAAATTCCCATCGGATTATTTGTTGTAGTATCAGGGGTATCCGGTTCTGGTAAGAGCACACTAGTTAACGAAATAATATATAAAGCTCTTGCACAAAAAATTAATAGATCAAAACATAAGCCAGGACAATTTAAATCAATTGAGGGATCAGAAAATATTGATAAAATAATAAATATTGACCAATCACCTATCGGTAGAACGCCTAGAAGCAATCCTGCAACTTACACTGGGACATTCACATTTATAAGAGAACTTTTTTCAAATCTACCAGAATCAAAATCGAGAGGATATAAACCTGGAAGATTTTCTTTTAATGTAAAAGGGGGTCGATGTGAAAATTGCTCTGGAGATGGATCAATAAATATAGAAATGCAATTTTTACCAGACATATCGATAACATGTGATGTATGTAAAGGGCAAAGATATAATCGAGAAGCTTTAGAAATAAGAATCAGAGGTAAAAATATATTTGATGTACTATCAATGAGTGTTGATGAAGCATTAATATTTTTTGAAAACATTCCTTCAATAAATAGAAAACTCAAAACTTTACAAAATGTAGGGCTTGGTTATATCAAACTAGGACAACCCGCAACACAATTAAGCGGAGGAGAAGCTCAAAGAATAAAATTATCCTCTGAATTATCTAAAAGATCGACAGGAAAAACTATGTATATTTTAGATGAGCCAACAACAGGGTTGTCATTCCAAGATTGCAATATGCTCATAGAAGTCTTACAACAATTAGTAGATTCTGGAAATACAGTTTTAATAATTGAGCATCATTTAGATATAATAAAATCAGCAGACTGGATAATTGATTTGGGGCCTGGAGCCGGAGACGAAGGTGGTGACAT
>CEUQ01029852.1_pt1 | contig 23328 bp, 21 predicted proteins | sample 361491 | NCBI WGS metagenome assembly CEUQ01 (sample SAMEA2622796, study PRJEB7988) | marine metagenome | biome: marine biome (ENVO:00000447); feature: marine epipelagic mixed layer (ENVO:xxxxxxxxx); material: "saline water (ENVO:00002010), including plankton (ENVO:xxxxxxxx)" | depth 120 m | reverse complement strand
CCATATCATTTGATTTAATTGATTTTACAAAATGATACATAAATCTTTCTGCAGAGATAAACATTATCTTTCCCTCGGATTTAAGTTTTAAACCTATAGCGTTTAGTAAATGAGTTTTTCCCATCCCTACTCCTCCATAGATATATAGTGGATTGAAGTGTGAAAGATCTTCTGAAACTTTTTTGGATGCTTCAAAAGCTAATTTATTACTTGAGCCAATTATAAAATTGGCAAAATTTTTATTGGGGTCAATTCTATTATACTGAAAAAATGAGTCTTTAATAAATGATACATTTTTATTAATTTCTTTTTCACTTTCATCATTTTTAAAATCTACTTTTTCTTTTTTCCGATCATTAATTATAAATTCTATTCTATTAATTTCTTTTTTATGATTTTTTACGATTTGTAAAATTTGATCTAGATATCTTGATGTTATCCAGTCACGAATAAATCTTGTAGAGACTGATATTAAGATATAGGTATTAAATTCATCGATAAAATCAATTTTTTTTAACCATGACTCATAAATGTCTCTTCCCAGCTTTTCTCTCATATCTAATTGAATTTTATGCCAATCAATTTTTTTTATTGAGAAATTTTCAGATTTTTTTGTTAAAATATTACTCATGGAAGATGTCCAATTAAAACCTCTAGGTAATTAATGCAATAAATTAATTCTCTTTTATGAAAAAAAATAAAATCTGCACTTGTAAAATTTTAAATTGAAATTGATTAGCGGAAAAATTGTATTTAAAAATTAAAAAAAATTTATACCTAGATATAGTATTTAATTTATTTATTTTTTTATATTTAGTATATAAATTAAATTGTAATCTTAGTAGTTGTAATTTTTTTAAAGTAAAAAAAGTTAGATTTAAAATAATAATTTATAAACTACTTGAAGTTGATTTATCTAAACTAAAGGGAACTAATTTTTTTTGTTATTCTTGAAATATTTCTTGCAGCATTTTCTTTTTTGATTATACCAGTTTTTGCAATTTTCATTAATTCTGAGTTAAACTTAGGTAAATATTTTAAAGCTTCTTTTTTATTTTTATCTTCTAAAATAAGATTCATCTCTTTAATTGCTTTTTTAAATCTACTTTTTCTAGATCTATTAACAGAAGTTTTTTTTCTTATTTTTTTTATCGCTTTAATTGCAGATTTTGTATTTGCCATACGCGCGATTGTATAGCTTGGTAATCAAATATGGTCAATAGTATAATTCAATTATTTTTGACATATATTGCAAAAAAAAGTTGATCTATTTGATATAAAAATCTTATGTATTTTACCCTTACAATTTAATCTAATACAATTTTTGTTTTCTCTTCCATAAACCTTAAACTCATTTTGAAATAAACCTCCAACACCATGTGTGTTTTTGAAATCTCTGATTGAAGAGCCTCCTAGTTTGATTGCTAAATTTAAAACAGTCTTTAAATTTTTAATCAACTTTATAATTTGATTTTTATTTATTTTTTTACATTTTTTAAATGGATTTATTTTGCTGTGGAACAGTATTTCGTTTGCATAAATGTTGCCGATGCCTGAAATGTAATTTTGATCTAATAAAAAATTTTTAATATTTTTTTCTTTATTTTCCAATTTTATTTTTAGATATTTATAATTAATTTCATTAGATATTGCCTCTGGTCCATATTTTGAAAAATAATTTTTTAATTCTTCTTTAGTGTTTAATATTTTAAAAAAACCAAATCTTCTTGGATCGTTATAAACAAGCATAAATTTTGAAAATTTTATTTTTATATGGTTGTGCTTAATGGGTAAAGCTCTCGAATGATAAAAACTTAAATTCGTAGTTAAATTTTTTTTGCCATAATTGACTAAATGTAGCGTTCCTGACATGCCTAAATGGATAATACAATATTTTTTATTATTTAAGATTAAAATTATATATTTTGAAAATCTTTCGACTTTTACAATTGATTTATTCTTTAAATTATTTTCAAATTTTTTTGGAACTTTAAACCTTAAATTTCTATTTGAAATTATAACTTTTTTAATTTTTTTATACCTAACCTTATTTTTTAATGATCGTTTTACTATTTCTACTTCTGGCAATTCTGGCATTTAAGATTATATTATTAATTAAAATTAAATATTAAACTATGAATCAGCTTCTCCAACAAAAAAAGGGCCTAGTTAATGAAGTCTTTAATAAGGTATTTAAAAAATATGATTTAATGAATGATTTAATGTCTTTTGGAATACATAGAATTTGGAAAAAAGATTTTATTAAAATGATGAACCCATCTAATAAAAAAAAATTAATAGATGTTGCCTGTGGTACAGGCGATATAGCTAAATTATATTTAAAAGCAACTAATAGAAATTGTTCTATTCTTTGTGTTGATCAAAATATAAATATGATTAGGGAATGTAAAAAAAATTTAGAAAAATACAAAAATATAAGATGTAAGGTTTCTAATGCTGAAAAATTAAGTGTTCCTGATAATAGCTTTGATTTTTATACTATAAGTTTTGGCCTTAGAAATACTAAAAATATAGATAAGAGTTTGAGTGAAGCTTATAGAGTTTTAAAAAAAGGTGGAAAATTTATGTGTTTAGAATTTTCAAAAATAGAAAACAAAAATTTAGATATATTTTATAAAAACTACTCAAAATTAATTCCTAAAATTGGTGAAGTTGTTGTAGGTCAAAAAAAACCTTACGAATATTTAGTAAAAAGTATTGAAAATTTTTTAAATCAAAGACAGCTGATCGAAAAGATGGAAAAGAACAATTTTGTAAGATGTAATTATAGAAATTTAAGTGGCGGCATAGTTTCTATTCACTCAGGTTGGAAAATATAATGTTAAAAAAAATATTTATTCTATTTAAAATTGGAAGAAAATTAGCATTGTCAGATGCCTCAAAAATTATTTCAAAAAAACTTGAAGTACCATTTACTATTAAAATTTTATTAAATTTATTTTCCTTTTCTTTTTCTAAAAATAATCATGAATCCAGTAAAATAAAAGATGAAGAAAAATTATGTAATTCTATTCAAGAAATGGGAACAACTTTTATTAAATTAGGTCAATTTCTATCTACTAGACCAGATATAATTGGCGAAAATTTATCTTCACAACTTGAAAAACTTCAAGATCGTTTACCTCCATTTTCCTCTTATGAAGCAAAAGAAATAATTAAAAAAAATCTAGGAAACGAAATATTTAAATCAATTATTAATTTCGGAGAGCCAATAGCTGCTGCTTCTATAGCACAAGTACATAAAGCTCAAATAAATGACAATGGTATAATAAAAGATGTTGCTATCAAAATCTTAAGACCAGACATAAAAAAAACTTTTAATGATGAAATTGATGCTTTGATGTTAGTAGCATATTTAGTAGAAAATCTAGTTTCAAAAACAAAAAGGCTTAAATTAATAGAAGTAGTTTTTTTACTTAAAGAAATCACTAACCATGAAATGGATTTAAGATTTGAGGCAGCTGCAGCAAATGAATTTAAAGAGAACACCAAAAATGATGCGGGTTTTCATGTTCCACAAATTTATTGGAATTTTACTAGTGAAGAAGTTTTAACTTTGGACTGGATTGAAGGAATTTCCATAAGAGAAAAGGAAATTTTAGAAACAAAAAAAATTGATATTAAAAATATATCCACTGATATTATTCAACATTTTTTAAGACATGCTGTTAGAGATGGATTTTTTCACGCTGATATGCATCAAGGTAATCTTTTTATAGATGAAAATGGACGAATAACACCTATTGATTTTGGTATTATGGGAAGAATGGATAAGTTAAATAGAAGATATTTGGCAGAAATACTATTTGGATTTGTTCAGAGAGATTATAAAAAAGTTGCAGAAGTGCATATTGTAGCTGGATTAGTTCCAAACAATGTTAATGTGGATGAATTAGCACAAGCATTAAGATCAATTGGGGAACCCATTTTTGGACAATCAGTTAAGGATATATCAGGTGGAAAATTATTAAAACAGTTATTTGATGTTACAGAAAAATTTAATATGCAAACACAACCTCAATTATTACTTTTGCAAAAAACAATGGTTGTGGTGGAAGGGGTTGCTAGAAAATTAAATCCTGAAACAAATATTTGGGAAACGTCAAAACCAGTTCTAGAAAAATGGCTTAAGGAAACAAAAGACCCAATAAATAATTTTACTGAAACTTTAAAAAATTCAACAGAGGTGCTAAAAAAAATTCCTGAACTACCAAAAATAATGGATAAGGCTAATCAAGCTTTAACTTTTATGGCTAGTGGAAAAATTCCTCAAGAGTCTAATTCTTTTTCAGCATTAAATGAAAAAAAATTAGAAATGAAATCGTTTAGAAATCAAAGTATTATTGGATTATTATTGCTTGTAATTTTTGGTATCATGGTATTTTAATCTGCCAATGAAGAATTTAAATGGAAAAAAAATACTACTTATTATATGTGGCGGTATTGCAGCTTATAAAAGTTTAGAAGTTATAAGACTTTTAAAAAAGAATGGTTCAAAAGTAAAAACAATTCTTACAAGCAATGCAAAAAAATTTATAACACCACTTTCTGTGGCCTCTTTATCAAAAGAAAAAGTTTACACAGATTTATTTAATTCAGATAATGAGGCTGAAATGGATCATATTTCATTATCAAGATGGGCAGATTTAATTTTAATTGCTCCTGCAACTGCTAATACAATTTCAAAAATTAGTTTTGGATTATCAGATGACTTAGCTTCTACTGTTATTTTTGCATCTGATAAGAAAATCTTGATTGCACCAGCGATGAATGTGAGAATGTGGGAACATCAATCCAACAAAAATAATTTGAAAAAATTAGTTGATTTTGGTTATGAGATTATTGGACCAGATATTGGAGAAATGGCTTGTGGAGAATATGGAATGGGTAAAATGTCAGAACCAGAGGCAATTATAAATTATCTAGATAAATATTTTAAAAAAATTGCAAATAATAAGAAATTCAAGGCACTTGTGACTGCAGGACCTACTCAAGAATATATTGATCCTATAAGATTTATATCAAATAGATCTAGTGGCAAACAGGGTTATGAAATTGCTAAATCTTTAAGTGAAAATGGTTTTGATACAACTTTAATATCAGGACCAGTAAATTTAAGTTTAATTAAAAATGTAAATTTAATAAAAGTTAGATCAGCTGAAGAAATGTTAGAGGCAACTTTAAATAATCTTCCAGTAGATGTAGCAATTTTCTCAGCTGCTGTTGGAGATTTTAAAATAAAAAAAATGGAAAAAAGTAAAATAAAAAAAGATAATATTTCAAAACTTTATTTAGAAAAAAATCCTGATATTTTAGAACATATTTCAAATCATAATTCACTGAGACCAAAATTAGTAGTTGGTTTTTCAGCTGAGACTAACTCACTTAGAAAAAATTCTTTGAAAAAATTATCTGAAAAAAATTGCGATTGGATAATTGGTAACAATATATCTAATAATGAATTTGGATTTGACTCAGACTTCAATAAAATTTCTATATTTTTTAAAAATAATTCTGAGGAAAATTTTCCAAAAATGAAAAAATCCACTATTGCTAGTGAAATAGTTAATAGAATTATTTCTCATTTAAATTAATGATAAAAGTTTTAGTTAAAAAACTTAATTCTAAAATTAAATTACCTGAATATAAAACAAGTGGATCATCAGGTATGGATTTGATGGCTTCTATCGATACTCCAATAAAAATTAAACCTAATTCTCTGGAATTAATTCCAACAGGCTTATCTGTTGCAATACCAGAGGATTTCGAAATACAAATAAGACCTAGGTCAGGACTTGCTGCAAAGTCTAAAATAAGTGTATTAAATACTCCTGGGACTATTGATAGTGACTATAGAGGTGAATTAAAAATAATTTTGTTTAATCATGGAAATAAAGAATTTGTTGTTAATAATAATGATAGAATAGCCCAAATAGTATTAACACCAATTCTTAAAATGGAGTTTGAGGAAGTTGACCAGTTACCTGGGTCAATAAGAGGATCGGGTGGCTTTGGATCGACTGGTAAATGAAAAATATTCTTAGTAAAAAATTAATACAAAGATATTCCAGACAAATAATTTTAAAAGATGTTGGACCAATTGGACAAAAAAAAATTTTAGCCTCAAAGGTTTTAATAGTCGGAGCTGGAGGGCTAGGTTGTCCTGTAATTGATTATTTAAGTAGAGCGGGTGTTGGTAATATTGGAATTATTGATAATGATAAAGTTGATATTTCAAATATTCATAGACAATCTTTATACAACACTAAAGATGTAGGAAGGTTTAAAGTTAATGTTGTAAAGCAAAAAATCAAATTAATTAATCCTCAAATAAAAATAAAAGCTTTTAAACAAAGACTTGAAAAAAAAAATATTGAAAAAATACTTAAAGAATATGATTTAATTGTAGATGGATCCGACAACTTTAAAACTAAATTTTTACTAAATAAATATTGTTTAAGTTATAAAAAAACCTTAATTATAGGTGCAATTAGTAAAATGGACGGACATATTTTTACTTTTAACTTTGAAAACAATAATGTTCCATGCCTTAAATGTTTTTATCAAACTGAGCCTTCTGATGAAATATTAAATTGTGAACATGAAGGTATACTTGGTCCTGTGGCCGGTATAGTTGGTAATATTCAAGCGATTGAAGTATTAAAAAAGATTTTGGAAATCAGTAATAAACCTAATAAAGAAATATTGATTTTAGATTTTAAAAAATTAAATTTTAGAAAAGTTGAATTCAAAAAAAAAGCTAATTGTGTATGCAAAAAATAACGGTTACATTGATTTTTTTTTTAAATATTTTTACTTATTGTATTGCTAATGAAAGTAATTATTTTTTATCATTAAAAAATAAAAAGGTTAATGTAAGGTATGGGCCAGGTTTTGATTATCCAATAAAGTACATTTATAAGAAAAAATTTTTACCTGTAAAAGTAATTGATAAAAAAGAGAATTTTAGGAGAATAATTGATCACAAAAAAAATAGTGGGTGGATACATATTTCTCAATTAAAAAAGTCTAATTCATTAGTAATTCTTGAAGACAAAATCGTATTTAGTAAAAATAGTAAATTTTCAAGACCACTATTTAAATTAGAAAAAGGAAGGCTGGTAATTTTAAAGAAATGTATTTCTAGTTGGTGTAAAATTAAGTCTAATGATTATACGGGATGGCTTCAAACACAAAATTCATGGGGTGAGATTTTAAATTAAATATCAAAACGATCTAAATTCATTACTTTTGTCCATACTAACACAAAATCTTTAATAAATTTAGGTTTTGAATTTTCTGTTGCATAAACTTCTGCTATAGCTCTCAACTGTGAATTTGATCCACATATTAAATCAACTCTTGTAGCAGTCCATTTAAGTTTTTTAGTTTTACGATCTTTTCCTTCGAACAATGTTTCACTATTATCTATTTCTTTCCAGGTTGTATTCATATCTAACAGGTTAACAAAAAAATCATTTGTAAGTGTTTCTGGCTTTTTTGTAAAAACACCTTTATTAGATTTATCAAAATTTGTATTTAGAACCCTCATACCACCCAGCAGAACTACCATTTCTGGAGTAGAGAGCTTCATTAGTTGAGCCTTGTCAATTAGCATCTCCTCATCAGATACAGTTGGTTTTGTCGAAGATCCGTTTGTTTTTTTTGTAACATAGTTTCTGAATCCGTCTGCTTTTGGTTCAAGCAATCCAAATGAAAAAGTATCGGTTTGTTCTTGTGATGCATCTCCTCTTCCAGGTGTAAATGGTACGTTAATATTATTTCCAGATTTTTTTGCAGCTTTTTCTATTGCTGCACATCCACCTAAAACAATTAGATCTGCCAATGAAACGTTTTTCTTTTTGTTATCAAAATTCTTTTTAATTTTTTCTAAACTTTTTATTACTTTAGATAATTTTGTTGGATTATTTACCTCCCAATTCTTTTGGGGTTCTAATCTTATTCTAGCTCCATTAGCTCCACCTCTTTTGTCAGAACCACGAAAAGTAGAAGCTGATGCCCAAGCTGTTGATACTAATTCTGAAATAGATAATCCTGATTTTAATATTTTAGTTTTAAGAGATTTAATATCATTAGCTTTAATTTTATATTTGGCTTTTGGAATAGGATCTTGCCAAATTAACTCCTCTTTTGGAACTTCTGGTCCTAAATAGCAAGCCTTAGGTCCCATATCACGGTGAGTAAGTTTAAACCAAGCCCTTGCAAAAGCATCTGCAAACTCTTTTGGATTGTGATAAAAATTTTTTGAAATTGGACCATAACTTGGATCCAGTTTTAAAGACAAGTCAGTCGTTTGCATCATTGGAAGATTTTTCTTTAATTTAATATGAGCATCAGGTGTCATATTAATTGCGTGCCCATTCTGTTTTGGCTTCCATTGATGTGCTCCTGCAGGACTTTTTGTTAGCTCCCAATCATATCCAAATAAATTATCAAAATATCCCATGTCCCATTTTATTGGGTTACTTGTCCAGGCACCTTCTATTCCGCTACTAATAGTATCGGCTCCTAGGCCACTTTTATAATTGCTATTCCATCCTGTCGCTTGTTCTTGAATTCTAGAACCTTCTGGCTCAGCTCCTTTGTGTGACTCTGGAGCGGCACCATGTGATTTACCAAAAGTATGTCCACCTGCTATTAGCGCCACTGTTTCATAATCATTCATTGCCATACGTCCAAAAGTTTCTCTTATATCATGGGCAGCTAAAACAGGATCTGGGTTTGCATCAGGACCTTGTGGATTAACATATATTAAACCCATGTGTGATGCTCCTAAAGGATTCTCTAGTTCTCTTTTACCACTATAACGATTTACTCCTAACCACTCTTTTTCAGACCCCCAATAAATATCTTCTTCGGGTTCCCATATATCTTCTCTTCCTCCTCCAAAGCCAAAGGTTTTAAATCCCATTGACTCTAAACCTACATTTCCAACTAATATAAATAGATCAGCCCATGAAATTTTATCTCCATATTTTTTTTTAATAGGCCAAAGTAATAATCTTGCTTTATCTAAATTGACATTATCCGGCCAACTATTTAATGGAGCAAAACGCTGATTGCCTGTTCCAGCTCCTCCTCTACCGTCACCTGTTCTATAAGTTCCAGCTGCGTGCCATGCCAATCTTATAAAAAGAGGTCCATAGTGACCATAATCCGCGGGCCACCAATCTTGAGAGTTGGTCATTAACTTTACTAAATCTTTTTTAAGAGATTTAAAATTCAATTTTTTGAATTCTTTTGCATAATTAAATTTTTTATCCATTGGATTAACTAAAGAAGAATGCTGACTTAGAATTTTTAAATTTAAACTATTAGGCCACCAATCTCTATTTGAAGTTCCTCTACCAGTTGGAAATTTTGGTGGAGTTCCTGCTCCAGTAAATGGACATTTTGATTCCGCACTCATGAAATGTAATTTATAATGATTCTAAAGTAGTGTCAATATAACAGAATAGACCCAACTAAATTAATTTTTATTATCAATGTTTGAGATTAGTTATTATTTTCAATTTTGACTAGGATCTCGATAGATTTTATTTTTTTACCTGATAAATTTTTTTTAATTTTTATTTTATTAACGTCTTCATTATTTAAGTCTATCAACTCATTAGTGCTCATATCAAGAAAATGATGATGATTTGAAGTATTAGTGTCAAAATAGCTTCTGTCCCTATTTATTGATATTTCTTTGAGGTAACCTTTTTTTTTAAATGAATGAACAGTATTATATATGGTAGCTAAAGAGATTTTTTTATTAGTTTTTTTTTTAAAAATTCTAGAAAGATCACCAATTGTGAAATGAAAAGTTTTTTTTCTATCAAATAATAATTTACAGATTTCTAATCTTTGCTTTGTAGGCCTCAATCCAGACGATCTTAATTTTTCAATAAAAATGCTGTTATTTTTCATATTTAAGCAAATTTATAACAAACCTGAAATATTTGTATATTGTAATTTAAATAAATAAAGTATTAAAGATCTATATTATGGAAAAAAAAGCATCATACAGCTATGAAGAATTAATTAATTGTGGAAATGGCAAGCTTTTTGGGCCTGGAAATGCCAAATTACCACTTCCTCCAATGCTTATGTTTGATAGAATAACAGAAGTTAAAGATGATAATGGTGCTTTCAAAAAAGGCTCTATTACTGCTGAACTAGATATTAAAGATGATCTTTGGTTTTTTGATTGTCACTTTAAAGAAGACCCGGTTATGCCTGGCTGTCTTGGATTGGATGCTATGTGGCAACTTGTGGGTTTTTATTTAGGATGGCTTGGTAATCCAGGAAAAGGTAGAGCTTTAGGAGTTGGTACCGTTAAATTTACTGGAGAAGTTTTAAAAAGTGTGAAAAAGGCAAAATATATAATTGATATGAAAAAAATTATATCTCCTGGTGGGACAACTGTTGGTTTAGCAAATGGTGAATTATTTGCGGATGACAAAAAGATTTATTCAGCAGAAAATCTAAAAGTAGGATTATTTAAATAATGAAAAGAGTTGTTATTACTGGTATCGGAATAGTTTCTTGTTTAGGAAATAATCAAGAAGAAGTTTATACATCTTTATTAAGCTCAAAATCTGGAATTACATTCTCTGAGGAATATAAAGAATATAATTTAAAAAGTAATGTCCATGGTAAGCCAAATATTAAACTTGAGGATTACGTTGATAGAAAATTTATAAGATTTATGGGACCAGGCTCAGCATATAATTATATTTCAATGGCCGAAGCAGTTAAAGACTCTGGATTAGAAGAAAAAGATATAAGTAATATTTCCACTGGAATGATTATGGGATCTGGAGGACCATCAATACAAAACGTAATTTTGGCTGCTGACAAAACAAGAGAAAAAAATCCAAAAAAAATGGGACCTTTCGTTGTTCCAAGAACAATGTCAAGCACTGCTTCTGCTACACTAGCAGTACCATTCAAAATAAAAGGTGTTAATTACACAATTAGCTCAGCTTGCGCAACTAGTGGGCATTGTATTGGAAATGCAATGGAATTAATTCAACTTGGAAAACAAAATATTATTTTTGCAGGTGGAAGTGATGAGGTTCATTATGCAATGACTGCTATGTTTGATGCAATGACTGCTCTATCTTCAAAATATAACGACACTCCAGAAAAGGCATCTAGACCATACGATAAAACAAGAGATGGATTTGTAATTTCAGGTGGTGGAGGAGTTTTGGTTTTAGAAGAATATGAACATGCAAAAGCAAGAGGTGCAAATATTTATGCTGAATTAACGGGTTATGGTGCAACTTCTGATGGATTTGATATGGTAGCACCATCAGGAGAAGGTGCAATAAGATGTATGCAAATGGCTTTAAGTACAAGTAAAAATAAAATTGATTATATTAATACCCATGGAACCTCAACTCCAGTCGGTGATATAACAGAATTAAAAGCTGTGGGAGAGGTTTTTAAAGACAAAATTCCTAAAATAAGCTCTACAAAATCTCTTTCAGGCCACTCATTAGGAGCTACTTCAGCACATGAAGCTATTTATAGTTTAATTATGATGAAAAATAATTTTATATCTGCTTCAATTAATATAACTGATATAGATAACGAAGCAAAAAAATTTCCTATAGTTACAAAAGTTGAAAAAGTTGAAAATCTAAAATCTGTAATGTCTAACAGTTTTGGGTTTGGTGGAACTAATGCAACTTTAGTTTTTGAAAAGGTTTAATATATGAGTTTAATGAAGGGTAAGAAGGGATTAATAATGGGAGTCGCCAATGAGAGATCTATAGCCTGGGGTATTTCTCAAAAATTAGCAGAGGCTGGAGCAGAGTTATCTTTTACTTATCTGGGTGATGCCTTAAAAAAAAGAGTAGTTCCCTTAGCAGAGAAATTAAATTCAAATATAACATTTAGTTGTGATGTAGAAAAAAAAGAGGAAGTGATAAAACTTTTTGAGGATATAAAATCAAAATGGGGTCAAATTGATTTTATTGTTCACGCAATTGCATTTTCGGATAAATCAGAATTATCAGGAGAATATTTAAATACAACTAGAGAAAATTTTTTAAGAAGTATGTTAATTTCATGCTTTTCATTTACTGAGGTTGCGAAAGAATCTTCTAAGATAATGAATAAAGGTGGGAGCATGCTTACATTAACTTATGAGTCTAATAAAGCTATTCCAAACTATAATGTAATGGGTATTTGCAAATCTGCCCTTGAAGCTAGCGTTAAATACCTAGCAAGAGATTTAGGTGTGAAAGGAATAAGAGTTAATGCAATAAGTGCGGGACCAATTAAAACCTTGGCAGCATCTGCTATTGGAGATGCAAAGTTCTTATATAAATGGAATGAAGATCACTCATTTTTAAAAAGAAATGTAGATATCAATGATGTTGGGAATTCAGCTTTATATCTTTTAAGTGAGCTTGGAAGTGGTGTTACCGGTGAAATTCACTATGTAGACGCTGGATATAATAAAGTAGGGATGCCAGACCCTAAAAATATCACTTAGTATTGTGTCAAAAAGATATAGCGGTAAATCATTCAAAGATGCAAGTGTAATGAAAAAGCCTAAGCTTTCTTTAAAAGAAAAAAGGAAGCTCAAAAAAGAAAAAAAGAAGAGTAAATAAAGGGGCGTTCTGTTGCCAGGTGCCCCGAACTTTGTACCATTATTCACGAATAATTTGAATTGAAAAAGAGGATTCTTGTTGTCTGGACGTATGCAGGACGTACAGTTTAATATGGTATTATAATAATATGGCAATCCAAGAAATAATTATTAAAGGAAAAAAGTTTAGATCAATAAATGCAGCATGTAAATTTCATAGGATAAAAAAATCTACCTATATAGGCAGAAGATATAGAGGTTGGAGTATAATCAAATCTATAACTACAAAAACAATTGCTAAAAAAGATCAAGAACCACCTTTTGTAAAAGAAATTAAAATCAATGGAATTTACTTTAAAAGTGTAAAAGTAGCGGCTAAGCATTTTGATATTCCGTACGAAGTCTTTGCTCATAGAGTAAGAAAAAAATTTAGCAAAAAAAGACTATTACACAAAGGAAAGCTAGAATCTTCAATAGCTTCAAAATCGATAAAAGTAAGAATTTCAGAGGCAATAGAAAAACTTAAGATTTTAGAAAAAAAAGAAAAAATTAATACTTTAGAAGATTGGTACCGAATTCCACTTGTTAAGATCGGCAAAATAATTGCTAATGTTTCCAGAAAAAAATCAATGACATCATTTGATTTTCTTACAAAAATTTATCCTAAGAAAAGATTACTTCCTTGGAAATTTATTGGAAAAAACAAGAAAGCTCCTGATGGAACATGGCAAATAAAAAGAATTAGAGTTGATTATATTAAATGGTTAAGAAAAAAACTTAAAATTAATAAATTGCATGGGTTTTATTCGGTAAATTATGAAATATTTTATAAAAATTACGGACAAGGCTTAACGCATTCAAAGGATATTAAAACAGGCGAAAGATTTACTATTTTAAATTTATTGAAAGAATCTTATCCAAACTATGATTGGAAGTTTTGGTTATTTGATCACGCTCCAAATGATGTTTGGAAAGATAAAAAGAATCAAAGAGCTTTATTTGATTGGATACTAAAAAAGGAGAAGATAAAAGTTAATACCAACAAAATTTATAATTTAACATCATCAAAATTTAAAAAATATAAAGGCTCCAAAACTATCATGCTTTATTACAAGAATTTTTTTGAATGTTTAGAAAAATTATATCCTGAAATAAAATTTGATAGGTTTAAATTTTTTCATAAAGGCAGAGGTTTCTGGGAAGATAAAGAAAATCATAGAGTTGCATTGCTACATTTAGGTGAAAAACTTGGATTTAAACAAAAAAAAGATTGGTATGCAATCCAGTATGATGATTTTGAAAAATTAGGTTTGAGTTCGTTGATTAGCCAAAAAGGGTACAATCATTCACCCGCGATTGTTTGTCAAAAAAACCTTATTGAACATAAATTTGATATGACCAAATTTGATTTTTCATCAAAATATGAGTTTCGAGCAAGATGCTTTGCTAAATGTTTATTTGGATCCAACAATATTATTAAAAATGCAAAGTTAAATTATTTAAAATATAAGCAAAGTGGAAGAAAAATGGAGTTAGATATTTTTATACCAAGACCAGGATTAAAAAATAATTGGAAACTTGCCATCGAATATAATGGGTCACACCATTATTTCCAAAAATATCAGACTAAAAAAGAGTTTGAACATAGAAAAGCTTTAGATGTAGAAAAAATAGAGAAGTGTCCAAAATTTAAAATTAAGTTAATTGTAATAAAATACTCAAAATGGGATGGTTTACCTGACTCTTTTATTAAAATCATGGAAAAAGAAATAAGAGTTTCCAAATCTAAAAAAAAATTGTTTTGGACGAGATTTAAAAATGATGACCTTTATGATGATGTAATTAAAGAAACAAAGAAAAAAAATTTTAATTAAATTAATTCTTTGGACGTATACAGGACGTATAAAATAGACTCATCGTCAATTTACACTTACAAAGTCTACAAAATATTAAATTAGTAAGGGGCGTTCTGTTGCCAGGTGCCCCGAACTTTGTACCATTATTCGCGAATAATTTGAATTAAAAAGTGGGATTTTGCAATCCAAGTGCGGATATAGTGCGGACAGATTTTTTATGCTAGGGTCATGGATCATGAAAAAGATTTTAGGGATCGTGGTTCTGGGGTTGTTGTTGATTGGTAATGCTCATGCAGGAGATATTCTATCACTCCCAAAAGATGTTGTTTCTGGTTTTAAATTTTTTAAATCTATGAATACTTATGGTCAATTTAAAGATTATGGAGCCAAAATAGTAAATAAAATTGATGGATATCCTGTTAGATCTGGAGAAAAATCCTTGAGGTTTGAGATTAGAGCAGGCGATTGTTATAAAAATAAATCAGGTTGGGATGATTGTGAAAAAAGAAGGGAAAGACATGAACTTCATGGAAAAAAGTTATTCAAAAAGGGTGAATGGTGGTATGCATGGTCTATATATTTCCCTAAAGATTTTATAGAAGCTACTCCTGTTAGAGTATATATGGGGCAGTTTCATTCAACAGACAAAAAATATGGATCAGAACGAAATCCTCCATGGATGTTCTTTAATACTTCTAGAGAAAATATTGGCGGCTACTGGATAAATAATATGGTGAGAGTTCCAGCAGGTTATTCAACTCAATTATTAACTAGAGATGAAGCTTATGGTAAATGGAATGATATTCTAATTAATGTCAAGTGGACAGATAAAGAAGAAGGTTTCATGAAAATTTGGGTAAATGAGAAAATTAAATTAGATTATATTGGGCCCACAAAAAGAAAAGGTGCGGTATATTTTAAATTTGGAATTTATAGAGTTAGAATATTTGATAAGCAAACTCCTACTCAAGTAGTATATTTTGATGAGGTTAGAGTAGGTAAGAAAAAAATGGATGTTGTTGGAAATCTTACGCAATAGTGCGGACACAGAGCGGATAGAATTAAATTAACCCAAATAACTATTGATAAATATAAGATGCTAAGGGGCGTTCTGTTGCCAGGTGCCCCTGAATTAATTAAACAGCTGCTTGTTTTATAGATAATTTCACTTTTCCTCTGTCAAATCCAATTACTTTAACTTTTACGGAGTCTCCTTCTTTGACTACATCGGTTACTTTAGCAACCCTTTTTTCAGCTAACTCTGAAATATGGACTAGACCGTCTTGTTTTCCAAGAAAATTAACAAAAGCTCCAAATTCCATAATCTTCATAACTTTACCATTATAAATTTTATTTAATTCAGCTTTTGCAGTTAGGTCTTTGATAAATTGTAAAGCGATATTTCTTGACTCTTCATCTGGTGCAGCGACTGTTACAACTCCTTCGTCATTAACATCGACTTTTGCACCTGATTTTTCAACTATTTCTCTTATAGTTGCTCCACCTTTTCCAATGACTGTCGCAATATCTTTTTTATCTACAGTTATTTTTTCCATTTTAGGAGTGTGCTTACCAACATCATCTCTTGATTTATCTAAAGCCTTATTCATCTCACCTAAGATATGAATTCTTCCGTCTTTAGCCTGTTTTAAAGCTTGTTCCATAATTTCAAATGTAATTCCAGTAATCTTAATATCCATTTGAAGAGAAGTTATTCCATCTTTAGTCCCTGCAACCTTAAAATCCATATCACCTAAATGATCCTCATCTCCAAGAATGTCTGAAAGAACACTGAAGTCATTGCCTTCTTTTATTAATCCCATAGCAATTCCCGCTACAGGTTCTTTTATAGGAACCCCTGCATCCATTAGTGCTAATGAAGTGCCACAAACTGTTGCCATTGATGATGAACCATTAGATTCTGTTATTTCTGATACTATTCTAAATGTATAAGGAAAACTTTCTTTTGATGGTAAAGAAGATTTTATTGCTCTCCATGCGAGTTTTCCATGTCCAATTTCTCTTCTACCAGTTCCTATTCTACCTGTTTCTCCAACCGAGAAGGGAGGGAAATTGTAATGAAGCATGAATCTTTCTCTTTGAAGGCCCTCTAAGCTTTCAATTCTTTGTTCATCATCAGAGGTTCCAAGTGTTGTTGTTACGATTGCTTGTGTTTCGCCTCTAGTAAATAATGCAGAACCATGTGTTCTTGGCAAAATTCCAACTTCACACATAATTGGTCTTACATCTGAAAGTCCTCTTCCATCATTCTATTTTTATTTTTTAAAATATCTGTTCTAACTATTCTTTTTTCTAAGTTTTTAAGTTCTGAGTTAACATCTAAGTCTGTAAAATTTTCATTTTCTTCAAATAATTTTTTTGCTTTATCAGTTATTTCAGATATTAAATTAGACCTTTCTTGCTTATCTTTTATTGAAAATGCTTTTTTCAATTCATCTGTAAATTCATCTTCAATTTTTTTCTTTACTTCAGAGAGATCTTTTTTTTCCACAACCCAATCAGGCTTCCTGCATTCTTTAGCAAGTTCTTCAATCATATTGATTACAGGGATAAAATTTTCATGTCCAAATTTAACTGCATTTAACATTTCCTCTTCAGTTAAACCATTTGCTTCAGATTCGACCATCAAAACTGCATCCTTAGTTCCTGCTACAACAAGGTCTAATTTCGAGTTTTCTAATTCTTTTTTTGATGGATTAAGAACATATTTACCATCAATAAATCCTACCCTTGAAGCTCCAACGGGTCCCATGAATGGCATGCCTGATATAGCTAAAGCTGCTGATGAGGCAATAATCGATAATATATCGGCTTCATTTTCTTTATCATATGATATTACTGTTGGAAGTAATTGTACTTCATTTTTAAATTCATCTGGAAACAAAGGTCTTATAGGCCTATCAATCAGTCTTGAAATTAGTGTTTCACTCTCAGTTGGTCTAGCTTCTCTTTTAAAATAACCACCTGGAATTTTTCCTGCTGCATAATACTTTTCTTGATAATTTACTGAAAGCGGAAAGTAATCTACATCTGGATTTATTTTTTTTGCACCTACAACAGTCGCTAAAACAACTGTTTCTCCAGATTTTGCAATTATTGCACCATCAGCTTGTCTTGCAATTTTACCTGTCTCAAGACTTATTTTTTTTCCATTTAATTCAATTTCTTTTTTAAATACTTTGAACATTTATTTCTACTTTCTTATGTTTAGTTTTGATATTACATTTTGATAAGATTCTGATTTATTTTTTTTTAAATAATCTAATAATTTTTTTCTTCTATTTACTGCTTTTAGTAAACCTACTGAAGAATGCTTATCTTTTTTAAATTTTTTTATATGATTTGATAAATTTTCTATTTTATCAGTCAACTGCGCTACTTGAACTTCTGAAGATCCAGTATCTTTATCATGCATAGCTAGTTCTTTACTTTTTTTGTTCATCTTTTTTCCTATTTATTTGTTTGTTTTATTAAGTTTTCAATTTTTTCAGCATAATCAAAAGACTCATCCTTAACAAATAGAAGCTTTGGTAAATACTTCATCGTTATTTTTTTAGATAAAACTTTTCTAATTACAAATGAAAATTCTTTGAGTTTCTCTATTATCTCCTGAGCATTTTTTCCTCCTAGTGGCAGCACAAATGCTTTTGCAATTTTAAGATCTTGACTCATTCTAACTTCAGTAACTGTAATCTCTTTTGTATCAAGATTACTTATCTTGGCCTCATCTCTTAAAAAAATCATTCCTAACGCTTGTTTAATCATTTCACCAACTCTTAACTGTCTTTGTGAAATTGGTTTACCTAACTTGGTCATTATTATATTGATCTCTCTGTTATTGTGGAATTAAAAACTTCAATAATATCTTTTTTTTGAAAATCGTTAAAATTTTTAATTGTAATTCCACACTCTAAACCTGCTGAAACCTGTTTGGCTTGATTTTTTTCTCTAAAAATTGATCCAATTTTTCCATTAAATATAATTGTACCATCGCGAATAATTCTTGCGCTGGAATCTTGTACTATCTCTCCTTCGGTTACTTTAGATCCAGCAACTTTACCTACTTTGGATACTTTAAATATTTCAAGAATTTCTGCTGAACCTATGATTTTCTCTTCAATATCGGGTGCTAACATTCCTGACATTTTATTCTTAATAAACTCCAAAAGTTCGTAAATAATATTAAACGAATTTATTTTAATTTTTTCTTTTTCAGCAGCCTCCTTTGCTTCTTTACTTGGCTTTACATTAAAAGCTATTAATAATGCGTTCGATGCTTTTGTTAGTGATACATCTGTCTCAGTTATCATTCCTATATCAGATAAAATAATTTTTGGTTTAACTTCCTCATGTTCGATTTGTGTAATAGCATTTTTTATAGCCTCAGATGATCCATGTACATCTGATTTAATAATTATATTTAGTTCTTCAATTGTTTTGTCTTTGAAAGCCGAGTCCTGCGTAACAAAAGTTAATGGATTTTTTCCTTGTTGATTTTCTTGGACTCTAGCTAAATTTAAAGATTTAGCCTCTTTCTCTGTATCTAATACAACAAAATCATCTCCAGCTTTTGCTGCTCCATTTATTCCTAATACTTCAACTGGAGTTGATGGGACAGCCTCTTCAATTTTTTCACCTTTATCATTAATTAAAGCTCTAACTTTTCCCCATTTTAAGCCACTTACAAAATAATTACCTTTTTTTAATGTACCTGAAGTTACAATAATATTTACAATTGGCCCTCTACCAGTGTCTATTCTTGATTCTAATACTACTCCGTTCGCTTTTAGTTCATAATCAGATTTTAATTCTAATAGTTCTGCCTGTAATAAAACTGACTCGATCAGTTTATCAATATTTTTTTTAGTCTTTGTAGATATTTCTACAATCAAAGTATCTCCAGATAATTCTTCAGCAATTAACTCATGCTCTAACAATTGATTTCTCACCTTTTGAGGGTCTGCATCTGGAAGATCACATTTATTTATTGCTACAACAATTGGAACTTTTGCAGCCTTCGCATGTTTAATTGACTCAACAGTTTGTGGTTTTACTCCATCATCGGCGGCAACAACTAAAATAACTATGTCTGTTAATTTTGAACCTCTTGCTCTCATTTCTGTAAAAGCTGCATGTCCAGGAGTATCAATGAAAGTTATCTTATTTGAATTATAATTTATTTGATATGAACCAAGATGTTGAGTAATTCCACCAAATTCACCTGAAACCACATTAGCTTTTCTTAAAACATCAAGCACAGATGTCTTTCCATGATCAACATGTCCCATTACAGTTATAATCGGAGGTCTATTCTTTAAATTTTGAGATTTAACATCCTTTATTTTATTTATAATTTCTTCTGCTTTTTTTTCTTTTATTGGATTATGACCAAATTCTTGAACTAAATATTCTGCGATGTCAGAATTAATACTATGATTGATTGTTGCTGTAACACCCATTGATAGAAGATGTTTAATAATATTGCTTGATTGTTCTGCCATTCTGTTTGCAAGTTCTCTTATTGTAATTACTTCTGGTATATTCACATCTCTTTTTACCGGTTTCAGTTCTTCTAGACTTTGATTTTTTTGATTTTCTTTATTTTCTTTTTGCTTTGCTCTTTTTAAGGATGCTAAACTTCTACCTTTAAATTCAATATCTTCATCACTAAGTGCTCTTGATACAGTGAGTTTTAATTCTCTTCTTTTTACATTTGATCCTGTTTTACTTTTTTGAGTATTCTCACCTCTAAGCCTTTTTGTGGCTCTTTGTTCTGCTAGTTTTCTTTTCTCATAATCATTGATACCAGAAAATTTGGGAGGATTACTTAGCTTAGGCGTGAAATGAGATTTTTGTTTATATGGATTTTTTTTCTTATTTAAATTTGAAAATGAACCTTTATTTCCAGTTTTAATATTTTTTTTTTCAATTATTACAGAATTACTTGCCTTGGATTTTGCTAACTCGATATTATTAATTGTTTTTTTTGAACCTTCAGAAATTTTTAATTTTAATTTTTTCTTTTCCATAAGTCATTTCTTAATCTTTATACGCTTTTTCTCTTGCTGACATTATTAATTCGTCAGCTTCATCTTTTGATAGCGCAAATTCTTCCAAATATCCCTTAATTTTAACTCTTTCTCCCTTAATAATGTCATAAGCTCCTGTCAATTCATCAGAGGAAAGGTCAGCAAAATCTGAAAGTTTTAAAATATTTTGTTCTCCTAAGGTAAGAAGCATTCCTGGAGTTAAACCTTTGTGGTTAATTAATTCGCTCTCTAAACCAAGTTCTTTTATTTTATTATTTATTTCTATTTGATCTTTTTGGTAAAATTCTTGTGCTCTTTCAATAAGTTCTTTTGCAGTTTCTTCTTCAATACCTTCTATCTTAACTAAAGATTCTATAGAACTTTCTTTAATATCGTCAATTGTTGAAAAACCTTCTGCAACTAAAAGCTGACCTAGAGTTTCATCTAATTCTAAATTTTTTACAAAGTTTTCAGTCTTTTCCTTAAATTCGATTTGACGTTTTTCAGAATCTTCTTGATCTGTCATTATATTTATTTCATAGTTTAATAATTTAGTTGCTAATCTTACATTTTGTCCACGTCTTCCGATTGCTTTACTTAAATTTTCATCTGTCAAAATTACATCTAATTTTCTTCTCTCAGCATCAACATTTACTCTTTGAACTTCCGCTGGAGATAATGCACTTGAAACTAAAATTGCCGGGTCTTCTGACCAATTTACAATATCTATTTTTTCTCCTTGTAATTCATTGACTACTGCTTGAACTCTACTTCCTCTCATACCAACACAAGCACCAACAGGATCAAGAGAAGTATCTTTTGCCTTTACACATATTTTAGCTCTACTACCTGGATCTCTAGCAGAAGATTTAATTTCTATTAATCCATCATAAATTTCTGGAACTTCTTGAACAAATAATTTTTCCATAAACTTAGGATGAGCTCTGGATAAAAATATCTGTTGTCCTCTTGGTTCTCTTCTCACATCTAAACAATATGCTTTAATTCGATCTCCTGCCTTTATATTTTCTCTTGGTATCAATTCATTTTTTTGAATAATTGCTTCTGTTCTTCCTAAATCAGCAATTACATTTCCAAACTCAAGTCTCTTAACAATTCCGCTTAGGATAGTATCTTTTTTATCTATAAAATCATTAAATTGTCTTTCTCTTTCTGCTTCTCTTACATTTGAACTAATAACTTGCTTTGCAGTTTGTGCGGCTATCCTTCCAAAATCAAATGATGGCAAAGGTTGTAATACTTCATCGCCAATATTTTTTTCTTGGTTCTCTTTATTTAGATCAATCGCTTGATCTAAACTTATTTCTAAATTAGTATTTTCTGGCTTGTCAACTATTATTAGTTTTCTAAAAATACCAATATCACCATTTTCTCTATTAATTAGCACCTTAATCTCGTTTTCTGATCCAAATTTCGATTTTGCGGCTTTAGCAATACCACTTTCCATAGAACTTATTATAAGTTCTTTATCTATAGATTTTTCTAAAGCTACTGCTTCAGCTATTCTTAGTAATTCTAATTTGTCTGATCTTCTATTAAGCATTTTTTGTTATCTCCAAAAAAAAATGGGCCGAGGCCCATTTTGAAATTTCAACAATGTGAGTTGAATATAGATATTTTTTTTATATTTTCAACTTTAATTACTTGTTGAAAACGCCAGCTTTATCTGTTTTTTCCCATGAAAATGCACCATTTGACTCTGGATCTCTTCCAAAATGTCCATAAGCTGCGGTTTTTTCATATATAGGTTTATTTAATCCTAGCATTTCCCTAATTCCTCTTGGGCTTAAATCAAAATTCTCATTAATTAGTTTTTCTACATGTCTATTTTTTTCTTCATCGTTGTCAAAAAGATCTACATAAATTGATAAAGGTTTTGAAACTCCAATTGCATAAGCTAATTGTATTAAACACTTATCTGCAATTTTTGAAGCAACTACATTTTTAGCTAAATACCTTGAAGCATATGCAGCAGATCTATCAACTTTGGTAGGGTCTTTTCCTGAAAACGCGCCTCCACCATGTGGTGCTGCACCTCCATAAGTATCTACAATAATTTTTCTTCCTGTGAGTCCACTATCTCCATCTGGGCCACCAATTACAAAATTACCAGTTGGATTAACATATATCTCATTTTCATCTAATCCATTCAGAAGGTTTTTTGGTATTGATTTTTCAATATAAGGTTTTACTAATTCTCTTACTTGAGATTGATTTACATCTGCAGAATGCTGAGTTGAAATAACAACTGATTTTACGTGTGCTGGTTTTCCATCTTTATACTCGATTGTTATTTGGCTTTTTGAATCAGGTTCAATACTTTTTAGTTTTCCAGATTTACGGTCTTCAGCCATTAATCTTAAAATTTTGTGAGAATAATGGATTGGAGCAGGCATTAATACATCAGTTTCATTGCATGCGTAACCAAACATTATCCCTTGATCCCCAGCTCCTTCATCTTTATTTCCAGATGAGTCTACACCCATTGCAATATCTGCAGATTGAGAATGAAGATGGCTTTCAATTTTTGTTGCATCTTTCCAAGTAAAACCTTTCTGGTCATACCCAATATCTTTTATACAATCTCTTACTTTCTGGATTAAATCATCTTTTTGAATTTCTGGTCCTCTAACCTCTCCAGCTAAAACAACTTTATTAGTTGTCGTTAAAGTTTCGCATGCAACACGTGACTGAGGCTCTGCTCCTAGGTAACTATCAACGACCATATCTGATATTCTATCACAAACCTTATCTGGATGACCTTCTGAAA
>CEUQ01160227.1_pt1 | contig 23373 bp, 20 predicted proteins | sample 361491 | NCBI WGS metagenome assembly CEUQ01 (sample SAMEA2622796, study PRJEB7988) | marine metagenome | biome: marine biome (ENVO:00000447); feature: marine epipelagic mixed layer (ENVO:xxxxxxxxx); material: "saline water (ENVO:00002010), including plankton (ENVO:xxxxxxxx)" | depth 120 m | reverse complement strand
TTTTTCGTAAGAAAATTATTAGATATTTTGTGATCCAAAAATAAATAAGCTGCGTAAAAGTAGTAATTCGATTTGTATGTTTTAAATCCGGAGGATGGAAAATGAGTGATGAAAAATTTCTTGATGTCAGCGATGCCGCCCTATTGCAACTTCAAGCTTACAACCTTGAAGTATCAGGTGATAAAAAAAATATCCATATGATTAATGAACTACTCTCTAAAGCTGCCGACATACTGGTTGATGTGTCACCGAGAGACCATCTTCATGCAGAATAATTAGAATTTAAGAGGTATATGATGATTGATACGAATAACGCAAATTCTATACAACGGCTATTCCTTGACGAATCAAAGGGTGGAATTAGATCCCTACCCAAAACCGTAAGATTTCAGTTGTTAGTTCTACTATCTTGGCCAATCTTTATTGCATTAACCTTGGTTATGCGTGACCCGTCTCAAATGATTTGGAGCCTAGCTGTCGTGCCTTCTCTTTTAACTCTATATTTTATTGTGAAGTTTATTTTACCGCGTATGAAAAATTAATATAATTTACAAAAATGGACAGGTTTATTACAGAAACTACCTTGCTAGTTTCGTTCACCTTCTGTGTAGAAGCTCTTCATGGAGCTTACTAGCTCTGAGATATGATTTTATTGAAGAATGTGAGAAATCCTTTTCCGGATCTTCTTCTTGAATGAAATTTCTAAATTCATCTTCGCCCCTCACAAGTAATGCACTATCGTGCAAAAATGAGGATTTAACGTCAGTTGTTATATAGCGAATTGCGTAACCCATTCTATTCACGCGGCTCCTATTAGGTAGTGAACAATGTAACAATTTAACATCGTGGAAAGACACTTCCCCAGGATTCAAAGTCATGTCAACTTCATACTCACTATTAAATTCACCCTGCGCCTCTTGTCCACGAGACAAAAGATTGTGCTGGTCATAGGTTTCTATATGTTTGAAATCTGGGCCCAGATGTGAACCTCTGATAACTTTCATTGCCCCAGACTCAATGGTTGCTGGTGACAGTGCAACCCAGGCGGTCAAGACTGATCCACCAGAAAGACCCCAGTATGTTGAATCTTGATGCCACGAGACAAAAGAAGAATCTCCAGCGTTTTTAGTAAAGAAAGCGCCTCCCCAACATAGTATATTTGGGCCTATTAAATCTTCGACAACATCCAAAATTTTAGAGTTTCTAACTAAACTATTAAGCGCCGTTATAAGAAGGTGCGGCTTATGCTGAAGTCTCCCTCCTATCTTTTTTAAGTCCTGATCAGATATACTCTCAAGAGACTGCCTTAAATTGGTAGATTCTAATTCAGATATAACACGGATGGGGTAAAGAAACCCGTCCCTTCTATAACCTTCAACAATATCTCGTGACAGAATTTTTAACATCTAATAATAATGAACAATCCTAGTTTGTACAAAATAACCATACAAAAATTTATTACTTCAAATAATCAAACCTCAAGCACAACTTTCCCAAAGAAATCTCTTGATGCCACTAACTTATGAGCTTCAGACATTTCTGAAAGAGGGAAATTTTTAGCAATTATCGGTTTAACTATACCATGAGCAACTAAGTTTAATGCCTTTTCATTATTAGCCTTTGGTGAAAAGTGATTACCAGATATAGTGATCTGCTTCCTGAATATTTCTATAATATCTAGCTCCACTTTTTCACCGGCATGCGCTCCACATGTAGCCAAACGTCCATTATAAGCTAAAGCCTCAATACTTTGTTGTAGAACTGTGCCACCAACCATTTCTATACACACATCAACGCCTTTATTATTCGTTATATCCATTATAGAATCTTTTATGTTGTCCTTGTTATAATTGATTCCGTAACGAGCGCCTAAGTCTTTTGCCAGGTCTAGTTTTTTATCTGATCCAGCAGTTGCAATTACTACCCCACCAGCATTTCTGACCATTTGAATAGTCGCAGTTCCGACACCTGATCCAGCAGCATTTACAAGAACAAATTCTCCCTGCCTTACCTTCGTATGAACAACAACTAATTCCCATGCAGTTGCAACAACAACCTGGGTAGCAGCAGCATCTAAATATGAGAGGCCATCTGGGATACGAATAATATTTTGCTCAGATACCTTCACATACTCAGCATAAGTGCCCCAGTGTGTAACACCAAGCTTATCGAAATGTTCGCAAATGTTATCATGACCACTTAAACAGCGATTACAACTCCCACAACACGTTGTTAGATAGGGCATAACATTCTCCCCCACCTTATAGCCTGTTACTGCAGAGCCTACAGCTGCTATCTTTCCGGCCCCCTCAACTCCAAGAACATGTGGCATATATGAATCTAGATGCCCGGACACTCCCTCCCTAACATCTAAGTCGAAGTGATTTACCCCAACAGCTTTAATGTTGACTAAAACATCTCTTGGACCTAAATCTGGAGTATCTACATCCTCAAATTTTAATACCTCAGGACCTCCGTGCTCGTGCATCACTATTGCTTTCATAAAAAGCTCCTTTATCAAATATTATTTTTTTCTCAACTTACCACTATTCACCACCCCAGATCTTCTTTAGCTGATCAACAGAGAAATTTTTGTCCCTACATAGACTAATTATTCTGTCTTCTCGCTTAGCAATTTCTTCAGCGGTCTCAATTATTTCTGTCACAGCATTACTTGGGATAATAACAGCGCCATGAACATCTGCATGTATTAGGTCCCCTGAATTAACAACCATACCGTTTATATTGACTTCACAATCAAATTCCACCATATGAAACCAGATATGAGAAGGCGCTACTGAACCATACAAACACTGAAATTCATCTACCATCATTTCCATATCCCTTACAGAACCATCTGTTATGAGACCCTCACAACCAAGAGCTTTATGCATGGCACTCATAACCTCACCAAAAATTGCACTTGATCTAGCCTGGACACCATCACCATCTTGAAAAACAGCTATGCGGGGAAAATTACTTTCTGCTACGTAATCAAAATATGATCCTTCAAAATGTTTTTGTTCAGTTTTAGATCGTGAGCTGGGTCTAACTCCACGAAAAACTGCGGTGCAGGCAAAGCCAACAATTGGGTTAAGATGCGGCCGACTGCACCTAAGATGAGAAGTAGTAAATCCAAAACCCCTTCTAAGAGGATCAATTATTTCCAACGCGTTACAAACTGTTGGGGTATCAAGTTGTTTGAGTTTTTTTAGTTCAACTTCACTAAGTATCAAATTATTTACCTTTAAATTAGAATGTATAAAATTAGAGCTCTTTTAAATAAACTATAATATTCAACTTATTGGCTATATAACCCTGTAGAAAAAACTATTTAAACCCATATTTAGTATGTAATACTGTAACACTTGATTACATCTTATTGGCCATGAGAGAGTCTATAATAATAAAATAAAGACTTATGATGAGATTAACAAATTAAATCTTTCTGAATTTTTCCATTTTAAGTATGTAAAAAAAGAGGAGCTTGTAATTAAATGGAAGTTGAAGCAGCTGTTGCACACAAATCAGGTGAACCTCTTAGTATTGAAAAAGTCAACTTAGAAGGACCTCGAAAAGGAGAAGTGCTTGTCGAAATGAAGGCAACAGGTATTTGTCATACTGATGCTTTCACTTTATCAGGTGAAGACCCCGAAGGAATTTTCCCAGCAATACTTGGACATGAAGGTGCAGGCATAGCTGTGGAAGTGGGTCCTGATGTAAAATCCATAAAACCCGGGCAACATGTAATACCACTTTATGTTCCAGAATGTAGGCAATGTAGCTATTGCACCAGCGGTAGAACTAATCTTTGCCAAGCAGTACGTGAAACACAAGGGAAGGGCTTAATGCCGGACGGTTCAAGTCGTTTCTCTATAGGTAAACAAAAAATTTATCACTATATGGGCACATCAACATTTTCCTCATACTGTGTTGTCCCTGAGATTGCATTAGCAACCGTAAGAGAAGATGCGCCTTTTGACAAAATTTGTTACATAGGCTGCGGAGTAACTACAGGTGTAGGAGCAGTGATCAATACAGCTAAGGTATGGCCTGGGGCCAACGTTATAGTATTTGGCTTGGGAGGCATAGGCTTGAATGTAATTCAAGGTGCACGCTTAGCAGGAGCCAACCAAATCATTGGAGTAGATATTAATGATAAGAGAAAAACTCTTGCCACTAAATTTGGTATGACAGAATTTGTTAACCCAAAAGATGCAGGGAATGAATTAGTCCCTCACCTTGTAAATCTTACTAATGGTGGCGCAGATTTTAGCTTTGAATGCATAGGTAATGTAGAAACTATGCGGCAAGCACTAGAATGTTGCCATAAAGGTTGGGGAGAAAGCATAATTATTGGCGTAGCAGGTGCGGGAGCAGAAATCTCCACTAGACCATTCCAACTTGTTACAGGAAGAGTCTGGAAAGGAACAGCTTTTGGTGGAGCAAAAGGTCGTACTGATGTCCCAAAGATTGTAGATTGGTATATGGATGGTAAAATCGAAATAGACCCCATGATTACACATACACTAACTCTTAAAGATATAAACAAAGGATTTGATCTAATGCATCAGGGTGAATCAATTAGAAGTGTAGTAGTGTTTTAAATAATGTATAATTAGGACAAATCTCTGATAAATATAGAGATCTTAGTTCCTGACAAAATTAAAAAAATAAGATAGATTCTATGTAATATACAAAGTAACCAGCGCTTCCTTATTATTATCTGGATGAAACATAATGGCAAATAAAGCCCCACAAAAAAAAGCCAGATCAGACAAGAAGATTACAGCAGAGGAACTTGATTACTTAAAAGCACTTGAAAAGAAAGTTCTTTGGTTATCTTCGTGGATGATTCACAACGCTAATAATCTAAGAGAAAATCGTGATGGGTTAAAAGTTGGCGGCCATCAGGCAAGTTGCGCGTCTGTAGTCACTCTAATGACAGCCTTATATTTTAATGTACTTCGGCCAAACGATCGAGTTGCTGTTAAACCTCATGCTAGTCCAGTCTTTCACGCAATAAAATATATCTTTGATAAACAAGAAAGATTAAAACTTGAGAATTTTAGATCTCTAGGGGGTGCTCAATCATATCCTTCTCGGACGAAAGATACTGGTGGCGTTGATTTTTCAACTGGATCAGTGGGCCTTGGAGTTGGCACAACACTTTTTGCTTCACTAGTGCAGGATTATATTCACCTACGTAAACTTGCACCAAAAGATCAAGACCCTGGCCGTATGATTGCTATTATGGGAGATGCTGAACTCGATGAGGGTAATGTATTTGAGGCTCTTTTGGAAGGATGGAAACACGAAAGCAGAAACCTCTGGTGGATTATTGATTATAACAGACAAAGCTTAGATCGAGTAGTTTCAGATAAATTATTTCAAAAAATAAAAGATTTCTTTCAAGCCGTAGGATGGAATGTAGTTATACTTAAGTATGGCAAGTTACTCGAAAAAGCCTTTAAAAAACCCGGAGGTGAAGAGCTTAGAGTCTGGATTGATGAGTGCCCAAATGAACTCTATTCCGCCCTAACCTTCAAGGGTGGAGCAGCTTTCAGAGAACGGCTTACTCTTGAATTATCGAGCGTTCCAGGTATTAAAAAATTGCTCGACGACCATAATGATGAAGAGCTACATAAATTGATGACCAACTTAGCTGGTCACGATATGGAAGCAGTTCTGGAAGGATTTGAAAATATTGATGATCAACTCCCGCATTGCTTTATTGTTTATACAGTTAAAGGTTTTGGCCTCCCCTTTGCGGGACATAAAGATAATCATGCTGGACTGATGAACTCAAGCCAGATGGAAGACTTTAAATCAGGAATGCATATAAAAGACGGATACGAATGGGAAAAGTTTTCTGGATTAGATGTTGATGAACAAGAGCTACGAAAGTTTATAGAAAAAGCCCCCATTAACCAATCAGAATCAACTTCACACACTTCTAATGAAATAGAAATACCCACCCAACTTCCACTTACCATTAGTAAAACAATGTCAACACAAGAGGCATTTGGTAAAATCCTAAATGAACTAGGAAAAGGCGAGAGCCAACTTGCAAATCACATAGTAACAACATCTCCTGACGTAACGGTATCCACGAATCTTGGTGGATGGGTTAACCAAAGAGGCATCTTCAACCGCGCAGACAGGGAAGATGTTTACCACTCTGAGAAAGTTGTTTCGATGCAAAAATGGGCCTTAAGTAAAGCAGGCCAACATATTGAACTGGGTATCGCGGAAAATAATTTATTCCTTCTTTTAGCAGCTCTTGGTCTTTCAGAGCCAGTATTTGGGACACGGCTCTTTCCTATAGGAACTGTATATGATCCTTTCATTGCACGTGGACTAGATTCACTCAATTACGCCTGCTATCAGGATGCAAGATTTTTACTAGTAGGCACTCCGTCTGGGATTACTCTCGCCCCTGAAGGAGGTGCCCATCAGTCTATATCCACCCCGCTTATCGGTCTTGGGCAACCAGGTCTAACTAGTTTTGAGCCCGCCTATGCTGATGAGGTAAGTGAAATAATGCGTTGGGGCTTTGATCATATGCAGAAAACTAATGGTGGATCGGTCTATATGAGACTTAGCACCAGAAATATTACACAACCCGAGCGTAATATAGATAAAGCATTATCATCTAATATCCTCAGTGGTGCTTACTGGCTAGTCCCACCTGAGAAAGATGCTGAAATTGCCATAATAGTCTCGGGAGCGGTAACTCCGGAAGCTAAACTGGCACATGAAACACTGAGTGAAGATTTAAATGGCCTAGGACTTTTAGTTGTTTCATCTGTCGACAGACTTTTTAATAATTGGGTTGACACACAAAAAAAACAAAGATCAGGACAGCCTGAATCCTTATCTCACATTGCAATGTTATTAGAGCCACTTTCGTCTAAAGCAAGTTTAGTTACAGTTTGCGATGGACATCCAGCATCATTATCATGGATTGGATCTGTTCTTGGGCATAGACCATACCCATTAGGAGTAACAGAATTCGGAGAGTCAGGAGATATAGTTGATCTATATTCAAAATACGGTCTTGATTCTGAATCAATTATCAAAACAGTGGCCCATGCTTGTATAGAGAAAGTTAAACAGAGGTGAATTAATTAGAATTGTTTTGAAAAATACAATGTAACAAAATTCTTAGCCAATATGGGGGGGTATAGCTATGAAAGGTGGATACGCAGGTAAACTATTAAGGGTAAACTTAACTAAAGGTAAATTTGAGAATTCTGAATTACCTAATGAAGATATTCTTAGAAAATATATAGGCGGCATAGGGCTTGGCATGCGTCTGCTTATAGACGAATCTCCAGAAGGAGTAAAAGCCACTGATCCTGAAGCCCCTCTTTTACTCATGACAGGGCCGCTAACAGGAACTTCCGCTCCAAGCTCATCAAACCTAGCTGTAGTATCTTTTAATTTCAATACACCCTATGCCGTTGCCACAGGTCATACTCATGGATACTGGGCAGCCTACCTTAAACATGCAGGATATGACGGGATAGTCATAACAGGAAAAGCTGAAAAACCTGTCTATTTATGGGTTGATGATGACAAAGTAGAAATTCGTGATGCAACTAAGGTTTGGGGACAAGACACAAGGGAGACAGAGCGACTAATTAAGAGAGAGTTAGGTGATGAAGAAAAAATATCTGTTGCCTGCATTGGCCCAGCTGGTGAGGCAATGTTGCCTGGTGCATCAATAAAAAATGACCGTAACCATGGAGCATCTAAGGGTAGCGTAGGTGCCGTTATGGGATCTAAAAACCTTAAGGCTGTTGCTGTGAGAGGAAGCGGAATAGTAGAACTAAACCAGGCATTAGAGTTTGGCGAACTTACTCAAAATTGGGACAAGGCAATATGGGCTGAGAGAAAACCGGGTGAAGGCGCTCCAGCTGTGGGAACTATATTAGCAAAGGGTGGGATTACTCGTGCGTATAGTTACGTGGGTGAAAGCCATATGTTAGCTGGTAAAAACTTATCTGACCCTCTTTGGGGAGAAGACTTTTCAAAACGATTTGTAAAAGCAGCCGAAGATTTTACTATTATCCCAAAGGAATCATATAATTGCAGCATCTCGTGCGCCTATGACTGTAAAATTAATAGCGGTAAATTTGCTGGGTTTACAGCAAGTATGTGTGGAGGGGGAGAAAACATGGAGGGGGCAGCTGGAATGGTCGGAATAGACGACCCCAGTGAGGCCCTTGCATTAACTGACTACTTTGACGGTATGGGGATTGACTCATCTGTCGGGGGGGCCCTAATGGGAATGGCGTTTGAGCTTTACGAAAGAGGTATTCTTTCAAAAGAGGATACAGGCGGACTGGAATTAAATTGGGGCAACTATGAAGCCGCAGTTGAGTTGCTTGATCAAATGTGTACGGGGGAAGGCTTCGGTGGAGAGGTTCTAGCAAAAGGATTAAAAGAAGCAGCAAAACTTTTAGGTAAAGAAGCTGAAGCTTGCGTGCTTCATATTAGAGGTGGAGGAATCAACATGCATGATTGGCGCCCGGCATGGAGCGTGCTACTTGGTCAAATCGTTGCAGGCGCGGGTGTTTGCTGGCAAGGCCCCGGCGTAGACGCTTGGACTACAGATCCTGATCTTGGGTACACAGAATTTGGTGAACCCATGGTTCCTGAAGGAAAAGCAGAAGCAGTAGCTAAAACACAAATGAAAAAACTTTGGGAAGATACACTGGGTGTTTGCTGGTTCGCTCTGTGGGGAGTCAAGGGGGGGCTCGACTATGCCTCTGAAGCTATAGCGCTTTCCACTGGATGGTCAGACTTTAACCGTGATGAAGCTATGTTAGTTGGTGAGAGAATGGTTAATTTACAAAGAGTAATAGCACTTAAAAGAGGGTTTAAGCCAGAAGATGAATTTGATATTTCTGACCGACTTCTTGAAGCGCCTAGCGTTGGCCGTGCGGCAGGTAAAAGTATCAAACCACATCTTCGTAATATGGTAACAGAATATTATGAGGAAATGGGTTGGCAAACTGATACAGGACGGCCAACTAAAGAAACTCTAAAAAAAGTAGGATTACAATTAGATTTGTAGGTCTATAGTTATATCCCATTCAAAGCAGGACAAAAACATGCTGCAGTTAAGTGATTTTCATGGACGACTATTAAGGACAGATAAATCCGAAACACTTGGTACACCAACACATGAATTAGCTGTAAAGGCAATTAAATCTGGTGAGACTGAACTAGCAGAAACCCTTATAAAAACCGGGCAAATTGAAACTAAATCTTTGCACGATTTGTTCTGCGATTGGGTTTGGGAACTACTCACACGAACTGCTGAACGATGCGGAGAAACAGGTATGTATCAAATTCTTCGTTCTAGTCAAGAAACCTGGATGATGCGTCGTACTTGGAAAGTTTTTAGGAATTTGTCAGTAAAAAGACAAGTCGATTTAACAGCCGAAATGATGAGATCGCACAGATGTGGTCCCGGGCAAACAGGTGAGATCAAGATTAAAGAAGATAAAGAAAAATTTTCTATAGTCATGGATCCCTGCGGTTCAGGAGGAAGAATGCGGAGAGGAGATGTAGAAGATGGCACTCCTTCAAGGCTTGGTGCGCCCTATAATTTTGGTGTTACAAAGGAAAAACACTACTGGTCTTGGGGAAAAAAGTCTGTTCCCTACTATTGTGTCCACTGCGCTGTAAATGAGATACTTCCTATTGAGTGGGGAGGTTACCCACTATGGGTCACAGAATACAACGAAGACGCATCCAAACCATGCCAGTGGCTTTTTTATAAAGAACCAGAACTAATCCCTGAAATCTACTGGACAAGATTAGGAAAGAAAAAACCACAAAACTTTAAATAAATATGTTCTGAAATGAGTCTATAACAGACTAATTTCTAGAATTCTGAAGATGAGTCTGAGAAGTATTCCTTTAGGTTTTTATTTTCTAAATTTCCACTTACTTCAAAAATCTCCAATAAAATGTTATCAGGTGCACTGCACATTATATATGACCAACCTTCAAACCGACGTACAGGGTTTCTAAAATTGACACCATTATCTCTCATTCTTAAAACAGCCTCATCAATATTTAGTACACGAATTCCAAGATGATGAATTGCATTGAGGTCAAGACCTCTAGGCTTCTGATCGTAAAGATGTAGACGGCCTTCCCCAACTTTTATAAAAATATTTCTTGAGCCCCCCATTTCACCATCAAAGTATATTACGGCATCAAAGTTTGATTTCCACCACTCCAGAGACTTCGATATATCACTAGAAAATATATGTGCGTGATGTAAATGTGAATGATTCATATTAATCAAACCTATAAATTTTGTGCATTTTTTATATCCCAAAATCTGGATGAAGTTCTGATTTTAGAATTTTGCCATTTGCACTATGTGGCAGCTCATCAATAAACCTTACAGATTTGGGAACTTTATATCCTGCAAGCTGTGATTTACAAAAACTCATCACCGCCTCTTCTGATAAGTTTTGTTCTGGCTTTAAAACTATGAATGCTCGACCCGTTTCCCCCCACAACTCATGAGAGATACCAATCACGGCCACCTCATGCACTTCATTTATTTGATAAATGACCTGCTCTACCTCTGCGGGATAAACATTTTCCCCACCAGATATATACATATCCTTCCATCTTCCTGAAATAGTAAGATAACCATCCTCATCAAGCTTTCCAGCATCTCCAGTTCTAAACCAACCATCCTTAAGATAAAATTCATCTGTAAGATGCTCAAGTCCCCAATATCCCTTCATTACCATTGGTCCACGAGCAACAATTTCACCTATAATATCCGGTTCTTTAATATGATTATCATGCTTATCTACTATACTTATTTCCATATTCATTAAGGGTGGTCCGCACGACCCCATCTTTTTAATATACTCATCAGCTGGAAGCGATGTAGATACTCCACATAACTCTGTCATGCCCCATACTTGCGGTACTTTTGCATCGTGATTTGAATACTCCTCAATTAATGCAGTCGGTACTGGCATCCCTCCGGAAGCTATTGTTAACCCTCCGAAACTAGCATCCTTAAAGTTTTGTACATTTCTCATCATTAAAAGATTAGTTGGGATCGCTAGAGTATGCGTAATACCCAAGTCAGGATTCATAAGGGCATCCAAACAAATCTCAGGATCAAACTGACGCATTAGTATAGTTTTTCCTCCATGTAAAAAAGTGGGATTTGAAAACATAAATAATCCACTCGCATGAAAGGTAGGTGTATAAGTTAGACCTACGGAATTACTTGTTATAGAATATTCTGAACCAAGCCCAACACACTGCAAAAAATTTTGTCCATGAGATAGCTGCGCTCCCTTTGGTCGACCCGTAGTCCCTGAAGTATACAAAATATGCCAAATATCATCAGAGTTGGGTGGCTGATAATCTACAAAAGGCAAGTTTTCATTCAAAGCTTTATAAAATTCGGTATCATTATCCAGGGATTCATTTTGTAGCATTCGTTCTTGAGAACTTATTTTTTCACCGGTATCAAAAAACTTACTATCAGAAAAAATAACTCGCGGAGATGCATCCGAAGAAATATATTTGAGTTCAGGAATTGCTAGACGCCAGTTCATAGGAAGAAAAATCGCTCCCAACCTAGCACAGGCAAATTGTACAATAAAAATTTCGGGACAGTTTTGAGCCAAGGTTGCCACTCTATCGCCTGAGTTAATATTGTATTTCTTCTTCAAATAAGACGCACAACTATCAATTTTTTTATCAAGTTGCCGGTAAGACATTTGGACATTGGACTCAAAATCAACAATTGCTATTGAGTTAGACCTACGAATAGAATGATGTTTGATCCAATCGTGAACAACTGCTCTAGAATGCATAAAAAATCCTACCTATTTATATTGTCTGACGATTCATCTAAAGCATTACCCAATTGACTAATGCTAAGAAACTCCAAAGGCTTACCTTTTGGCATTGGCGAACCATTAATCCATGCGGGGAAAGCTATCTCAATACAAGAATTATCTCCCTCTCGTGGCCGTAGCATCTTTCGTGCTAATATCTGTTCATTTTTTCTAACTTCTGATAAATTATGAATGGGCTCAAAACAACAATCCACACTAGAAAAATGTTTTATCCACTCATCCAAAGTTCGACTTGAAACGATTTTTGCAACCTCAGATATAAGATCTGTCTGAGGACATTTCTCAAACTGCCGTTCTATAAAATCCTCTCGGGCAATAGCAACACAAAAGGCCTCCCAGAACTTTTCCTCTACTGCACCAAGTGAAATATGCCTTTTATCTTTTGTTTCATATATTTGATAAAATGCTGCACCATTATTTAAAAAGGTATCTGAAATATTAATTTTACTTTCTTCAGAAACTTCCTGAGTATGAGCACATGCAGTCCATGGAAGAACAGACTCTGCAATACTGGTATCTATATAAATAGGCTCAATAGAAGATTTTTCTGTTTTTTTGGACTGAGCAAGTAAAGCAGAGACTATCGAGAATGCTGACTGAATACCGCTAGCGTAGTCTGCTACTGGAGGATTAGTTATCGATGGCATATCACCCCTACCTGAAGTGAATAAACCTCCGCATAAAGCCATATAATTTAAATCATGGCCTGCCCTGGCTGAATATGGACCGGTTTTACCCCATCCAGATAAGGAACAAACAACAATTGAATTATTGATATTTCTGATTACTTCTTCAGAAAATCCAAGTCTATTTAAAACTCCAGGCCGATATGATTCTAAAAGTGCATCTGAGCTCGCAATTAAGTCTCTAAAAGCTATAGAGCCCTCATCTGATTTCAAATTCAACTCAATAATTTTTTTTCCACGATTTAAAACCTTATACCAATTTGAAATTCCATTTTCGTCTAAAGGCCCAACCCTTCTCATGGGCTCACCTCCAGGGGGCTCAATTTTGAATACCTCAGCGCCAAGATCTGATAATAAAAGGGAACAATATGGACCAGGAGCGTATTGACTCATGTCAATGACTCGAAAACCTTTAAGCAACTCAAATGACAATTGACCCTCCGATAGTTATACTAGACTTTTTTTATACTTCTTAATTTATCAGATAGACTGAATAAAAATAGCACTTTCTCCATCAAATAAAGAATCAGATAAACTTATTTTACCCGCGCTAGAACTCTTTTATTCCACCCCGGGTCACCTTAAACCCTTCTTTCTCGCAATCCCATGTTGTATTTGTTACCCCCAATTCACGTAACTCAACTTTTCTTACTTTTTGCGTCGGAGTCCTTGGCAAAACATCAACAAATTCAATAAAACGAGGAACCATAAAATAGGGCATTTCATTTACGCAGTGTTGAAATAAATCTATAGGATTAATAGGAGAATCTTCCCTACAGACAACAATAATTTTTACTTCGTCCTCCCCAACATCAGCTGGAACACCTATCGCAGCAACTTCAGATACTGCTGAATATTTACTCACGATCCGCTCTACTTCAAAGGAAGATATATTCTCACCCCTTCGCCTTATTGCATCCTTCATCCTATCTAAAAAGAATAAATATCTGCTTTCGTCCATTACCCCCCTATCACCTGAGTGAAACCAGAGATTTCTAAATGTTTCTATAGTTTTTTCGGGCAATCCAAAATAGCCTTCCATTAATATATTTGCATATTTAGGACGAACTACAATTTCTCCCGAGACTCCAGGAGGAACTTCGTTATCATCTTCATCTACAATACGCACATCGTAGTAAGGAGCAGCCCTACCTGCCGCACCTAATGGCGTATCCTCGTTAGGTCTTGTATATACAACTATATTAGCTTCCGTTGACCCATACCCTTCAGTTAACTCAACCCCAAACCTTTTTTTGAATTTCTCAAGAACGTCATGGGGGTTTGGAACTGAATAGATCATACGTAAAGGATTTTCGGAATCCTGCGGTGTTGAAGGCTTAGCATAAAGCATTTGGCAGATCCCACCTACACCTACCGTAACAGTTACACCATACTTTCTTACATCAGCCCAAAAACTATCAGCACTAAAACGCGCACGAAGGACCATGCGTCCATCCACAAACATAGTACCGAGTAAAATAAATTTTCCTGCTATATGAAAGAAAGGTAAAAAATTATATGTAATATCTGACGAACTAAGAGAAACTATCTCATTAAAAATAACCGCAAAAGATAATTCAAAGGCATTATTAATTATTACACCTTTAGAAGGTCCAGTAGTGCCTGAGGTAAACATCACACAAGCAATATCTTCAGGTAAAATATTGTGACCTAGATTACTTCCATCATCTGAAGAAAGAAGACTAAGCTGATCATAAGTAACCTCTTCTTTTATAGAAAAGTTTTTAGGTGAATTAGCATCAGTATTAATTACAATACGCTTAAGCAACGGGCATAGTTTAATAATCTGCTCAAATACGGGTAGAAATTCTATATCTACTACAGCAACACTAGCCCCAGAGCTATTTATTATATGCGCTAATAAGTCACCCTTATAAGCTGTGTTAATCGGCACTTCTATAGCACCTAACTTTGCTAAACCAAACCAAACACCAATATAGGTCGGTGAACTTTGCATCATAACCGCAACGCGATCAGAGTGTTGGAGCTGTATATCCAAAAAACCTCTTGCTATTTTATTGGCGTTATAATTTAGCTGAGAATACGTATAGACCTCGTCAGACCAGAATAATATAGGATGATCAGGTAATTTAGCGGCTTTATCCTCAAGCAACCTGCCAACTAGCCATAAATCTTTAGGTGTCTCCCCAATCCTAAACATTCTAGACCTCCCCTATAACTAATTGTATCAATTATCAGAAAAACCAAACATACGAGTACGAGACAATTAATCTGAAAATGAAGTATTTAAGAGTTTATTGCAAACTTTTTTGAGGTGGCAGGACTCAACATTTTCATCAGATTGGATAGGCTATGGTCATGAAAAAACTAGTAGCCGCCTTGTCCCTCACCTTTGCTGTAATATTTGTTAGTGCGCAAAAGGCGTCAAGTGTTTCTATTTTCTCTAACAATTTAAATATTAAGCTGTGGTCTGATTGTGTTTGCGACACTAACATTACCTAGGGGAGAAATGGTAGCGGGGCCAGGATTTGAACCAGGGACCTTCGGATTATGATTCCGACGCTCTAACCAACTGAGCTACCCCGCCTAAATATTTAAAGGCGGTATATTCCAAGCACTCTATTAGGTCAACTCTACGTTTTTCGTACCGACTAGTAAACTATGTAACTTTTTCCGTCAAATACTACACTAGGAACTAAATAGACGGTTATACATGGGAATAATCACCTGCTAACTTAGTGCTATCCTGTGAATGGTTAGATTTATCCATTCTAAATATTTTTTCGTTTACTTGCTGCAGACTGCCCATATGTCCTATCCAACCACCACCAAGGACCCTACTGCCATCATATACCACACACCCCTGTCCTATCGATGTTGCACTCTCGGGGTTATCGAGCCTTACTATAAAAGTGCGCCCCTCTTCATGCCATATAAGTCTCGCCGGAGAGCCATCATGAGTAGAGCGAGTCCTAACCCTAACTTCTTTATTATGCGCAAGATCATCGTGCGCCTGCCAAGTTACGTTGTTAACTAAAATATGGTCTGATAACAATTCATCTTCTTCACCAACAAATACAATACCTTTATCAGGATCTAATTTAGTCACATACAACCTTTTGGATGAAGAAACACCAAGACCTCGACGCTGGCCAATTGTAAAATTAATTGTTCCCTTATGTTCACCAAGTTTTTTTCCATTCTTATCTAATATAATCCCTGGCTGAGCAGCACCGGGCCTCAATTTCTCAATTAAGCTTGCATAATTGCCATTAGGTACAAAACAGATATCCTGACTATCAGGTTTTTCAGAGACTTTTAAACCCAAATCTCTCGCATATTTTCTAACAATTTCCTTAGGAAACTCTCCAAGTGGAAATCGCAAAACCTCTAATTGCTCTTTAGTTGTAGGAAATAAAAAATAGCTTTGATCACGCGTAATATCTATAGCTGAATGTAATTCAGGACCAAATCTTCCATTAACCCATCGAACATAATGCCCAGTTGCAAGAGCACTAGCACCTAGATTTTTGCTGGATTGTAAAAGGTCTGCAAATTTTACCCTTTCATTACAACGTACGCACGGTAAAGGGGTCTCACCACGCAAGTAACTATCAGCAAAATCTTCAATAACTGCTTCTTTAAAACGATCCTCATAATCTAATACGTAATGAGGGATTCCAATTTGACTTGCAACACGACGAGCGTCATGAATATCTTGACCCGCACAGCATGCTCCCTTACGTCCCTGCATCTTACCGTTATCGTAAAGCTGTAGAGTTATACCAACTACCTCATAACCAGATTCAGCTAAAAGTGATGCGGTGACGGAAGAGTCTACGCCACCAGACATAGCTACCACCACTCTATGATCTGAAGGTTTCCCTCCAAGTCCAAGATCAATTTTATAACTTTCTTTCAAAACCAAAAATCCATTTTTATAAGCTTAAGTATCATATACATAAAATTACTAGATCTTGCCAAGTTTACATGACTCAAAACTCATCTGCCAAAATGCCGCCTCTAGCTTAGTTGATTTATTAAATATCTCTGACAACTTATTATATCTTACAGCGCTCCCGAGATCAGAATACAAAAGATCGAGTGTCTCCATTTCATCTTTAGCTGTTTCCTGATAGCTGTCACTTGAATACATTTCAACCCAGGATTTAAAAGGATTATTATCCGAGTAGTCTTTTTTTTGTGATATATTTCTTCCAATCTCTCCATAACCAACTATGCAAGGCGCTAAAGCCACATGCAAATCAAGTATATCACCTTTAAGGCCACAATCGAAAACATGATCAATATAAGCTCTAGATCTTGGTTCCTTTGGAACTTTCTCTAAATCCTTCAAGCTTATGTCCCAATCCTTACAAAAATTAATGTGCAAGTTAATTTCTAAATTGATAATTGTATCAAGCATTTTAGAAGCTGCACGAATATGGTCTATTTTTTCTGACTTAAAAGCAGCGAGACCCCACGCACGTGAAAAATCTATCAAAAACAAATAGTCTTGCTTTAAGTAATAACGGAATGCCTCTATTGGTAAAGTGCCATCACCCAAAGCCTCCACGAAAGGGTGGCTTATATAGTTAGTCCAGTTGTGACCAGAATCATTCTTTAAACGATTATACAGTCCAAATGATTTCCCATGTTTATTCATTATTTTTTTTGCCCGGAAAAACTATTAAAAGAATTCAAAACTATTCATATGCTATTTCTGTGTCGAGAAGCTAGTCCTGAGTAGGTTGCTTTCCAAGTATTAATAAATCTATCTATATCTTCCTCAGTATTAGTCCATCCAATACTTACTCTAATTGCACACCCTCCTATTGCTTCGCTATAACCCATCGCTGTTAAAACGTGGGATGGTTCTACTTTCCCTGAAGAACATGCTGAGCCAGCACTAACTGCAATTCCAGCTAAATCTAAAGCCATAACCTGAGTTTCACTCTGCACACCAGGCATAGTAAAAGAGCTAGTATTTGGTAATCGATCAACTTTATCACCAAAAATAGTCACATCAGGCTCTATTCTTAGAATCTTTTTTTCCAGTAGATCACGCAAATTTGCTATCTGCTCAATATTATCTAAGTCTAAAAGCGCTAACTGAGCAGCCTTGCCCATTCCAATAATACCAGGGACGTTTTCAGTACCTCCTCGCCATCCTCGTTCCTGCCCCCCACCAACAATAATCGGATTAACTTCTTGCTCTGAAGATATCACTAACGCTCCAACACCCTTTAAGCCACCAAATTTGTGAGCAGAAATACTTAGCATATGGATGCCGAGGGCATCCATATTAATAGCAGTTCTCCCTGGCCCTTGAACTGCATCACAATGGATAATCGCACCTACCGAACGGGCAATTTGCGCCAACTCAGCTATTGGCTGGATAACTCCGGTCTCATTGTTAGCGAGCATTATTGATACTAGAGTATCAGTACCATCAGGACCAAGAATATCCTTAAGCATGACTGGAGAAACCATACCATTGCTATCAACTGGCAAAATAATTTTTTCTGCCCCAGCAAAGTCTGCTGCTGCTAGAATTGAAGGGTGCTCCGCCGCTGAAACAATCAGCCTTTTCTTTTTTACTAACTTAATCGCCAAGTTGTTAGACTCGGTTCCACCACTAGTAAAAATAACGTTTGATGACTGACTACCCACCATCAAAGCAACAGACTCACGAGCCTCCTCGATAAGCTCTCTTGCATCACGTCCAAAAGAATGCACAGAAGATGGATTTCCATGGTTGTTCAATACTGACATTACAACCTGAGTTACTTCTGGCTTAACTGGCGCAGTTGCGTTGTAATCTAGATATACTAAATCCACAATTTTCTACCTTAATTGATATAATATAAGCAGACACATGATATATGTCTGGCCAATCAATATTCTAGATATAACAAAGTATTTAATAAAAATTTATAGCCTTATTTTGCGCCATATATCCCTGCTCCCCTATGTTACAGGAGGAATAGGTTCTCTTTTGTCTTCTTCTTTTTCATTACCAGCATGACTTCCAGATTCTTCCTCGAGCTGAGAAATACGCCCCCTTAATCTTTCTACCTCTTCCAACAGTGCCTCAATAGACTTTGATACAGCATCTGAGAGGTCGGGAGAAGGAGTCCCATAAGCAGCAAATTTCTCCATTATGTCAGGATCTTGATATTTTGTAGTAGCTGGACGAGCGGCAACTCCAATCATTGTTACACCTGGCTCAACATCATTAAGGACTACAGCATTCGCCCCAATTCTAGCTCCAGCACCGACTTTTATTGGCCCCAAAACTTGTGCGCCAGCACCTATTACAACTTGGTTTTCTATTGTTGGATGCCGTTTTCCCTTTGACCAACTTACTCCGCCTAGAGTCACACCATGATACAAAGTAACATCATCACCGATTTCAGCTGTCTCACCTATTACAACCCCCATTCCATGATCAACGAAAAACCTCCGACCAATGCGGGCACCTGGATGGATTTCAATTCCCGTCAACCAGCGCCCAAAATTAGAAATAAACCTGGCAACTAATCGCATCCTCAATTTCCAAAAAAAACTGGCAAAACGGAATATTTGGATAGCATGAAATCCCGGATAGCATAAAATAACCTCGATTCCTGAACGAACCGCCGGATCTCTATCAAATACACACTCTATATCTTCCCGGATACGCCTAAACATCTGTGTCGCTACTGTTTATTTATTAAATAAATAAGATATTATAAATTATTAAAACAAGTTCGTGATCTTATAGTTTTTTAACGATATGGGTCGGATTTAGTTTATTCTAATAGTATTATCAAGTATTTATAACCTATTTTCTGTGATTTGACCGTAGTAAAAAGACCATTCACATTCAGTCATATACTTTTTTACCACTTTTTCTCAACAGCTAAAAACTGGAGCAAGCATGCCAGAAGTTATGATTAACGGACCTGAGGGTCGCCTAGAAGGCAGATATCACCACTCAAAAGAAGAAAATGCACCAATTGCCCTAATTCTACATCCTCACCCTCAACATGGTGGCAACATGAATAACAAGATTGTTTACACTATGTTTCAAACTTTTAGACAATTAGGGTTTTGCGTACTACGCATTAATTTTCGTGGAGTTGGACGGAGCCAGGGCTCCTTTGATGAGGGCTTGGGTGAATTATCAGATGCTGCCTCTGTCTTAGATTGGATGCAAACACATAACCCAAACGCCAGGTCATGCTGGATCGCCGGATTCTCTTTTGGTGCATGGATAGGGATGCAAGTATTAATGCGCAGACCGGAAATCCAAGGCTTCATATCTATCTCTCCACCAGCAAATAAATATGATTTTGCCTTCCTCGCCCCCTGCCCTTCATCAGGCTTGATTATTCAAGGAGATAAGGATGATATTGTTCCAGAACATGATACAGCTGGACTAGTAAAAAAACTCCAACAACAGAAACATATTACTATCGATTACCAAATAATTAAATCTGCCGACCATTTCTTTGAGGGTCATCTAGAAACTATCGCAAAAAGCGTAGGAATATACGTTTCAAATGCTATGAATTCACAAAATGAGCAACCCTAAAACTGATAACCTAAAGGTCGAAGGTAGTCTTTTAGGCTACCGCAGACTCAGGTTTAACTTTCATTTTATTGAGATACATAACAACAAAAACTTTGTTATTTTGTATAAATGCTAGAAGGTTAGTGTAAGTTTGATTGGGGGACAAAGTTACTCCTTTATTCTAACTTTGTCCCCCAATCATAATATTCATTATCTTTAGTTGAAATCTCCAGCCTCAGCTCTTTGTCCTAAAACTCCACCAATTGTTTCATCATCAACAATAGCTGTAACTTTAATATCTATTAACCCATTCCAATCTAGTGCCCAACTAGCAAGTGCTGCAGAATTATCTGTTTCACAGATAGCAAAGCCACCTGTACCATCAATATTGTGATATCGGGAAAGCATTTGAATACCTTCAGGAGGCATTCCACCGGTTGCCATGAATTTCTTAATTGTTGCGTTTCGAGCCTGGGGACTGTGTGTCCACGCTAAAGTAAAAAGCATCATTAATTCTCCAAGTTTTAAGTTTAAAGTAATTCTATAACTAAATACCAGTGTTTTATTAAATTGTCTTAATCTTTTAAGTTTTGATGCACATATGCATATAAGAATAACACATCTCGCCTTAATGGCCGTCTCGGTTTTCATTCAAACCAATCATAGGCAATACGCCCCTACAATGGCTACAGATCTTTAGAAATTAGTATACCCCCAGTTTGAGGCTCCACTACTCCGGTAGTAGTCGGATAACTCAGCGGCAGACCGGCTGCAGACCTCACCGCAAGCCACCCGAACGCCTGCGCCTCAATTGCATCCCCGTCCCAACCAACAAATTCAGCGATCAAAACTTCTGAATTAAGCTGGCTTCTTAATCCTGACAAAATTGTTAGGTTCTTCCTTCCCCCACCACACACAACCCAAGATAGGGGGGAAGAAGGCATAATATCGACACTCTTTACTATAGACTGAATAGTAAATTGAGCCAGAGTAGCAGCTCCATCAAAGTCACCTAAATCTTTTACTTCTGAAAGTTCAAAGTAGTCTCTATCAAGACTTTTAGGAGGAACTCTTAGAAAGTAAGGATCAGAAAGAAGTTTTAACAAAATATCTTGATCAACCTCTCCCATAGCAGAAAACTTTCCATCTTCGTCAAAATTGTAACCAAGTTTAGAATTTACCCAATCGTCTAAAAGAGCACACCCTGGACCTATATCAAAGGCTAAAAAATCTTCTATTTTTAAATCACTAAAACTAAAATTGCTCCCCATCCATGTCACATTACTTACACCACCAATATTTAAGACTGCGATCGGTTTTGACATATCCGCAGATAAAGCAGCGTGAAAAGCTGGAGTTAGAGGGGCACCTTGCCCTCCAGCCTTCAAGTCTGCATCACGGAAATTATGAACAACATTTATCCCAATACTTGAGGCTAGTTTTTGAGCATTACCAATTTGTATTGATTTTGCCTTAATGGGATCATGGTTTATGGTGTGCCCATGAAAACCTACTACATATATGTCAGATTCTTTAAGTTCATAATCGGCTAATAAATCTTGCACTGCCAAAATATGTGCTTCTGTGATCAATTCTGAAGCAGCAGAAATGCTACCCAAGTCTTCACCCTCTGATTCACATGCTTTCTTAATTTTCTCACGAATATAAGGGTCATAAGACCTATTGATAAAACCATGGAATTCTATTTTGGTAGAACCATCTGTACGAATAAGAGCAGCATCAACCCCATCCCTTGAAGTGCCGCTCATTAGCCCTACTGACCAAACTTCTCTCATAGCCGCACCAAATTTAATATAAAGACTGCCAAAAAGTGTCCTCCCAAATAATCTTATAATAATAATTATTATTTAAAGCCGCGTTGTCCAGGTTTATGAGTTATGCTACATGAGCTGTAGTTTAACAATATAACGCCAGACTATTACTGGTATAAAGTCGGTAAATCGCTATGGGCACTTACAGCTCGGAATTTTTGCATGTTCTATCCGAACGTGGCTATATACATCAGTGCACAAACACTGAGGGGCTTGATAAACTCGCCTTAAAGGAAAATATTAACGCTTACATTGGATTCGATTGCACAGCGGAGAGTTTGCACGTCGGTTCTCTAGTGCAAATAATGATGCTTAGATGGTTACAAAAAACAGGACATAAACCTATAGTACTACTTGGGGGGGGGACAACTCAGATCGGAGACCCAAGTGGAAAAGATGAATCTCGAAAATTACTCACAAAGAAAACAATTGCCTCTAATAAAACTGGCATAAAAAAGTGTTTTGAGAACTTCTTATCTTTTGGAAACGGTTCAAACAAAGCTATTATTGTAGACAATGAAGACTGGCTAAGCTCACTTGAATATGTTCCATTTTTACGAGAAGTTGGTCGACACTTTTCTATTAATAGGATGCTTACGTTTGATAGTGTTAAATCTCGTTTAGATAGAGAACAACCACTAACATTTCTCGAATTTAATTATATGATTCTTCAGGCCTATGACTTTATGGAACTTAACCATCGCTTAGACTGCAAACTGCAAATGGGAGGATCGGATCAATGGGGAAATATTGTCAATGGTGTTGAGTTAATACGAAGGACTACCAGTGAAGAAACCTTTGGTATAACAACACCCTTGATCACACTCTCTTCAGGAGAAAAAATGGGCAAAACCGCTAATGGAGCAGTATGGATAAATAGCAATTTACTCTCACCCTATGAGTATTGGCAGTTCTGGAGAAATACAGCAGATAACGATGTAGGGCGTTTCTTGCGTTTATTTACTGAGTTACCACTTTCAGAGATAGTTAGGCTAGAGTCCCTTAAAAACTCAGAACTAAACGAAGCCAAAAAACTACTGGCAAATGAAGCTACTACGCTTTGCCACGGATTAAAGGCAGCTGAAGATGCAGCTAAATCAGCAAAAGAAACATTTGAGAAAAATGGATTCGGTAATGAACTACCCACTGTATCTATTTCGAAGCATAAACTTGAAAATGGAGTTCCACTGATTGAACTACTGGTTGATAATGAATATGGTTTAAACCTTGTTCAAAGTAAAAGTGAAGTCCGACGTCTAGTGCGAAATGGCGGAATAAAAGTTAATAACCAAACAGTAAAGGATGAGTCGAAGATTTTAAATAAATCAGATAGCACCCAAAATAAAATTATTAAGATCTCAGTAGGCAAAAAAAGACATGCCATAGTGAAG
>CEUQ01189841.1_pt1 | contig 23401 bp, 20 predicted proteins | sample 361491 | NCBI WGS metagenome assembly CEUQ01 (sample SAMEA2622796, study PRJEB7988) | marine metagenome | biome: marine biome (ENVO:00000447); feature: marine epipelagic mixed layer (ENVO:xxxxxxxxx); material: "saline water (ENVO:00002010), including plankton (ENVO:xxxxxxxx)" | depth 120 m | reverse complement strand
CTTTTTGACGACGGCGAGCCGCGCCGTGTGCAGGATCCGATCTCTATCCGTTGTGTCAGTCACGTCCACGGCAGCTTGCGAGCCGCAATTGATTTCTGCGAGCCGAACATCCTCGTTGAACTGAATGGCGCCGGCGACAATCCCGTGGTACTCGAGCCGGATCAGGACATTTTGTCGACAGGAAACTTTCACACGCCGGCGATGGCCGTGGCCTTCGACGCTCTGGCGCTGGCCATCGCGCAGGCTGCGACGATCAGTGCGCAACGCGTCGGACGGATGCTGCAGAATCTCTACACCGACCTTCCTGACGGTCTTACAAATCACGGCACGACACACGCGGGTATGGGGCTCTTGTCTCTCACTGCGGAAACGCTATCCAAGGACATCCATATGCTGGGTGCCCCTGCCAGCCTGCAGGACAGCTCGACTTACAATGTCGAAGACCATGCGCCGATGGCAACGCTGGCTGTGCGCCAGGCTAGCCAGGCGGCGGCGCTCCTGCGGCAGCTCGCGGCCTGCGAGTTGCTCACGGCTGCCCAGGCCTTCGAGTTGCGTGCACCGGAAAGTGCCGCGCATGTTGCCCATGCTCTGTACAGCACGGTCCGCGAAATCGTGCCTGCTCTCGATGATGATCGTTCGATGACACATGAAGTGGCAAGCATCTCTGACGCACTCGCGGACGGTCGGTTTCGTCCCTGTCTCGACGCTGCTGCGTGAGGGATTAGACTGTCGGGACAACGGAGACCGTCATGACCGCGCTCACCAAAGACATACCCGTTCTCGACCTCGGACCCTGGATGGCCGGCGACGAAGGCGCCCTGGATCGCCTTGCGGCAGACCTGCGTAAGGTCTGCATGGAAGTTGGATTTTACTTCATCACCAATCACGGCGTGCCGCAGGGTCTTGTCGATCGTACCTTTGAACAAACCGCTGCGTTTCACAATTTGCCCGCTCATGTGAAAGCGGCCTACGCCATCAACCGGCACAACATCGGATACATGGCGCCGCGCACCAGCATGCAGCGCAGCTCGACCGTGCACAAAGCCACCAAGCCGAACCTCGTGGCATCGTACTTTATGAAGCGGGAGCGTTCTTCGGATGATCCCGTCGTAGTCGAAGGACTGCCCTTGCGTGGCCTCAACCAGTGGCCGGACGAGCTGCCAGACTTTCGCGGGACTATGCTCGAGTACATGACGGCGATGGAGTCACTTGGCAAACGCATGCTGCCTGTCTATGCGCGCGCGTTGGAGCTGGAAACTGACTTCTTCGCGGCGTCGTTTCGGGAACCCAGTATCACGCTCCGAATCTCGCATTATCCGGCCCAGGACAATTTCGATGGTGAAGAGTTCGGCACCGGACCACACACCGATGCCGGTTTCATGACGATGTTGGCCCAGGCCGATGTTCCCGGCCTCGAGATTCTTCTGCGAGACGGCCGTTGGCATCCGGCGCCGGTTCTGCCGGGTGCTTTCCTGGTCAACATTGGACAGATGCTGACCCGCTGGACCAACGATATCTTTCCGTCGACCCCCCACCGGGTGGTCAATCTGGCCGGACGAGAGCGGTTTTCGATCCCGTTCTTCTTTGATCCCGACTTCGAGGCCACGGTGGCCTGTCTGCCGACCTGCCAGGGGACCGACAACCCGCCCAGGCACGAGCCGATCCGTTATCTCGACCACATCCTGGCCTTCACCAACCGCAATTTCGATCACCGCGGCAAGGCGGCCTGATCATCACTTACTGCCTCGAGACAGCCATGCGTCGCGGTCGATGGCATAGACCACCTGAAGCCCCTGATAGGCGGTGATATCGGCTTCACGAACAAGGCCCAGCCGCTCCATCAGGCGGCGGGAAGCCCAGTTGTCGGGGCTGGTTACTGCCGAAATCCGGGCCGTGCGGTGCCGGTCGAACAGATGATCGAATGCGGCCATTGTGCCTTCGGCCACGTAGCCCTTTCCGGCTGAACCCGGAGCCACGGCCCAGCCCGCCTCGACGTCCTTGCTGATATCGGTCTCTTCGCCCACATCGATGATCGCGCCGGTGTAGCCCACGATGGGTGTGTTTTGCGATTCTCTGAGATGAAGGCCCCACATTCCGACACCGTAAGTCTCGAAGGACCAGAGCGAACGGGCGAGGTAGTAGGAGGCGAGCTCGGTCGGGTCGTTGGAACGGCCGGGAATGTCCATCAGATCCCACATATGCGCCTTGTCCGCGAAAATCGTTCTCAGCGCCGCGAGATCGCCACGATGCAGTGGTTTGAGAACGAGACGTTCGGTAACAAGGACGGTCATGGCACAACAGATCGTTAGACTCTGCCACGCAATCTGGAGCGCACCGCGATGAAGCGCAAAGGAAAGCTACTCCTTGCTCTTGGCTTGATGGTTCTCATGGGGGCCGGTGTGGCTGGCGGTGCCTGGCTGCGTTATGGCGAGGCCATCGGTGTCCTGAAAGCACTTCTGAACGGGTCGACTGGCGCCCTTCTTACCGACGTGAGCCGCGCCGACGTTCAGATTCGCGGTGCGGAGACCCATGCTGACTACTACGTCTATGAGGGGCTGGACGCCGCACGCGCCGTGCTGGTGTTTGTTCCCGGCCTGACTCCGGCGGGACGTGATGACACCCGGGTGACCGCGGTCGCCGGTGTCCTTGCCCGGGCGCGATTCCGCGTCGTGGTGCCGCAGCTTCCCGGTGCCTCCACGTTCCGGACCGATGAAGCGGACAATGCGGTCCTCGAGCTCGTTCTGACGGATGTCTCGGATGATGGTGGATTACCCCTTGTTGTCGTAGCGATCTCCTATGGCCAAGGGCCGGCGCTGATCGCGCTCAGCGATCCCGAACTGGCAGAAGCGCTCGACACCTATGTCGGCTTGGGCGGTTACTATGATGCTCTGTCCGTGGTCCGCTTCACGACCACCGGCGCTGTCGGACGCGAGACGGCGCAGGAAATTCTTGAGCCCGATCCCCGGGCTCGCTGGATTCTGTTGATGGCAAATGCTGCCCTTGTGTCATCGCCACTGGATCGGGCCACGCTGACGACACTGGCTTCACAGGGACTCTACGATGGTCCACCCGATGTCATGGCCATTGCCACGGTGATGGCCGGGCTGCAGCCCGATGCGCATGCCCTGCTGACGTTTATCGCCAACACGGATCCGGCCCGGGTGGAAGACCTGCTCGCCAATCTTGATCCTGTTCTGCGAGATGGAGTTCTGGCTGTTTCGCCGTCGCTGCACGATCTTTCGCCTCTTGAAGGAAAACTGCTCCTGATACACGGCGATGCTGATCCCATCGTGCCGATCGATGAGAGCCGGCGGCTGGCGGACGCTGTGGAGGGGACACGCCTGATCGTGGTGCCCGGCTTCTCCCACATTGATTCCGAGGCGACTGGCATCATGGGGCAAATCGCCATGATTCGTGCTGTAACGGCTCTGCTCGATACCCGCGCCTTGCCCTGACGGCATGGTCGTGTCAGGACGTTTGCGTAATGGTTACGACGCGGACCACATAATGAACGATCAGTCCTCCGACGCCACGCCAGTGTTGGCAGGCCTTTCCGATATCGCGTCCGCCTACGATGGCCTTCTAATTGACCTCTGGGGCTGTCTCCACAACGGAATCACGGCCTATGACGCCGCTGTCGATGCGTTGGTCCGATTCCGCGAAGGCGGTGGGCGCGTCGTACTGTTGTCCAATGCACCGCGTGATGACCGGGCGGTTATGGCGCAGCTTGTGCGGTTCGGCGTTCCCGACACGGCGTGGGATGCGATCATGACGGCGGGACTGGCGGTCAAACTCGAGATGAACGAGCGGGCCGATCCGTGGTTCGCCGAGCTGGGCCGCCGCTACTACCACATCGGCACGGAAAATGACGCGAGCTTGCTCGACGGGTTGGATTATGAACGTGTCGGAACGGTCGGTGAGGCCGAGTTCGTCCTTTGCTGCGGCATTCGCCACAGTGGCGAAACGGTTGCCGACATCATGCCGGAGCTTGAACCCGCGCTCGCGCGCGGTCTGCCGCTGGTCTCGACAAATCCCGACAAGTCGGTTCTGCGCGGAGACACACGCGAGATCTGTGCGGGCACGATTGCCGAAGCCTATGTCGCCATGGGTGGCACCATGCGTGAAGAGGGCAAGCCCTATCCCGCTGTCTATGCCCGTTGCCGCACACTGCTCGGTGACGTTGCAACGGATCGCATTCTGGCGATCGGTGACGGGATCGAGACGGACATCGCCGGCGCTCGTGATGCCGGTATCGATGCTCTTTGGATCACCGGTGGGCTGCCGGCTCACAGTTGGGGCGTTGCGCCCGATGCACCTCCGCCGCAGGATCGTGTAGTTGCAGCCTGTGCCGAGAGCGGTGTGAACCCGCGTGGCGTGATGCCGCTGCTGGCCTGGTAGGAGAAGGATATGCCGCAGGATGACGTGAAGCTGGGTTACAGCACCTGTCCCCATGACTGCCCGTCGACCTGTGCATTGGAAGTCGAAGTTTTGGGTCCGGACCGGATCGGCCGGGTGCGTGGTGCGCGGGACAACAGTTACACGGCCGGCGTCATCTGCGCCAAGGTCGCGCGTTATGCCGAACGCATTCATCACCCTGACCGCCTCACACAACCACTCCGCCGTGTCGGGCCCAAGGGCTCGGGCCGCTTTGAGCCGGTCTCCTGGGACGCGGCGATGGATGAGGTCGTCGCTCGCCTGGCTGAAGCGGAAGCGAAGCACGGCCCGGAGACCGTCTGGCCCTACTATTATGCGGGCACAATGGGTTTCGTGATGCGTGACGGCATCAACCGTCTGCGCCATGTGAAACGCTACAGCGGGCAGCACAGCACGATCTGCACCACGCTGGCCTGGACCGGCTTCATGGCTGGCACAGGCGCGTTGATGGGCCCCGATCCGCGCGAGATGGCGAAATCCGATTGTGTCGTGATCTGGGGCACGAACCCGGTCAACACGCAGGTCAACGTCATGACTTACGCCATCCGCGCCCGCAAGGAGCGCAGTGCGAAGATCGTGGTGATCGACACCTACCGCACCGGCACGGCCGAGCAGGCCGATCTGTTCCTGTGCCTGAAGCCCGGGACGGATGCGGCACTGGCCTGCGGCGTCATGCATGTGCTGTTCCGCGACGGCATGGCCGACTGGGACTGGATGCGCGCCAACACCGACGATCCCGACGGTCTGGCCGAGCACCTGAAGACCCGCACGCCCGCATGGGCCGAGGCGATCTGCGGTGTGCCGGCCACGGAGATCGAAGCCTTCGCCAAACTGGTCGGTTCGACGCCCAAGACCTTCCTGCGTCTGGGCTATGGCTTCTGCCGCGGCCGCAACGGCGTAATGTCGATGCATGCGGCCTCGTCCATTGCGTCGGTGACCGGTTCCTGGCGCCATGAGGGTGGCGGCGCCTTCCACAACAACGGCCAGATCTATCACTGGGACCGCTCGATGATCGAAGGGCTTGATGTCCGCGATCCCGCGGCCCGTGTGCTCGACCAGTCCCGCATCGGCCCGGTGCTGACCGGTGATCTGCGCGACCTGCGCGACGGTCCCGAGGTCACGGCATTGTTCATCCAGAACACCAATCCTATGATGGTGGCGCCTGATCTCGGCAAGGTGCACAAGGGCTTTGCCCGCGACGATCTCTTTGTCTGTGTCCACGAGCAGTTCATGACCGAGACGGCTGAGATGGCCGACATCGTGCTGCCCGCGACCATGTTCCTGGAGCATGATGATCTCTACCAGGGCGGCGGACACCAGCACATCATGTGGGGACCGAAGCTGGTCGAAGCACCCGAAGGTTGCCGTAGCAACCACGAGGTGATTTGCGACCTCGCCCGGCGTATGGGTGTGGCCGACCGGCATCCCGGCTTTGCCATGAACCCGAAGGAACTCGCCGCCCACACTATGGAGGTCTCGGGCTGGGGCGCGCTGGATGAGCTGATGGCGCAGCGCTGGATCGATATACAGCCCGACTTCGACACGGCCCACTTCATCAACGGCTTCGGACACGACGACGGTCGCTTTCATTTCCGTGCCGACTGGACCCATCGGCAGAACGGCTTCGGGCCCGACGGCGTGCCGGATTCGATGCCCGACCTGCCGGACTTCTGGAATGTGATCGACGCGGCTGATGATGAACGGCCGTTCCGTCTGGTGACTGCGCCGGCGCGCAACTACCTGAACTCAAGCTTTACCGAAACGCCGACCTCGCGGCAACGCGAAGACCGCCCGACCGCGCAGATTCACGCCGACGATGCGGTCACTTTGGGTGTTGCCGACGGCGACCGCCTTCGTATCGGCAACGATCAGGGCAGTCTGGTGCTGCACGCCAGCCTCACCGACGGCCAGCGGCATGGCACCGTGATCGTCGAGAGCGTCTGGCCGAACCACGCTTTTGAAGAAGGCGTAGGGATCAACCTGCTGGTGTCTTCCGAGCCCGGTGCGCCGATCGGCGGCGGGCTGTTCCACGACACGGCGGTATGGGTCCAAGCCGCCTGATCGCTTACTCCGTTGACTTGGTCGCGATCACCCAGATCGCGTGCACCAGGCCCGGGATGTAGAAGAAGATCGTGAGCAGGATGTTAATCCAGAAGTGCATGCCGATACCGACGGTCAGAAAGACGCCGAGCGGCGGCAACAGGATGGCGAGGATGATGCGGAGGATGTTCATAACGGGTCCTTTGTTGGGAAGGGCTTCAGCGCCAGGCGAACACCGGCTGTTCGAGATGCGCGACGCGGGTGGGCTTACCCGATAGCGCGACCTCGCGGAACTGATAGATGACGGCGGCCGTCGGTGCGTGAATTTTAGTTCCCGCAATCGGCATGCGGATCACCGGACGGTCGCTTTCGGGGATCGACACGAACTCCGGCGAGCCCGGCTTGAACAGCACGCAAAAGCGGATGCGGTGGATCGCGGCAACCTCGTCGGGGTTGGCGACGAGATCGACCGTCTCACCGGCCCAGATGACGACCGGCGTGATGAGATAGCCCGAGCGTGTGGGATAGTCGTCGAGCTGTCCCAGAACAGCTTCAGGCGGCAGGGAGAGGTTGACCTCTTCCTCGAGCTCGCGGAGCGCGGCCTTTTCCGGCGTTTCTCCGGGGTCGAGCCGCCCCCCCGGCAGTGCCCACTGGCCCGCATGACGATTCATCTTTGCGGTCCGCCGGGTCAGGATAAAGGCGCCATGGCCCTCGCCGTCGTCAATCACGGTCATGGTGACGGCGGCACGTTTCAGGCCTTCACCATCCTGCGGCAGGCGTTCGAACGCATCGATCCGCTCGGCCATGGCCGAACGCAGGTCATCACTGACAGAGAAATCTTGGGTCATGGCGATGACCTAACCCGCATGATGGCTTGCGGCAACACAGTGCGCGTTGTGCTGATCGTGCCGGGGCGACTAGGATAGCGCGGTATCACACAAGGACGGTTGTCATGGAGTATCGGATGTTTGGCCGCTCGGGCCTTCAGGTGTCGCTGGCCGGGATGGGCTGCAACACGCTGGGTTGGTGGGTCGGCGAGGCACAGGGCAAGAAGGTGGTGCATGCCGGTCTGGATGCCGGCGTGGCGCTGTTCGATACCGCCGATATGTATGACGACGGCACCTCCGAGAGGATTCTGGGCAAGGCGCTGGGTGCCCGACGCAAGGACGTTGTGGTCGTCTCCAAGTTCGGCATGAAGAAGGAGAGCGACCAGCGCGAGATCCCGCGCGGCAGCCGCGACTACATCATCCGTTCCTGCGAAGGCAGTCTGAAGCGGCTGGGCACGGATTACATCGACCTCTACCTCCACCATGCGCCGGACCCGCGCACGCCGGTGGCCGAGACGCTGGACGCGCTGGATCGGCTGATCGACCAGGGCAAAATCCGCTACGCCGGATGTTCGAACTATGCCGGCTGGCAGATCGCCGATGCAGCCTGGCAGGCCGACCGCAACAGCATCCCAAACTTCGTGGCCGCCCAGAACGAATGGAACCTGTTTTCGCGCGAGATCGAGGCCGAAGTGGTGCCCGCGGCCGAACGCTTCGGATTGGGCGTGATGCCCTATTATCCCCTCGCCATGGGGCTGCTCTCGGGCAAGTACACGAGGGGCAAACGCCCCGCCCGCACCACCCGGTTGGGCAGCGGTGATGATGGCGAACACGGCATGCTGAGCGACGACAACTTTGACCGCATGGAGCGGCTCGATGCCTATGCGGCCGATCATGGACACACGCTGCTGGAACTTGCGATCGGCTGGTTGGCCAGCCACGAGGTCGTCAGCACGGTGATCTGCGGCGCGACCAAGCCCAGGCAGGTGAAGGCCAACGCAGCAGCGGTCACCGCCTGGTGCATGACCCCTGATGAAATGGATGACATCTCCGAGATCGTGGGTTCCTAGACTGGCATGCAATCGTCCTACCTCGTTCTCGACAACTTCTTCGACAATCCGGCGGCCGCGCCAGACGGCGCTCTCGATGGACTATCCGCGGTCGCCCGACACGGTCTACTACAAGGGGCGAAACTCGAAGCAGTCGATGGCTTGACCCAACCGCGAGAAGATGTTCTCGAATATTCTCCGCCAGCAGCTTGCTCCGCTGGGCCAGTCGCACGGCTGTGCCCGGATCACGGTCGCCGATGACGAACGTCCGGTAGGCCGTGTCCATGTCGACCCCGGAGCGGTCTGGGCCGGGATCATCGGACCGAGCCGCGACGAGGACTGGCAGGGCGGCACCGATTTTTCCGTCATCGCCCCACCGGCTCGGACGGGGCACCGATCACCAACGAGGAAGCCCAGACCATTTATGGCAAGCCGACCCCTCGTGAGGCGCTGACCGATATCCTCGATCCCGCCAAGGGCGAGAACATAGACGAGTGGGAGTTCAACTTCACGCTGCCGCTCAAGTTCAATCGCTGCATCTTCAATCGCTGCATCCTGTTCCGGCCCTGGTTCTGGCACTCCAGCGGGGACGGTTTCGGCTCCACCCTGGAGGATCGCCGGCTGGCCCTGCTGCTCTTCTTAAAGCCCGGTCTCGATGCCGTGGGTGCGGAGATCGTGCCGCCGATCTGATCGTCCGGGGGGAGGGGCCGTGTGTTTTTCGACGTTTAACCCCATGTACAGTAGATCTTGTGGTAGGCAGCGCCAGAGAACACGCGATGTGACGGGGTGTCCGGTGGCCGATTGCGATCCTCTGTGGTAGTCTCGACACCATGATTATCCGTCGGTTGCTCCTTTCCGCGGCCCGCAAGGCCGCGACCGATCCGCGCCTGCAGGCCAAGGCGCGCGAGGCCTATGAGCAGAACGCCAAGCCCGTGATCGACCAGAAGGCAGGGGAGTTGCGCCAGATGGCGACCGAACGCCCGTCCGGTGAGCACCCCGCCCGGTTTGCGGGCCGTGCCTTGAAGAGGCTGCTCGACGGCTGACACCGCTCCCTGATTGAACGTAGACAATCCCGGGCTTTCGGCACGGACTGCCGAGCCGTTAAGGTGACTCCAGCACCAGGATGCGATGCATCCGATGTTGTTGCAATGTTCTCCTTCCCCGCCGACCCAGAAGGGTGCCCGTCATGACTGACGTTCAGGCTTCTCCGCCATCGACCTGGCGGACACCGTTGATGGTGATCGCTGCCGGTTGCGCCATTGCGATGATCGGGTTCGGTGTGCGTGCGGTTTATGGCCTGTTCCTGGAGCCGATGACCGAGGAACGGTTGTGGAGCCGCGAGACCTTTTCGATTGCGCTTGCATTGCAGAACCTGCTGTGGGGCCTCGGTGTGCCGGTGGCCGGGATGCTGGCCGACAAATACGGACCGTCACAGGTGATCATCGCCGGGGCGCTGGCCTATGCCGTGGGCAACTGGCTGATGTCTGTTGTGGAGGCAGGGTGGCTGTTTCACCTGACGGCCGGTGTGCTGGTCGGGCTGGGCATCGCCTTCACGTCGTTCTCGCTGGTCATGGCGGCGATGGCTCGCGTCGTGGAACCGGAAAAACGCTCCCTTGTCCTGGGCCTAGGTACGGCTGCGGGGTCGTTCGGTCAGGTTGTGTTCTCGCCCAATGCTCATTTCGCCATCGAAGCCTTCGGCTGGCAGGGTGCGCTTCTGGTGCTTTCGATGGCCACGCTCGTGATCATCCCGCTGGCGCTAACTCTGCCGAAGGCCCGTCGTGGCGTGGGCGAGGTCGCCAGCGACCAGGGTGTGATGGCTGCACTGCAGGAAGCCTGTACCCATCGGGGTTACGTTTTGCTCACCCTGGGATTTTTCGTTTGTGGCTTTCAGATCGCTTTCATCACGATTCACTTTCCGGCCTATATCACTGGGGAGGGGCTGACAGCCGGCGTGGCGGTCAACGCCATTGCGATCGTGGGTGGGTGCAACATTCTGGGCTGTCTGGCGGCAGGTGTCCTGGGTCAGCGCTGGAGCAAACGTTGCGGGCTGGCCGGCATCTATTTCCTGCGTTCGATCATCATCGTTGCGCTGCTGATGGCGCCCAAAACCGAATTCAAGATCTACGCCTTTGCGGCGGCCATGGGATTCCTGTGGCTGGCCACCGTGCCGCTGACCACGGGCATCGTGGCCCAGGTCTTCGGAACGCGCTGGATGGCAATGCTGTTCGGCATCGTGTTTTTCAGCCACCAGCTCGGCAGCTTCATCGGGGTCTGGCTGGCAGGACGCCTCTACGACAGCACCGGGTCCTACGACGTAGTCTGGTGGCTGAGTGCGGCGCTGGGCCTGGCGGCGGCGCTGGTGCACCTGGCGATCGACGAAAAGCCTCTGGCGCGGCTGCAGGCCTCGCCTCAAACGTGACCCGCTACATGCTCTTCGGCAGATAGCGGGCATACCAGGCGTAAAGCAGCATCACGACGCCCGAGGCCATGAAGACGGCATCGAGTTCGAAGAACAGCAGGATCAGGGAATAGCAGGCGGGGACCACGAGCCCGACCATGTCGCGGTAGGTGCCGTAGACCATGGCCATCTCGGTCCGCTCCCGGCTTCTGACCGAACGCAGGAACGGGGTGTTGCCGGCCGCTTCGATACTGGTTAGCGAGACCGACGACAGCAGGATGAGGCCGGTGACGATCCAGGGATCGCCGAAGGCCATGCCGGCAAGAAATACGAGAACTCCGGTGATCACCAGCCCGCCCATCATGTGGCGGCGCATGCCAATCCTGCGCATCAGCCGGCCCCAGAGCGGCACAAAGAGCTGAATGCCGCTGCAGAACGACAGGGCCAGGCCGCCGGCCGGAAGATCGATGCCGAAGATACGCACCTCAAGACCGTTCCGTTCGGCGTAGACCGGCAGGTAGAGATAGATCATCCACCACCAGTTCTCACGCCCGAAGGTCAGCAGATAGGCAAGCCGCAGACGGGCCTGGCCGACGTATCGCGGAATGTAGGAGAGTGGGCTGGCGGGCTCCTTCGGTGCGGCCTTCAGGATCGGCGTCTCGTCGATGCGGACCACAGCGAGATAGGCGATCAAAGCGAGCGCGACGACAGCCGACACCAGGAAGGGGGCGGCCAGGCCCTCGTTCTCATAGAGCCACAGGCCCAGCGTGGGGCCGATCGCCCAAGGAACTGACGCCATCAGCACTCGTATGGGTTCGCTGCGCCCCATGTCGCGCTTGCGGATGTAAGCCATGATGAAGAGCGAGAGGCCAACCATCAGGCAGTTCGTGGCAAAGACGCGCAGGAAGAGGCCGCCGAACACGGTGGTGAAGGTGCCGATTGCCATGATGGCCGGGGAGATCATCACAAGGACGGCGCCGAGCTGGTAGGTCCGGACCGGCTTGAGCCTGTGAACGACAAAGGGAATGACAAAAGCCGAGGCGATCGAGACCAGGCCCACGATCACGAACATGGAGGTCATGGCGAGGTCGCTCTCGCCCAGAAGGTCATAGGCTGCGACCGGTACGACGGGCGCCACAACGGACCGCGCGAGGCTTTCCAGCGCCCAGAAGCTGGCGAACATCCAGGGGCCCGGCCGGGTCAGTTCGGCGACGAAACGCATCCGCATCGGCGCGACACCAGAATTCGCCGTCGCAGAAGACGGCACCACCCGGCGACCGGGAACGGAAAACCCTATCGGCCTTTCGGTTGTCCTGTCTCCCTCAAATCGTTCAGGATGCGGCCAACCAACAAGGACACCCCATGCGCACCGAAGAACCCCGTGTGATTCATCTCGGTGATTATCAGCCGCCGGCCTACCGCATCCTTTCAGTGGCTCTCCATTTTGAGCTGGAGCCCCAAGCCACCCGCGTGACCACCACGATGGAAATTGAGGCAGTCGGTGAGGCAGGCGCTCCGCTGGCACTGCACGGTGATGACCTGTCGCTTGATCACGTCGCGGTCGACGGTGTTGCCTTGGACGCCGCCGCTTACAGCCACGACGCGGCGGGCCTGACGCTCCATGAACCGCCGGCGCGGTTTACCCTGGAGGCGCAGACGCAGATTGCGCCGGCGAGCAACACGGCGCTCGAGGGGCTCTACATGTCGTCGGGCAAGTACTGCACCCAGTGCGAGGCCGAGGGCTTCCGCCGCATCACCTTCTATCCCGACCGGCCCGACGTGCTGTCGGTCTATACCGTCACCATCGATGCCGAGCGGGAAACCTGCCCGGTGCTGTTGTCGAATGGCAATCTGATTGAGGAGACAGCGCTCGAGAATGGTCGCCATCGCGCTGTGTGGCACGACCCGTTCCCCAAGCCGTCCTATCTGTTTGCGCTGGTCGCGGGCGATCTTGCCTGTCTCGATGACAGCTTCACCACTGTGTCGGGCCGCAAAGTTGCGCTGAAGATCTGGAGCGAACACGGCAATCAGGACAAATGCACCTATGCAATGGATGCTCTGAAGCGCTCGATGCGCTGGGATGAGGAACGCTACGGCCTGGAGTACGATCTCGACATCTTCAACATCGTCGCGGTGGGCGACTTCAACATGGGGGCGATGGAGAACAAGAGTCTTAACATCTTCAATTCGAAACTGATCCTGGCCAGCCCGGAGACGGCAACGGATGGGGACTATGAGGCGATCGAAGGGGTGGTCGCCCACGAGTATTTCCACAACTGGACCGGCAACCGGGTGACCTGCCGCGACTGGTTCCAGCTTTCGCTGAAGGAAGGGCTCACGGTCTATCGTGACCAGGAGTTCAGTGCCGACATGCGCAGCCGTGCGGTCAAACGGATTAGCGACGTGCGACGCCTGCGTGGTGCGCAGTTCCCCGAGGACGCCAGCCCGCTGGCCCATCCGATCCGGCCATCGAGCTTTGTCGAGATCAACAACTTCTACACCGCGACCGTCTACGAGAAGGGTGCGGAGGTGATCCGCATGATGGAGCGAATCCTGGGCCGTGACGGGTTCCGCAAAGGCATGGACCTCTATTTCGAACGGCACGACGGCGAGGCCGTGACTTGCGAGGATTTTGTGGCCGCCATGGCCGATGCCAACAGCGCCGATCTGGAGCACTTCAAGCTCTGGTACAGCCAGGCCGGCACGCCGGTGGTCACGGCTGTGGGCGTCTACGACGCAGAGACAAGGACCTATGAGCTGTCGCTGGCTCAGGAGACGACACCGACACCGGGTCAGGACAAAAAGGGCGCTCTCCACATTCCCTTCGAGGTCGGCCTGATCGGGCCCAACGGCGGCGAAATGGAAACCGCGGTGGAGGGTGTCGCGGCGTCGAGCCATGTACTCGACCTGACCGGCCTGAGACAGTCGTTCCGCTTCGAAAATGTCGGCGCCCCCCCGGTGCCCTCGCTCAACCGTGGTTTCAGCGCGCCAGTACGCCTGCAGACCGAGTTGAGCGATGACGACAGCGCGTTCCTGATGACGCATGACGCCGATCACTTCGCGCGCTGGGAGGCCGGTCAGCAGTACGGTACCAGGGTGTTGCTGAAGATGGTGGCGCAGGTCCAGACGGGCAGCGGACCGGTGATTGACGAACCCTATGTCGCGGCGCTCGGCGCAATCCTGGCCGATGGCTCCCTCGACCCGATGTTCAAGGCCCATGCGCTGGCGATGCCGGCGGAGACCTATCTGGCCGATCAGATGGAGACGGTGGATGTCGATGCCATCAACACGGCCCGCGAGGCCATGCGGGTGGCTGTGGGCGAACGGTTCCGTGATGACTGGCTGGCTACGTTCCGGGCGAACCGGACCGATGCGCCCTACAGTCCCAATGCCAGACAGGCGGGCCAACGGGCGCTGAAGGGCGCGGCCCTGGCCTATTATGCCGCGCCCGGCGATGCTGATGCCGTGGCGCTGGTGAAATCGGAGTACGACGACGCCGACAACATGACCGACCGGCTGACCGCCCTGGTGCTGATCGGGCACACGGACACACCCGAACGCGCGGCCTGTTTCGACGACTTCTACCAGCGGTTCCGTGATGACGATCTCGTCGTGAACAAGTGGCTGGGTGTGCAATCGACCTCGCCGCTGCCCCGTGCGGTGGAGCGTATCACAGCGCTGCTTGACCATGAGGCCTTCACGATCACCAATCCTAACAAGGTCTATGCCCTGGTGGGTGGGTTCTGCATGGGCAACCCCGTGAACTTTCACAAGGCCGATGGCTCCGGCTACCGTTTCCTGGCGGACCGGCTGATCGAACTCGACAGCCTGAACCCGCAGGTGGCCGCACGTCTGATCGATTCACTGGGCCGCTGGCGTCGCCACGATGCGGCGCGGCAAGGACTCATGAAGGGCGAACTTGCGCGTATCGGCGCCAAGGAAGACCTGTCACCCGATCTGACGGAGAAGGTCGGTAAATCGCTCGCCTGAGCGGAAGGACACAGCCATGTCGCATTTCACGACATCCGGTGCGGAGCTCTACTACGAGCAGTCCGGATCCGGCCCCGATATCGTCTGGCTGCCAGGCGGCGATCAGCGGGGCGAGGAGATGCGCTGGCAGGTCGGTGGCTTTCCGGATTTCCGCAACACCACGATGGATCCGCGCGGCGTGGGCGAGACCGAACACACCGAAGGGCCGCCCTGGACGATTCTCGACATGGCGCGCGATGCCGCGGAACTGATCGAGGCGGTGTGTGAGCCGCCGGTGATCGTGGCCGGGCTCTCGATGGGCTCGTTGATCGTGCAGGAGATCGCGATCAACTGGCCGCATCTGGTCAGACTTGCGATCCCCATGGGAACCTTCGCGGTGTCTGAGGGTTTTTCAAAGGAGTGGATGGAATCGGAAATCCGCTACCGCCGCGAACACGGCGATCTGCCGCCGGATTTTGCGACCACCCACTATGCTGTCTTCATGTACCCGCCCGAGGTTATGGACGATCCCGAGCAATGGGCGGAGCTGCGTGCTGTGACTGAGGCGGCCTACAAACATCGTGACGGCAGGATGCTGGATGCCCAGTGGCAGACCTGTTGTGACTTCGACACAACCGACCGGTTGCCTGACTGCACCGTGCCGATGCACGTGATCGGTTTCGGGTTGGACATGCAGGCACCGCCCTATCTCGGCAAGAAATGCGCGGCGCTTGCGGGCAACGGCCACTACCACCGGCTGGAAGGCCTGAGCCATCTTTCGCTCTGCGGTCACAAGCACGATGTGGTCAATACGAAGATCCGCGAGATCATCGAAAGCCTTGACTGAGATCGACGCCATCATCGACCTCGACCGGTACCCGATCGCTGATCCCGCGAGCCCTGAGGCACAGGCTCTTGTCGCGCGTGGGCGGGCACAGTTCCTGGCCGACGGTTGTTTTGTGCTCGACGGCTTCATTCGCGCCGACAGGATTGAAGACCTTGCGGCCGAGGCGCGTGCGCTGATGGTCGACGGTTTCTATCGAAGCCGCGAGCGGGATCCGGAAGAGGGTCGCCGGTCGGGCTGTTTCGCATGGCATCGCACAACCCGGGCCTCCATGCGCGGTGTCGGCGGTGACCGGATGGCTGCGGATTCACCGTTCCTGCAGATTCATCGCTGGGATCCGATGACCCGGTTCATCGCTGCCGTTCTCGAACGCGAGACCTAACTTTCCCAGCACCGATCCCATGGTCGGCGCGATGCTGGGTGCTCATCAGCCCGGCGACGAGTTAGGCTGGCACTACGATCCCAACGATGGCGTCGTGACCCTGATGGTGCAGCGCTGCAGCGGGGGTGGCTGCTTCGAATTTGCGCACATGAACCGGCCCGATGATACCTCAGAAGCAGTACAGCGTGATGCCATCGATGCCGTCATGTCGGGTCAGTGGCCCGGCACCCGCCAGCTCGACCAGAAGCAGGGCGATTTCACAATCCTCAACGGGAGCCGTTCCCTGCACCGGGTCACACCGGTCGAGGCCGGGCCTGACCGGATCATGCTCCTGCTGTCCTACGACGGCTGCCCCGATCAGGTGTTCAGCGAAGACGTTCATCGGGACTTCTTCGGGCGGGGGGCTTCTACCCGCTGATCCGCGCCCGCGCATCGACAGCGACCAGACCGTCGCCTGCACTGCGCAGGAACAGCGGGTTGATGTCGAGTTCCTGCAGACGGGCTCCGGCATCCATCGCAAGCCAGGACAGGCGAGCGGCGGCATGGGCCAGGGCGTCGACGTCGAGGGCGGGACGACCACGGACCCCTTCGAGCACGGGCCAGAGCCTGAGATCGCGCAGCCGTTCGGCGACACGGTCGGGGTGAACCGGCGCGGGGAGCAGGATCACGTCATTGAGCACTTCGGCCAGCACGCCACCCAGACCGACTAGGATCATGGGGCCGAACTGGACGTCGTTCTGGATGCCGAGGATGACCTCGGCCTCGCCCGAGGCCATCTCGGCGATCAAGCAACCGGCAAGTCGGGAGCCAAGCCGATCCGCCATGGCGTTCCAGGCCACGCGCAACGCTTCAGCATCTGTGATCTCCAATGCTACGGCGCCTTCGTCGGATTTGTGAAGGATGTCGGCGCCGAAGCCTTTCAACGCGACGGGCCAGCCGATGTCCCCAGCGGCGACGATGGCCGCCTCGATATCCGTCACGGCAACCTCTCGGGTCGCAGCCATGCCGTAGCCTGCCAGAACCGATTTGACTTTGTGCTCCGGAAGCCAGCCGTCGCCATGGCCTGCGAACGGGTCGCCGTCCACAAGCCCGGCAGGGCGCTGGGGATCGGTACCGCCGTTGATCGGGGCGAGCCAGGTCTTGAGAACACGCAGGGCTTCGTCGGTCGTCTCGTAGCTCAGCATGTCGAGGTCACGCACGACCTCGCGGCCGCCGTCCGACGACGAGCCCGGCGTGAAGACCACCAGGCTCGGTTTGCCGGTCGCTTTGGCGCCTTCGGCCAGGGTCTGCGCAGACTTCGTCATCTGCGGCCCGGTCGTGATGATGATGAGATTGGCCGAGACATCGGGATCGGCAGCAGCGATGCCGAGGCCGCCGTCGTCGACATCGATGAAGCTGCGGCTCTTCATCGCACCGAGGTCCAGCGGGTTGCCGAGCTGCATGGGGATGTAGAGCTCTTCGAGCTTCGTGCGGGTCTCCGGCGAAAACTGCGCCAGGCGCAGGCCGACATCGTTGAAACGGTCGGTGGTGATTGCGGCGGCCCCGCCGGAGCCGGTGATGACGCAGATGCCGTCACCTGTGGGTCGGCCGTGGCGTGAGATCATCTCAGCGGCCTGCATCATGCCGTTAACGTCATCGACCGGCACGACCCCGGCCTCGCGGCAGACCGCTTCGAGCACACGCCAGGAACCGGCGAGGCTGGCGGTGTGGCTCATGGTCACCCGCGCGCCTTCGTCGGAACGACCCGACTTCACCATCAGGACGGGCTTGCCGGCGTCGCGGCAGCGGCGGGCGGCGGCAACAAAGCGCGCGGGATTCTTGAATCCTTCGACGTAAAGCGTGACCACACGGGTGGCGTCGTCTTCGGCCATCCACTCCAGGAAGTCGGCGAGCTCGAGATCGGCCTGGTTGCCGATGCTGACGGCACTGGAAAATCGTGCGCCATCGCCGACGCCCCGGTTGTAGACCGTGGCCATCAGTGCGCCGGACTGGCTGATGAAGCCGATGCCGCCCGGCTCGTGCCCGGAATCCTGCATCGAGGGCGAGGAGTTCATGATCAGCCCGGCGTGGGTGTTGATCAGGCCCAGGCAGTTCGGACCGATCAGGCGCATGCCGTGTGAGCGCGCCAGCGCCACCATCTGTGTTTCCAACGCGGCGCCGTCGTCCCCCGCCTCGGTAAAACCCGCGGTGATGACACAGCAGCAGGCGACACCGGCCTTGGCGCAATCTTCGATGTGGTCGAGCACCAAGTCCCGAGGCACGGCGATCACGGCGAGATCGACCTTGTGGTCCGACTCTGAAACCCGCGGCACACAAGGCAGGCCGAACAAGCTTTCGCGCTTCGGGTTGACCGGCACGATGGTGCCGGGAAAACCTAGGCTGAAGGCGTTGTAAAAGATGCGCCCGCCGAATTTGCGCTGGTCCTCGGAGGCCCCGACAAACGCGACCGTCTTCGGATTCATGATCTCCACCACGGACTGGCGGGGCGGCGGATGGGTCACGGGTCTGCTCTCCGTTGTCAGTACTGCCTTGGCACGTAGCGAGAATACCATGCCATGGCGACCATGCCGACACCGGCCGCGACGAACATCGCGGGCAGGGCGAAGACTGTAAGCAGGGCCGAGAAGACGCCTGGTGGTCCGATCTGCGAGGTGTCGCGGAAGGTGACGAAGGCGCTGGTCATCTCCGTGCGCTCATGCGGATGGACAGCACGCAGGAACAGCATGTTGCTCGCGCCGTCGATCATGCTGGTCACGAAGGCGGCGATCAGGAAGAACGTGATGCCTACCCATGGCGAATCGGACACCACAGCAACGGCAATGGTTGCGACGGCTGACGCGGCATAGTCGATCATCAGCAGCTTGCGGATGCCCCAGCGCCGACCGACCCAGCCCCAGAACGGACAAAGCATGACCGCACCGGATCCGGCTGACACCAGAAGCCCGGCGACCGTTTCGCCCAGCCCGGATTGCACGCAGTAGATCGGGCCATAGACGAAGAACATGGCCCACCAGCCGGACCGGCCCACGGCCAGCAGCTAGGCCAGTCGCAGCCGGGGCTGCTGGAAGAAGTGCGGGAAGAACTTCAGCGGATTGGGCGGTGACGTCTTGGCGGCCTGGATCGCCTTGTTGTCGGAGAAGCGCAGGTAGAGGAAGACCGCGTAGACAATGAGTGTGACCACCGCCATGGCAATGAACGGGGCGGGGCGCCCGAATGCCTGGGAGAGCCAGACACCGGCCATGGGCCCGATGATGAAACCCGATCCCACGAACAGCACGCGCACCGTTTCGAAACGCCCGAACTCCTGACGCGGAATGTGATCCATCAGGTGGAGATTGAGCGAGATGTCGATCGCGATGAAGCCGACCAGGAAACAGGTCAGACCGGCGGCGAAGACGATCCCACTGCCCAGAGACAGCAGGGCGGCGGCGAGACAGATCAGGACGGTGCCCAGCGCCACGACGCGGCGCCTTCGGATCAGGTGAACCAGAAGCGGCATCGACAGGCTGCCGGCCAGGCCAACAAAGGAGGCACAGAAGTAGAGCAGGCTGACCTCCTGCGCCGAACCCATGATCTCGAGAGCGGTGAGCGGCAGGATGGTCAGGGGAAGGGCGCGCGCGACACCCTGTAGGCCGCACATAACGGCAAACGGCATGGCGTTCGGAAGATCGGCGACCCCGAGCCAGACCTGAAGATGTAAACCACGCACCGTGCACGTTCCCACCGGATCGCCATGGGCCTCCTCATGGCAGCGCAATTCAAGTCTCTTGCTGCGCATGGCTGGGTTGTGTCAGGCGGGAGCGGCCTGCGGGTCGGTCGGGACGGGTTCGTTGTCGCCCTGCTGCTGACTGTGCCACATACCGGCATAAATGCCGTCGCGGGTGAGGAGGTCGCTGTGACGGCCGCGTTCGACGATACGCCCAGCCTCCAGCACCAGAATCTCGTCGGCATAAACCACGGTCGACAGCCGGTGGGCGACCACAAGGGTGGTTCGGCCCTTGGCGATGTCGTTGAGGTTGGCCTGGATGGCGCGCTCGGTGTGCGTATCGAGCGCGCTGGTTGCCTCATCGAAGATGAGAATTCCGGGGTTCTTCAGGATCGTGCGGGCGATGGCGATACGCTGCTTTTCGCCGCCTGAGAGCTTCAGGCCGCGCTCGCCGACCATGGTGTCGTAGCCGTCCGGCAGGTCTTCGACGAACTCCTGAATACGCGCCAGCCGCGCGGCCTCCTCGACCTCCTCCTGAGTGGCGCCCGGCCGGCCATAGGCGATGTTGTAAGCCACGGTGTCGTTGAAGAGCACGGTGTCCTGCGGAACGATGCCGATGCCCGCTCGCAGGGAATCCTGTTTCACGGACCGGATATCCTGATCGTCGATCGTGATGCTGCCGGCGCCGACGTCGTAGAAACGATAGAGCAACCGCAAAAGGGTCGACTTGCCCGCACCGGACGGACCGACCAAGGCCACCTTCTTGCCAGCGGGCACGTCGAAGCTCACGCCCTTCAGGATCGGGCGGCGCGTGTCATAGGCGAAATCGACATCGGTGAAGCGGATTGCGCCGCCGTTGATCATGATTTCCGTGGCACCGGGGCTGTCGACGATCTCGGCGTCCACAGCCAGAAGCTGGAACATCTGTTCGATGTCGATCAGGGCCTGCTTGATCTCGCGATAGACAAAACCGAAGAGGTTCAGCGGCTGATAGAGCTGCATGAGGTAGGTGTTGGCGAGCACGAAATCACCGACGGTCATGGTGCCGTCGACGATGCCGGCGGCCGAAAGCAGCATGACTGCCGTCAGACCGACGGAAATGATGGCGGCCTGACCGAAGTTCAACGCGGCGAGTGAGACATTGCTCTTCACCGCCGCGTCTTCGTAGTTCGCCAGCCGGTTGTCGTAGCGCTGGGCCTCGTGTTTTTCGTTGCCGAACTGCTTGACGGTCTCGTAGTTCAGCAGGCTGTCGATGGCCTGGGTGTTGGCCCCGGTGTCGGCATCGTTCATGCGGCGGCGGAACTTGATGCGCCACTCCGTCACTTTCATCGTGTAGCCGATGTAGACAACCACCGTGACCAGCGTGATCGCTGCGATGGTGAAGTCGAGCATGTACCAGAGGATGCCGAAAACCAGTACGATCTCGATCACGGTCGGGATCAGGTTGAACAAGCTGATCCGGATCAGAAGCTCTATGGCGCGGTTGCCGCGCTCGATGATGCGCGAAAGCCCGCCTGTCTGCCGCTCCAGGTGAAAGCGCAGGGAGAGACGGTGCAGGTGGCGGAAGACTTCCAGGATGATGCGGCGGATCGCGCGCTGCCCGACCCGGGCAAAAACCGCGTCACGTGCTTCGCTGAAGCCAAGCGATGCGATACGGGCCAGGCCATAGGCGAGGATCACACCCACAGGAATGGCGAGCAGCAGACCTTCCTCGGCTGACACCAGCGCGTCGACCGCATCCTTGTAGAAGATCGGCACGGTTACGATGGCGACCTTCGACAGCACCAGCAGTACCATGGCGGCCACGATCCGCGCGCGCATGCTCCACTGCCCTTTCGGCCATAGATAGGGCAGCAGGGAGAGGATCGTCCGAAACCCGCTGTTGAGGTTGTCAGTCGTGTCTGATGTGGCGGGTGAGCGGATGGGTGTTTTCCGAACCGGGGTGGCGAAGGACAGAGGCCCGTGACATATGGTGCGCCCGGAGACAAGAGCAAAGGCACTGTCATGATCGATGTTGCACGAGCCCGGGCCGACACGCCCGCCGTTGAAGACCAGGCGTTTTTCTACAATTGCGGTGCGGGCCTGATGCCCGATCCCGTTCTGAAGGCGCTACATGATCATCTGGATCTCGAAGCGCGGATCGGCGGTTATGCCGCCGAAGAGCAGGTTGAACCGCAGGCCCAGGCGACCTATGCCTCGATCGCCACGATGCTGAACTGTGCGCCCGAAGAGATCGCCCTGGTCGAAAACGCCACAGTGGCGTGGTGCCAGGCGTTTTATGGTCTGGCCCAGGATATGAAGCCCGGCGACAACGTGGTCACCGTGATTGCCGAATACGCTTCGAACTTCATTTCGTTCCTGCGGACCGTGAAGCGGCGCGGTATCGAGATCGTCGTGGCACCCAACGATGCCGATGGTCAGGTCGACCTGGAGGCGCTCGATGGCCTGGTGAACGACCGCACGCGGCTGATCGCCATGACCCATATCCCGACCTCGGGCGGGCTGATTTCACCGGCTGCGGAGGTCGGCAAGATCGCACGCGCCAAGGGGGTGCCCTATCTGCTGGACGCCTGCCAGTCGGCCGGTCAGTTGCCGCTCGATGTCCAGACCATCGGCTGCGATTTCCTGTCGGCGACGGGACGCAAGTTCCTGCGCGGTCCGCGCGGTACAGGCTTCCTCTACGCCAGCAGGGCGATCATGGAGACCCATGAGCCGCCGGTGCTGGACCTTCACTCCGCGACCTGGGTCGCACCCGACCGTTATGAGATGCAGCCTACGGCAAGGCGCTACGAGAACTGGGAGTTCTATGTCGCTGGCAAGGTCGGCCTGGGCGTGGCCGTCGATTACGCGCTCTCCTTCGGGCTGGCTGAGATTGCGGCGCGTAACCGGGAGCTGGCCGGTGATCTGCGTGAACGGCTCGGTGCCATCGACGGCGTCACCTTGCGTGATGCCGGGCGAGATCAATGCGCCATCGTGACCTTCAGTCACGACCGCCTTTCCGTCGACGAGATCGCGGCCCGACTGCTGGAGCGGTCGATCGTGATCGGAACATCGGCGCCTGAGGCGACCCGTCTGGATTTCGAGAGCCGTGCGCTGCCGCCGCTCTGCCGTGCGGCCGTGCATTATCTCAACACGGAAGACGAGGTCGCCCGCCTGGCCGACGCGGTGTCGGCGCTCTAGCCGTGATCGGTGCCGTAGTCACGTTTCGCTGCGTCGGCCGAGACTAGGCCACTGCGGATATCGGCCTCGATTAGGGCGGGATAACGTTCGGCGGGATTGCCGTAGCCTCCGCCGCCTGGGGTTTCGACCCAGAGCCTGTCGTCGGGCGGGATATCCTGTTCGCCCTTGCCGTTCATCGAGGTGCCGGACTTGAGGCGTAGGACGCCGTTGCGGCCCGGGCCGCCGCCCGCCCGTCCGCGCGCAGGATAGGTTATGCGGTCCAAAGCGGCGGCGAGCTGGAACGGGGCCTCCTCGCTGGAGCTGATCTCGATGATCTGGCCGTGGCCGCCGCGGAACTTACCTGCGCCACCTGAATCGGGCCGCAGCTCGCGGCGCCAGACCGTCAGGGGGGCGGCTGACTCCGTCATCTCGACCTGGCTCCCCATCACGCCCGAGGGATAGGCTGTGGCATCGAGGCCGTCGCAATGGGGGCGGCCGCCAGTACCGCCGTTGTGCACCAGTTCGATGGCGAAGGGGGTCTGGTTGGCCGCGTGATTATGGCCGAAGCCGCCGCGCAGGGAGAGATCCCAAAG
>CEUQ01162878.1_pt1 | contig 23403 bp, 23 predicted proteins | sample 361491 | NCBI WGS metagenome assembly CEUQ01 (sample SAMEA2622796, study PRJEB7988) | marine metagenome | biome: marine biome (ENVO:00000447); feature: marine epipelagic mixed layer (ENVO:xxxxxxxxx); material: "saline water (ENVO:00002010), including plankton (ENVO:xxxxxxxx)" | depth 120 m | reverse complement strand
AAAAAAAATGTGCGATCCAAAGAAATTTTATATTCAACACAACTTGAAAAGAAGAAGCATGTTTTTTTTTATTTTAAAAAAGGTTCTTCCATTCTTATCTGGTGATGCAGCAATGAAAGCTAAAGAAGCACTCGACCTATTAAAATCGTTTAGTTCCGACTTCGATACAAAAATGTGAAAAAGTCTGTATTTATTTTATTGGGACAAAGAATCTTTTTTGTCCCAATGAACCGAGAACTTTATTAGAAGCAAACATAATAAATCGTTGGCTTGAAACGTTCAAGGAATTAAAGATTTAATTGATCTCCACGACGGTACTGAAGGTACGCAGTTGTGAATAACCCTGCAAGGGTTACTGGCATAAGGCCAAGAACAATTCCTGAAAGAAGAGTTTCAACCATAAATAATTTTAGTGTTTGGGTATTTGTAAGATCAAAGAACAAAAAGCTCTTTGATCTTACAGTTTTCAGTCAAATATGGATTTGATCTTTAAGTTTTCAACCAAACATAGAGAAGTGGAGTTGTTCTTTTGAACCTCTCCCCTTATCTAGTTCGTTTAGACACTTATAATGTGTCAACAGTGTCAAATTCGAACTTAATCTCTTTCCATACTTCACAAGCTGCTGCAAGCTCAGGAGACCACTTACAAGCTGCACGGATTACGTCACCACCCTCACGAGCGAGGTCACGTCCTTCGTTACGAGCCTGAGTACAAGCCTCAAGTGCTACACGGTTAGCAGATGCACCTGGAGCGTTACCCCATGGGTGTCCAAGAGTTCCACCACCGAATTGAAGACAAGCGTCGTCTCCAAAAATCTCTACAAGAGCTGGCATGTGCCATACGTGAATACCACCAGAAGCTACTGGCATTACACCAGGGAGAGATCCCCATTCCTGTGTGAAGTAAACTCCACGGTCACGGTCCTTCTCTACTACTGCGTCACGCATAAGGTCTACGAAACCAAGAGTTACGTTACGCTCACCCTCAAGCTTACCTACTACAGTTCCTGAGTGAAGGTGGTCACCTCCAGAGAGACGAAGAGCCTTAGCAAGTACACGGAAGTGGATACCGTGGTTACGCTGACGGTCAATTACTGCGTGCATCGCACGGTGAATGTGAAGAAGAAGTCCGTGGTCACGACAGTAAGTAGCAAGAGTAGTGTTAGCTGTGAATCCAGCAGTAAGGTAGTCGTGCATTACAATCGGCATTCCGAGTTCCTTAGCACATTGAGCACGCTTTAACATCTCGTCTACGTGTCCAGCAGTTGCGTTAAGGTAGTGTCCCTTAACCTCTCCAGTCTCAGCTTGTGACTTGTAGATAGCCTCAGCTACGAAAAGGAAACGGTCACGCCAACGCATGAATGGCTGTGAGTTTACGTTCTCGTCATCCTTAGTGAAGTCAAGTCCACCACGGAGACACTCGTATACTGCACGTCCGTAGTTCTTAGCCGAAAGACCAAGCTTAGGCTTAATAGTACATCCAAGAAGTCCACGTCCGTACTTGTTAAGCTTATCACGCTCAACCTGGATTCCGTGAGGAGCACCCTGGAAAGTCTTACAGTATGCTACAGGAATACGAAGGTCTTCTAAACGGAGAGCACGAAGTGCCTTGAATCCGAATACGTTACCTACGATTGATGTGAAAAGGTTAGTTACTGATCCTTCCTCGAAAAGGTCGAGTGGGTAAGAAACGTACGCGATGTACTGGTTGTCTTCACCTGGAACTGGCTCGATGTCGTAACAACGTCCCTTGTAACGGTCAAGTTGAGTAAGACCATCAGTCCATACAGTTGTCCAAGTACCAGTTGATGACTCAGCCGCTACAGCTGCTCCACACTCCTCTGCAGGTACTCCAGGTTGTGGAGTCATACGGAATGCTGCAAGAATGTCAGTGTCCTTTACCTGGTAGTCAGGTGTGTAGTAAGTTAAACGGTAGTCTTTTACCCCAGCCTGGAATCCTGTTCCAGTCTTAGTTTCAGTTTGTGGTGCCATAATTATTATGTTTGTGAATTACACGCTTCCATAATTTCTAAATCTACTCGTTGAAAGATATAGTTAAATATCGTTGTTGTACACCTATTGTTCTTTAAATTGCAAGAGAACGCAAGTTTTATACAAAAAATATTTTTTGCCAGGAACCAGATTTGAACTGGTGACACAAGGATTTTCAGTCCTCTGCTCTACCGACTGAGCTATCCCGGCTATGTCGTATATAACAATAGCGAAGACATTTCCTCTCTGTCAAGATATTTTTATTTAAATTTGGGGGTAATCCGAATAATTACCCCCAAACTTACTAGTTTTTATAAAATGCTAAATATTCCCACTTAAATTAACGGGAAAGAAAGTGCATCAGGGAAGAAACGGTTTAATTCAATTAACATACCTGCGAGTGCACTAAACCAAACGGCTGCAAGTACAGGTGCTGTTGAAAGATAAATTTGAAAATTTTTCATAAGTTTGCCTCGAAAAACAATGAAGAAGTTTTGCGTCCAAGGGGGAATAATTCTTTTCTTATAAAAGAATACCAACCTTTAAGTGTTTATTCGAAGTCCTTTGAGTTAGGGTTACGCCCTGGGTCATTTGAAAGGAACCCAAAGATAAAAAGAGACACGAAGAAACTAACAACAGTATAAACAAGAATTTTTAATGTAAGCATATTATTCCTCTCTTAAATTAACGGAAACTTACTGACGCTTGCCATACAAAAGCAAGAAGTAAGAATAAAACTGGAATAATTGGGAGTACGTCTACAAGGGGGTCAAACGGCGCGTAAGCTTCGGGTAAACGTCCAAGAAGGAAAATTTGAGTCATGGGTATCTCCAATCAAAACAAATAAAAAGAATGAATAAGCACTTTTATTATATAGTATCACTGCAAACAAATCAAAATTCCGGTGTTATTAATTAAAAAATAAAATCGGAGAGAGTGGGATTTGAACCCACGGTAACTTGCGCTACATTGGTTTTCAAGACCAATACATTAAACCACTCTGACACCTCTCCGTCAACTATAAAGTAACAAAAAGACTAGAGAGATGCAAGGGCTCTTCTAGTCTTTCTTTCGAATGAAATTTTTTTACAAACTTCCTATTTTGTGAGTGTATTAAAACTCGCTGGATCGAGAACAGCTAATTGAGCAAGGACTTTTCGATTTAAAAGAATTTGATCTTTTTTCATATGGTGAATGAACTTACTATATGTTGTTCCATTTGTACGTACTGCGGCATTAATACGGCGGATCCATAAACGGCGGTATGTGCGTTTTTTCTTGCGTCGGTCAGTGTAAGCAGTAGTTAAAGCTTTTAACATACGCTGTTGAGCAGTACGGAAAAGTGTTGAATGCGAACCGCGGTACCCACGGTTAAGATCTAAAATTTTATTGCGGCGTTTACGTGCCACATTTCCACGCTTTACTCGTGTCATAATATCTCCTTTTGAATAGCTTCGTAAAACAAAGGTATAATGATATAATTAATGTTTTAATTTTTTTTTCTTGATTTACTCTGAATTTATATAAAGTCTTATTTAAATCAAATAAACCTAGTATATATCTATGTGTATAGAATATAAAAAAAGGGTAGTCGTAGTCAAGAACTCATGTAAATTTTTCTTTTTTATTTTTCGGAGAGAAAGGGATTCGAACCCTTGGTACAATTACTTGTACGTTTCATTAGCAATGAAATACTTTCGGCCTCTCAGTCATCTCTCCAGAGATAAGAATCTACTATTATTTTGTTAAACCGTACACGCCCTCTAGGACTTGAACCTAGGACATCAGGTTTTGGAGACCTGCGTTCTACCAACTGAACTAAGGACGCTTAATTATGAAGACTATCTTCAATGGATCTAACTAGAATTGAAGTTTCGGAGTGACAGGATTCGAACCTGCGACCACATCCTCCCAAAGGACGTACGCTACCAAGCTGCGCTACACTCCGATATGCTCTATCAGAAAGAGTACCAAAACTTTATCGGTAAAACAATTAACTTTTTTTATTTGAATTATTTATTTTGCTTGTTTATAAAAAAAATCTATAAACAAGCAAAATTTTTTAAAGTACTTTAAAAAAGTCTAAAACAACTTACTTATAAAGTTGAGTTCCAAGACGGAGTGAAAGAATACCAGTAATAAGTGCTACAAAAAGAGCAGTAAAAACTTGTGTATCAGATAAAGGCATAATTAGTTGTTATGGTTTAAAGATTTCCGCCACGTACGAAAAGAGCTCCAATAATAATTGGACCTGCTCCCACAATAAGAGCAACGCTTACAAGTTGACCGATTAATTCAAGATTCATAAAATTGACTCGAAAGTTAAAATAAATTTGCTTTTTTTATAAAGCAAGTTTTTATCCACTAAAGAAATGGATAAAATTAAAAAGGTTAAATTCAATGTATTGTCCGAAATTGGACTACTGAAAAAGATTAGCTAACCTGTTCTTTTTCAATATAAAGAAAAAGTGATGCCATTGCAACAGCAGGGAACACTAATCCTACAAGAGGCACAAAAATTGATGGTAATAATGATGCAGCCATGTGTGTTTCTCCTTAAGGAATATTTCACCAAAATCCAAGGTATAGAGGCGACATTCTTATTATAGAAAAAAATCTAAAAACCTTCACCCTATTCATGTATTTTTTTTTAAATCCGGGATTGACGGGACTCGAACCCGCAACTTCCGCCGTGACAGGGCGGTGCTCTAACCAATTGAACTACAAACCCACTTAAATTTCTATCCTAATGATGCCTGAACAGCTTAAAATTTGCAACAAAAAAATAAATTAATTAAAGCTATTAAATAGCGTGTATGCCACGGAATTTACATTAATAGTTAGATTATAATATTTGCATACCATGCTTTCTCACCATCGTTTAAAATAGTTTATTTGCTACATCAAATAAATTTAAATTAGTAAATGCTACTAATTTTTACTAAAAGTAGGAATCCATTTCATTTTACTGCAAAAATATTACTAAGGTATTAAAAAAGGTTTTCTCTTCATTAACTGATAATAAATACAAAATCTTTCCGACATCTTTATATTTTTACAATGAATGATCTTAAAGTTTTTTCTAAAACTTTAAGTAATGAAATATAGGGGAAAAATTAATGACAATTAGTCCACCAGAACGCGAGATTAAAACTGTCAAGATCGTTGTTGATCGTGATCCTGTACCAACTTCATTTGAGAAGTGGGCAAAACCAGGACATTTCTCTCGTACACTTGCAAAAGGTCCTGCAACAACAAAATGGGTTTGGGACCTTCACGCAGATGCTCACGATTTCGATAGTCACACAACTGACCTTGAAGACATTTCTCGTAAAGTCTTCAGTGCTCACTTTGGGCAACTTGGAGTTATTTTTATTTGGCTTAGTGGAATGTACTTCCACGGAGCACGTTTTTCAAACTACGAAGCATGGTTAAGTGATCCAACTCACATTAAACCATCAGCACAAGTAGTTTGGCCGATCGTTGGTCAAGAAATCCTTAACGGTGACGTTGGAGGAGGTTTCCAAGGAGTTCAAATTACTTCAGGATTCTTCCAGCTTTGGCGTGGAAGTGGAATTACCAGTGAACTTCAACTTTACAGTACAGCAATTGGAGCACTTATTTGTGCAGGGCTTATGTTCTTCGCAGGATGGTGGCACTACCACAAAGCTGCACCAAAACTTGAGTGGTTCCAAAATGTAGAATCAATGATGAACCACCACCTTGCTGGTCTTCTTGGACTTGGAAGCCTTGCATGGGCAGGTCACCAGATTCACATTGCATTACCAGTAAATACACTTCTTGACGCAGGGGTAGATCCAAAAGAGATTCCACTCCCGCATGAGTTCATGCTTAACCGTGCACTTATGGCAGAACTTTACCCAAGTTTTGCAAAAGGACTTACACCATTTTTCACTTTTAACTGGACTGAATACTCAGATTTCCTTACTTTCCGTGGAGGATTAAACCCAGTAACAGGTGGACTTTGGCTTACTGACGTAGCACACCACCACCTTGCAATTGCAGTTCTTTTCCTTGTAGCTGGTCACCAGTACCGTACAAACTGGGGAATTGGACACAGCATGAAAGAAATTCTTGAAGCACACAAAGGTCCATTCACTGGTGAAGGGCACAAAGGTCTTTACGAAATTTTAACAACTTCGTGGCATGCACAACTTGCTATTAACTTAGCACTTATGGGGTCATTATCTATTATTGTGTCTCACCACATGTATAGTATGCCTCCGTACCCATACTTAGCAACTGATTACGGAACTCAACTTTCACTTTTCACACACCACATGTGGATTGGAGGTTTCTGTATTTGTGGAGCTGCTGCACACGCAGCAATTTTCATGGTTCGTGACTATGACCCGGCAACGAACTACAACAACGTTCTTGACCGTGTTCTCCGTCACCGTGATGCAATTATTTCTCACTTAAACTGGGTTTGTATTTTCCTTGGATTCCACAGTTTTGGACTTTACGTTCACAACGATACAATGAGTGCTCTTGGTCGTCCGCAAGATATGTTCTCAGACACAGCAATTCAACTTCAACCGGTTTTTGCACAATTCTTACAAAATACTCACGCACTCGCACCTGAGCTTACTGCACCAACAGCAGCTGGAAGTACAAGTGCAAGTTGGGGTGGAGATATTGTTGCAGTAGGTGGAAAGATTGCAATGATGCCAATTTCACTTGGTACTTCAGACTTTATGGTTCACCATATCCACGCATTTACAATTCACGTAACAGTACTTATTCTTCTTAAAGGAGTACTTTTTGCGCGTAGTTCACGTCTTATCCCAGATAAGGCAAACCTTGGTTTCCGATTCCCTTGTGACGGACCAGGACGTGGAGGAACATGTCAAGTATCAGCTTGGGACCACGTTTTCTTAGGTCTCTTCTGGATGTACAACTCAATTTCGATTGTAATTTTCAACTTTAGCTGGAAGATGCAATCAGACGTTTGGGGAAGTGTAACTGGAAATGGGGTTTCGCACATTACTGGTGGTAACTTTGCACAAAGTGCAAACACTATTAATGGTTGGCTTCGTGATTTCCTTTGGGCACAATCTTCACAGGTAATTCAATCATACGGATCTGCGCTCTCAGCATACGGTCTCATCTTCTTAGGTGCGCACTTTATCTGGGCTTTCAGTCTCATGTTCCTTTTCTCAGGGCGTGGTTACTGGCAAGAGCTTATTGAGTCAATTGTATGGGCGCACAACAAACTTAAAGTTGCGCCAGCTATTCAGCCACGCGCTTTAAGTATTACTCAGGGACGTGCCGTTGGTGTTGCTCACTACCTTTTAGGTGGAATTGCAACAACTTGGTCATTCTTCTTAGCGCGAATTATTGCAGTAGGATAACCGCACGGAGGATTAACATTATGGCAACAAAATTCCCTAAATTTAGTCAAGGACTTGCGCAAGATCCAACAACTCGCCGTATTTGGTTCGGAATCGCGACAGCTCACGATTTCGAGACACACGATGGGATGACAGAAGAAAAGCTCTACCAAAAGATCTTTGCTTCGCACTTTGGACAACTTGCAATTATTTTCTTATGGACATCTGGTAACCTTTTCCACGTTGCGTGGCAAGGAAACTTTGAAAAGTGGGGAGAAGATCCTCTTCACGTACGTCCAATCGCTCACACAATCTGGGATCCACACTTTGGGCAACCAGCTGTTGAAGCATTCACACGTGGTGGAGCATCGGCTCCAGTAAATATTGCATACTCAGGAGTTTACCAATGGTGGTACACAATTGGTATGCGTACAAATGTTGATCTTTACAATGGGTCACTTTTCCTTCTCTTTGTAGCAGGACTTTTCCTTTTTGCAGGATGGCTTCACCTTCAGCCAACATTTGCACCAGCAGTTTCTTGGTTTAAGAACGCTGAATCACGATTAAACCACCACCTTTCTGGGCTCTTCGGAGTAAGTTCACTTGCATGGACTGGTCACCTTGTACACGTGGCAATCCCAGCATCACGTGGGGAAACAGTTCGTTGGGATAATTTCTTAACAACATTACCTCACCCAGCTGGTCTTGCACCATTCTTTACAGGTCAGTGGGCTGTTTATGCACAAAACCCAGATACAGCTGAGCACATCTTCGGAACATCTGAAGGAGCTGGAACAGCAATTCTTACGTTTTTAGGTGGTTTCCACCCACAAACGCAAAGTCTCTGGCTTACTGATATGGCTCACCACCACCTTGCAATTGCAGTTCTTTTTATTATTGCTGGACACCAGTACCGTACAAACTTCGGAATTGGTCACAGTATGAAAGAAATTCTTGAAGCGCACACTGCACCTTCAGGACGTCTTGGAGCAGGTCACACAGGACTTTTTGATACTGTAAACAACTCGCTTCACTTCCAACTTGGACTTGCACTTGCATCAGTTGGTGTAGTATGTTCACTTACTGCACAGCACATGTACAGTATGCCACCTTATGCTTTCCTTGCTCAGGATTTCACAACTATGGCAGCACTCTATTCACACCACCAGTATATCGCTGGTTTTATTATGTGTGGAGCGTTTGCACACGGAGCAATTTTCTTCATTCGTGACTACGACCCAGAAGCAAACAGCGGAAACGTGCTTGCTCGTATGTTAGAGCACAAAGAAGCAATTATTTCACACCTTAGTTGGGTATCTCTTTTCCTTGGGTTCCACACTCTTGGCCTTTACGTTCACAATGACGTAATGCAAGCATTTGGAACTCCTGAGAAGCAAATCCTTATTGAGCCAGTATTTGCACAATGGATTCAAGCAGCACAAGGTAAAGCACTTTACGGTTTTGACGTACTCCTTTCTGGAGAAAATGCAGCAACTGCAGCAGGTAATTCGATTTACCTTCCAGGATGGCTTGACGGAATTAACAGTTCAACAAACTCACTTTTCCTTCCTATCGGGCCTGGGGATTTCCTTGTACACCACGCAATCGCACTTGGACTTCACGTAACAACTCTTATTCTTGTAAAAGGAGCTCTTGATGCACGTGGATCTAAACTTATGCCAGATAAGAAAGATTTTGGTTACAGCTTCCCTTGTGATGGACCAGGACGTGGAGGAACATGTGACATCTCAGCATGGGATGCATTCTACCTTGCAGTATTCTGGGAGCTTAACACAGTTTCATGGACTGTATTCTATTTCCACTGGAAGCACCTTGCACTTTGGCAAGGAAATTCAGCTCAGTTTGATGAGTCATCAACATATATTATGGGATGGCTTCGTGACTACCTTTGGCTTAACTCATCACAGCTTATTAACGGATACAACCCGTTTGGAATGAACAGTCTTTCTGTATGGGCTTGGATGTTCCTTTTTGGACACCTTATCTATGCAACAGGATTTATGTTCCTTATTTCATGGCGTGGTTACTGGCAAGAGCTTATTGAAACTCTTGTTTGGGCGCATGAGCGTACTCCACTTGCAAACTTTGTAAAGTGGAATGATAAACCAGTAGCACTTTCAATTGTACAAGCACGTCTTGTTGGTCTTACTCACTTTTCAGTAGGATTCGTACTTACGTACGCGGCATTTGTAATTGCATCAACTTCTGGAAAATTCGGTTAAATTTTACTAATTTAATTAGATAACATTATGGGGGGTTACTAACGCTCCCCATAATTTTCAATTTTTAAAAATTAGTTATTAAAAAAAAAAATGAATAAATTATTTCTTATTATTTATATTCCAATTATAAGTTTCATTGTCGTATTATGTTTACCACAACAAAGTAAATTTCGTGATAAAGTAACACGTCGTATTTTTGAAATTGGGATTTTTGCACAATATAAATCAGCAATAATTTTTACAAAAACGTTAATTTGGAGTCTTTTGGTATTCAGCTGTTTATATTTTGCAGGAATTTTATTTCCAATTTAATTTGTAATGTCTACCATAAAAATATAATAGACATTACAAACATAACTTAAAAAATTAAGTAATTAGAAGTTCATTTCCGAAAGTTGTACTTTCTCAAATTGCTTCTTCTTAAGTACAAGGAATACTTGTGCAATAAGTACAAAACCTAAGAAAATAATAAGTCCTTGAAGGCGAGCTGGGTTTTGGAGTACAATTTCTGTTTCTCCTTGTCCAAATCCACCTACGTTAGGGTTATTTGTTACAGGTTGGTCTGCTGTTACAGTATCACCTACTTTAACTAAAAGATCTGGCCCTGTTGGTACTGAAACTGTTACTGAACCACCATCTGTCTTTGCAATTACAATGTCATTACCCTTGTCAGTTGCATTAATTGCAGAAATCTTTCCAGCAGCAGGAGTGTTAAAAACTGTGTTGTTTGACTTTGAACCGTCTGGGTATACCTGACCACGACCACGGTTACCACCAAGGTAAATTGGGTAAGTAAGGTAGTTTACATCTTTATTTGTTGATGGGTCCGGTGCGAGAATTGGGAAAGTCATTTCACTATACTTCTTACCTGGAACCGGTCCAACAATAAGCATGTTTTGCTTATCCTCACTATAAGGCTGGAAGTAAAGTTTTCCAACTTTTGCCTTAAGCTCTGCAGACATACGGTCTGCTGGTGCCATTGTGAATCCATCTGGAAGAATGAGCACAGCCCCAACATTTAACCCACCTTTTTTACCATTCCCAAGAACTTGCTTAACTTCTTGGTCATATGGAATTTTCACAACTGCTTCAAAAACTGAGTTTGGAAGTACAGCTTGTGGTACTTCGATATCTACTGGCTTTTGAGCAAGGTGACAGTTAGCACAAACAATACGTCCTGTTGCTTCACGTGGGTTTTCGTAACCTTGTTGTGCATACATCGGGTATGCTACAGCTTGTGTAGCTGTACCAACGAAAAGTGATGCAAAAACACTTACGAGAAATAAATTTTTCTTCATGAGAACTAATAATTTACTTAGATTGAAATTTCCTTTAACTCTGGGGCACAAGGACTCGAACCTCGGAATAACTGAACCAAAACCAGCCGCCTTACCACTTGGCTATGCCCCATATTTTTTGCTATATTATGAAATTTCTTTGTCAAAAAGTCAATAATAAGAGAAAATTGACGAGTTTGACAAAGAATACATGTAATTACCAACTTGCTTTTCGCACACCTGGGAGAAGCCCTTTATGAGCCATTTCACGTAATACGTGGCGTGAAAGTCCAAAATCACGGTAATACCCTTTTGGTCGTCCAGTTTTTGCACAACGGCTGTGGAGACGAACTTTTGAACTATTACGTGGTAATCCCTGGAACTCACGTTGAATACTTACTACTTCACGAATTGATTCTGCAGTACGAAGACGTTCTTTAAATTCAAGACGTTTTGCTGCATACTTCTGAACAAGTTTTTGACGTTTCGTTTGACGTGCAATTAATGCCTTTTTTGCCATGAGAATTTTTTATAAAAATAAAATTTATAACTAAATTGTTAATACAAGCTTAGGTTTAAAAGCCTTTTTTAGTTACTAATAATCATATGTGATCTACTTTGTAAGTAATTTACCATATTAATACTTATTCGTCACTGTTTTTATTTTTTTGGGTTTGTTTCCTTTGTTAGATGACTATTCATCTAACAAAGGAAAAGTTATTCAAAAATTAGTTTATTACTAAGCTTTGAAAATTGCCTTATACTCACCAATTGCTGCTTTTAAAAGCTCTTCAGATTCTGGAGAGAACTTCTTAGAAGAGTTTACCTCTTCACCGAAATTAGGCTTGTTTGTTTTAAGGTAATCACGAAGACCAGAAAGGAATGAACGAACTTGTCCTACTTCTACGTCATCTAAGTAACCCTGTGTTCCAGTGTAGATAGTTGCTACTTGCTGATCAACTGAAAGTGGCTGACTCTGCGCTTGCTTAAGAAGCTCACGTAAACGTGCTCCACGTGCAAGTTGATTTTGAGTTGCCTGATCAAGGTCAGAAGCGAACTGTGAGAATGCCTCAAGCTCAGCGAATTGTGCAAGTTCAAGCTTAAGTGTTCCTGCTACTTGCTTCATTGCTTTAATTTGAGCTGCTGAACCTACACGAGATACTGAAATACCAACGTTAATTGCTGGACGAATACCTGAGTTGAAAAGGTCAGCTGAAAGGAATACTTGACCATCAGTAATTGAAATTACGTTTGTTGGAATGTATGCCGATACGTCTCCACCTTGTGTTTCAATAATTGGAAGTGCAGTCATACTTCCTTCACCTAATGCATCACTAAGCTTCGCTGCACGCTCAAGTAAACGTGAGTGAAGGTAGAATACGTCACCAGGGTATGCTTCACGTCCTGGAGGACGCTTAAGAAGGAGTGACATCTGACGGTAAGCTTGTGCTTGCTTAGAAAGGTCATCATAAATAATGAGAGTTGCACGACCTGTGTACATGAAGTACTCAGCTAATGAAGCCCCAGTATATGGTGCAAGGTATTGGAGAGTTGCAGGTGAATCTGCATTCTCAGCTACAATAATTGTGTAGTCCATTGCTCCAGCATTTGAAAGAGTTGTCACAATCTGTGCTACTGATGATGCTTTCTGTCCAATTGCTACGTATACACAAATTACATCACCACCTTTTTGGTTAATGATTGTATCTGTTGCTACTGCAGTTTTTCCAGTCTGACGGTCACCAATAATAAGCTCACGCTGACCACGTCCAATTGGGATCATTGCATCAATCGATACAAGTCCAGTTTGAAGTGGTTCATATACTGAACGACGAGCAATAATTCCAGGTGCTGGTGATTCAATTAATCGAACACCATCAGCCTTAATATCACCACGACCATCAATTGGACGTGCTAATGCGTCTACTACACGACCTAAGAATGCTTCCCCTACTGGTACTTGTGCAATCTTACCAGTTGCTTTTACAGAATCACCTTCTTGGATTTTAAGACCATCTCCCATTAATACAGCACCTACGTTGTCTGCTTCAAGGTTGAGGGCTACTCCAATTGTTCCATCTTGGAACTCAAGTAATTCACCAGACATTACTTTTTCTAAACCGTAAATACGAGCAATACCATCTCCTACTTGAAGTACTGTTCCTACATTTACAACTTGTGCTTCTTGAGTGTATTGCTCAATCTGTTGGCGAATTACACTACTAATTTCATCAGGACGAATTTTTACCATTTTATCCTCGGTTCGATTCAATCTTAAGGGATTAACTTTTCACGGATTGGTGACTAAAAATATCACCGTCCCATTTATATTGGGAGAGCTAAAACATAAAATCTATGTTTGCTCGAAAATAATCTTATATTTTTTTAATTTCTATATCACGTATAGAAATTAAAAAGAGTATTAAAGACTTGATGTCATAAGAGAAATCTTAGCATCAATGTATTTGCGGTGAAGTGAAGCATTCATTTGAGATTGGATCCCTGAAATTGCTTTTTCAAACGCTACATTTACGAGTTGACGGCGGAACTGCGCGATAGCTTTTTCTTCTTCAAGACGAATTGTTTCATCTTTAAGCCCAGCAAATCGTGTTGTTACTTCAGCCATACGTGACCCTTGTTCGCTTGTAAGAGCTTCAAGAGTTTTACGCCCGTCGTTTTTAATTTCTTGTACTTTGTCGTTTGCACTTGCGAGTTCTGCTTTAGCTGTATCAAGCTCTAATTGTGCTTGCTTAAAGCGATCATCGGCACTACGAAGACTTCCGAGAATTTTTTCTCGGCGTGTATCTAACATAGATGTAAGTGTTTCTCGCCCAAGTTTGAATACAATTGGGACAACAACGGCAAGGTTAAGAACGTTCGTTTCAAGAATATTAGTATTGAAACCGAAACCTTCTGCGAGTGATACCATTCAAAACCTCCAAATGATTTGGAATTTGTATTAAATTAATTTTTTAGGAAAAACTAATAAAAAAGAACAAAATAAAATTTTTATTCTGTTTTTAATTTACCGGTAAGATGACCGTTAAATTTGTTTCTTGGCAGCTTATAACAAACTGCCATAAGAAACATTGTTTCTAGTAGAATTACAACAAGAAGTAATTAAGAAACAAATGGGTTTGCGAACATTAATGCTAATGCAACTACAAGACCGTAAATTGTTAATGCTTCCATGAATGCTAAAGATAAAAGAAGTGTTCCACGGATTTTTCCTTCAGCTTCAGGTTGGCGAGCAATACCTTCTACAGCTTGTCCAGCTGCAGTACCTTGACCAATACCAGGACCAATCGCTCCAAGTCCAATTGCTAAACCAGCTCCAACTACAGATGCAGCACAAATTAATGGGTTCATTGTATGTTTCCTTTTTATAAGTTGCTTATGCTCTTGGAGATTACCAGTTTTCTCTATTTTTTTAAACTAGTTTTTTTATTTATCTTTCATAGAAGTCAATAATTATTTACTTTTAAATCATAAACTTTGGAAATATCCTTTCCCCCGGAAAAGTCCGGGAAAAAATGGAAAGGAAGAATTGGGATTGCATTTGAAATTTACTTCATTCAGATTGATTAGACTTCAATGAAACAAAGAAATTTAAATCATGTTTGAATGCTTAGTGCCCTTCAAGTGCTTCTCCAATATAAGCTCCTGCAAGAGTTGCAAAAATTAATGCCTGAATTCCACTTGTAAATAATCCAAGGAAAATAAGAGGCACTGGAATCACAAGAGGAACTAACGATACAAGTACTGCTACTACAAGCTCATCAGCAAGAATGTTTCCAAAAAGACGGAAACTTAATGATAATGGTTTTGTGAAGTCTTCTAATACGTTAATTGGAAGTAAGATTGGCGTTGGCTGTACGTACTTTCCAAAGTATTCTAACCCTTTCTTCTTTAAACCTGCATAGAAATATGTAAGTGAAGTAAGAAGTGCAAGAGCTACAGTTGTGTTAATATCGTTTGTTGGTGCTCCAAGTTCTCCGTGTGGAAGTTCAATAAGCTTCCATGGGATTAATGCCCCAGACCAGTTTGAAACGAAAATAAATAAGAATAAAGTTCCAATAAATGGAGTCCACTCTAAGTAATCGCTCCCAACCTGAGTTTTTGCAATGTCACGAATGTACTCTACAACAAATTCAGCAAGGTTTTGCCCACCTTCTGGAACTGGTTTTAAATCACGAGTTGTTGTTACTGCGAACGCAATGATAAGCCCGAGTACAATCCATGAGTTAATAAGTACTTGTCCGTGCATTTGGAAGCCACCAAGACTCCAATAGAAATGTTGACCAATTTCTACTGCTGAAATGTCATAAAGGAAATTCATCACCTGTCTCCGTGCTTTGATGTTTCACAGTATCATCATACCTTATTTTCCGAAATAAAAAACGAACATTTTTTTATTTTTATTTTTTACAAATCTTTTATAAGAAAGATAATTATTTAACTTGTGGCTGGAGGGAATTGAACCCTCACGCCGTCACCGGCAGGAGATTTTAAGTCTCCAGTGTCTACCATTCCACCACAGCCACTTTTTTTGATTGGGCCGAACTGGATTTGAACCAGTGTAGGCAAGCCAGCGGATTTACAGTCCGCCCCCATTAACCACTCGGGCATCGACCCATATATATAATTACCTATTAAATAGGTATGTCTTAGAGAGGACTCGAACCTCCACGCCGTAAAGCACAAACCCCTCAAGCTTGCGTGTCTACCATTCCACCACTAAGACATTTGGTTTGAGTATAGAATAAACGAATATAGGTTTCAAGTAGTTTTCCTTAAATTTAAGTTAGTATTAATTACTAACTTAAATTTAAAGAAAAAATTAATATTTCAAGAAACGAAAAAAAATATTAACGCTTTGAAAATTGTGGTGCCTTACGAGCTTTCTTTAAACCATACTTCTTACGCTCTTTCTTAAGAGCAATACGAGTAAGGAAGCCAGCATTTTTAAGCGAACTGCGGTATTCTGGGTTCATCATGCAAAGAGCACGAGCACAGCCAAGACGGATCGCATCTGACTGTCCAGTTAAACCCCCACCTTCAGCACGGATAAAAATATCGTAAGTTGCATCTAATTGAAGTGTTTCGAATGGTTTTAAAATATTTGCATAAGCACCTTGTAAGTACTGTTCTGCATCCACTTGATTCACTTTAATTGTCCCTGTTCCAGGTGAGCAAATTCGAACTTGAGCAATTGCTCGCTTTCGACGCCCTGTAGCGGACCAAACTTGCATAAAAAGTCTCCTTTAATTAAGTAAGTTAAAATGTGTAGATTAATCTTCTTTTAATTCAATTCCATACGTATTTAATGCTCCACGGACTTCATCAGCTGATTTCTGCCCAAAATTACGGAGTTTCATTAAATCACGAAATGATTGTTTAGATAAGTCAGCTAAAGTCAAAATATTAGCTCGTTTTAAACAATTATAAGCACGTAATGATAATTCGAGTTGTTCAATTAAAACTTCGTTTAAATCTGTATCCGACTCAATTTTTTTGTAATTTACCTCAACAAAATTTGGTGTTTCTGGGAGTTTTAATTCATCTGCATAAATTCGTTCATCAGTTAATCGTGTTAAACAACTTGTCATTAACTTCATACAAACTTTTGCGGCTGATTTCATCGCATCAAATGGATGAATACTTCCATTTGTCCAAATTTCAAAGTAAATATATTCACCATCAATTGAGTGTTCTTGAATACTAAAATTCACTTGTTTAATTGGCATAAAAATAGCATCAATTGGAAAAGTTACTGAACGCTGGTTTGTTTGATTTGATTCAAATGATTCAAAAAAACGTTGATCCATTAATTGGGGAACACCTGGTAATTTTTTCCATGATTGATAACTTCGACCTTGGCCAATAAAAACTGTAAGTTTGAAATTATCGGCTGCAGCCTTAGATAGTACAGTTGCAATTGGTTGATTTGGGTCAACCAAACAGTAATCTCCAATATCTAAATCGCCTGCAGTAATTACATAAGGGAAAGATTTAATATTTAAATTGGGTTTTAACTTTGCGAATGTAAAAGGTTTCGTTGATTTTGCCCCTTTTGTCGAACTATCAATTGGACTTAAAATAAGTTCTCGAAGATTTAAAAAAATCTCAATTACCGATTCACGGATTCCAGGTAGTGAGGAAAATTCACTCTGAACGCCATCAATTTCAGCTCCGATCACTGCAATTCCAGGTAAATCATTTAATAAAATACGGCGGAGTGCATTTCCAATTGTTAATCCTTGTCCAGGGTTAACAGGACCGAAACTTAATCGACCATAACAATCTGTCAGTGTTTTCTGGCTAAATTGTAATGATTTGAGTGTTGCCGCTGCTTTAATCATAAATAAAATAGAATAGAAAGATTGGCATTACAACGGTTTGTACGAGACCCTTTAAAAAACGTTATACACGTCGTTTTTTCGGTGGACGACAACCATTATGTGGAAGGGGTGTTACGTCACGAATTAAAGTAACTCCTAATCCAAGCTGTTGGAGAGCACGAATTGCCATTTCACGACCAGCTCCAGGTCCTTTTACCATTACATCAACATATTTTAACCCGTAATCGAGTGCTTTACGCACAGCTTCTTCCGATGCAGTTTGTGCTGCAAATGGGGTACCTTTACGAGCTCCGCGGAACCCACATGCTCCCGCGGATGATGATGCAATTACAAGACCAGAACGGTCACTAATTGTTACTAATGTATTGTTAAATGTCGCTAAGATGTGGACTACTCCACGTTGAACTTTACGACGTGATTTCTTTTGCGTAGCTTTACGCTGTTTTGTTGCCATAATAAAAGTATTCTTAAATAACTAGTTATCAAATTAAACGAAAAAATTATCCAAATTCTGTTGTTATGAATTTCGCTCTTTTCGTAAACGATAAATAATTCGACCTTTAGTAAGATCATATGGTGTCATTTCAACAGTTACTCGATCTCCAAGAAGAATTTTAATTGAGTTACGTCGAATTTTACCAGAAATGTGTGCAAGAACTTGAAAACCATTTTCTAATTCAACTTGAAACATAGCATTTGGAAGGGATTCAACAACGAAACCTTCCATTTCGATAAGTTCACGATTGTTTGCCATGGCTTACCAAATTTTACAAAGGACCTCACCTCCAACCCCTAAAGCTCGCGCTTTACGATCAGTCATGATACCTTTTGAAGTAGAAATAACAGCAACTCCCATCCCATTTAATACTGGTTGGAGGTCTTTGTGGTTTGTATACACTCGAACTCCAGGAGTACTTACTCGTTCAAATTGTTTTACACCGCGCTTTAAAGTCACAGTGAAGGAACCATTTTCTTCTTGTTCAATGGGACCAAGAAACCCTTCTTGCACTAATACTTGGGCAATATCTTTTACTACACGAGTTGCTTTTAAAGATGTTTGGTCTTTATTAGCAAGATACGCATTGCGTAATCGTGTAAGCATATCACTAATTGTGTCGTTTACCATGTTTGTTAATAAAATAAAATTAGATTTTACTATCTTAGCCTAAGATACTAAAAATCTTATAAATTCTTTCTAAAAAGAACTTATTAGTTTACTGAACCTGCTTTAAACGGCATACCAAGTTCTTTTAATAAACCATGACCTTCTTGATCTGTTTGTGCAGTTGTGACAATTGAAATATCCATACCACATACTTGATCAATACTTTCATAGCTTACTTCTGGGAACATTAATTGTTCAGTGAGTCCAAGAGTATAATTTCCATGTCCATCAAAATTTTTTGGACTAATACCTTGGAAATCACGGATACGAGGAAGTGCAAGGTTTACAAGTCGATCGTAAAAAGCATACATACGCTCCCCACGGAGTGTTACGGTTAAACCGATTGGCATCTCTTCACGAATACTAAATCCTGCAATTGCTTTTTTAGCACGTTTTACAACTGGGCGTTGTCCAGCTAAAATAGTTAATTCATCTGCTAAAGATTCAAGTAACTTTGCATTTTGTGATGCAATTCCTACCCCACGGTTAATGACAATTTTCTCAAGACGTGGGATCTCGTGAGTATTTTTATAGTGAAATTGTTCTGAGAGATTTTTCTGTACTTTTGTTAAGTACATGTTTTGAAGTCGTTGAATCATACAAATAAGTTAAAGAACTTCTGGTGCGAGAGAAACAATCTTCATGAAATCGCGTTCGCGTAATTCACGTGCGATTGGCCCGAAAACACGCGTACCGCGTGGGTTCCCCTCTTTGTTAATAATAACCGCGGCATTATCGTCAAATCGAATTGACATACCGTTGTCACGTTGAATAGTGTGTGCTGTACGTACAATTACTGCACGAACAACCTCTGATTTTTTAATTGGCATGTTTGGAAGTGCTTCTTTTACAACAGCAACAATTACATCACCAATGTGTCCAACTTGACGGTTCAATACACGGATACACATTAATTTACGTGCTCCACTGTTGTCAGCAACCTCAAGATATGTTTGTGGTTGAATCATAAAAATAAACAAATAAAATGTTTAAACAAAAATTTACTCTTCAACGTATCCGTCACGAATAATAAATTTTGTTTTTACTGGCATCTTGTATGCCGCAATACGCATTGATGAACGAGCGATTGATTCTGGAACTCCTGCAAGTTCATAAAGAACTTTACCAGGTTTTACAATGCATACCCAATAATCTGGAGCACCTTTACCAGCACCCATACGAGTTTCTGCTGCACGTGCCGTAATTGAACGGTCTGGGAACATTCGAATCCATAATTTTCCACCACGTTTTGCATAACGACTCATAGCACGTCGACCAGCTTCAATTTGACGTGAAGTAATCCACCCCGGTTCAAGAGCTTGAAGTGCAAAATCTCCGAAAGAAATTTTGTTTCCACGGAGGGCTTTTCCTTTACGATTTCCACGGTGTGGCTTACGATATTTTGTTCGTTTTGGACTTAACATGATTTTTCCCCCTTACAAACCCACACTTTAATTCCTAAAATTCCGTAGAGTGTTTGTGCGCGTGCAGTTGCATAATCAATATCAGCACGAATAGTGTGTAAAGGTACACGACCTTCACGAGCCCATTCTTTACGTGCGATTTCAGCACCGTTTAAACGCCCGGCAATTTGAATTTTAATTCCATCTGCCCCAGCTTTACGGGCACGCATAATTGCTTGTCGCATTGTACGGCGGAATGGTGTACGCTTTTCAAGCTGCTCAGCAATATTTTCAGCAATACAAATTGCTTCCATTTCTGGTTGTTGTGTTTTTGTTACATATAATGCAACGTTGCGAGTATCAGGAAGTTTCGCTTTAATCTCATCACGAAGTTGAGTTAAAGTTTCTCCTTTTGCTCCGACAAGTGCACGTGGACGTGCAGTGAAAAACTCAATTTCAATACGATCTACTTGGCGTGAAATGTTCACACGTGAAATTCCTGCCTCAGGAAGACGACGTTCAACAAAATCACGGATTAAAAGATCTTCTTCAACGAGTTTTGCATAATCTTTTGGTTTTGCAAACCATTGTGAACGGTGTGTTTCTGTTACACCAATTCGAAATCCAGTTGGATGAACTTTTTGACCCATAATATTTTTCTATTTAGGAAATGAGATGTGGTGAAAATTACATAAATTAAATTTTAATTATTTAAAAAATAACTTTCTGTAAAAAAATAAAATTAACGTTTCGATTTTTTATCGGACTTTACATGTCCACGGAACGTACGTGTTGGACTAAATTCACCAAGTTTGTGACCAACCATTTGGTCAGTAACAAATACTGGAATATGCTCACGACCATTGTGTACGGCAATTGTATGTCCAATCATAATTGGAGTAATTGTAGAGCTACGTGACCAAGTTTGAATTACAGTCTTTTCACCTTTTGCATGGAGACGCTCAATTTTTTTCATGAGCTTATCTGCAACAAAAGGTCCTTTTTTAAGAGAACGAGCCATAAGATAATTTTAAATTTATGAAACTTTTCTTCGGCGAAGAATAAGGTTATCGCTGTACTTTTTACGTGTACGAGTTTTTACACCAAGTGCAGGTTTACCCCATGGAGTGCGAGGTTGTGCATTACCAATAGGACAACGCCCTTCACCTCCACCATGTGGGTGATCTGCAGCGTTCATTACACTACCACGAACTGTTGGACGGCGACCAAGCCAACGTGAACGACCAGCCTTTCCAAGAGAAAGGTTCATAGCCTCCATGTTACCTACTTGTCCAATTGTAGCCCAACATTTGTTTGAAATAAGGCGAACTTCCCCCGATGGAAGGCGGAGTGTTACATAATCTCCTTCTTTTGCTACAAGCTGGGCCACTGCCCCTGCTGCTCGCACAAGTTGTCCCCCCTTTTTCGGGTGCATTTCAATGTTATGAACTTGTACCCCTAATGGCATAGCATTTAAAGGTAATGAATTCCCTACTGCATTAGCTGCAGTTTCACTTGCAATAATTGAATCCCCAATTTGTAAGCCGTTTGGGTGTAAAATATAACGTTTTTCACCGTCTTCATATTCTACAAGTGCAATACGTGCATTACGGTTAGGATCATATTCAATTGTCTTAACTGTTGCCGTCATATTATATTTATTACGACGGAAATCAATTTGACGATATAAACGTTTATGCCCACCTCCACGGTGACGGCAAGTAATTACTCCTCGGTTATTGCGACCTTTTGCACGGTGAATTAAACGAGTTAAAGATTTTTCTGGACGAGTTTTTGTTAACCCAGAAGAATCCGAAACAGAACGATTACGCGTTCCGGGAGTATATGCTTTATAAAAACGAAGAGCCATAAATTAGTCAAAAATAGGTAAAGTGTCGCCACTTTTTAAGCGGATAATAGCACGCTTTGTACGTGTTTTAACTCCACCAAATCGTGTTTTACGACGTGGAAGGCGGTGTGTATTTACAGCAACCACTTGAACCCCATAAAGGTCCTGAATAAGTGTCTTAATATCTGTCTTGCTGAGGTTAACGTCAACATCGAACGTGTAACGCTCAGACTCAAGAAGCATTGTTGATTTTTGAGTTACAACTACGCGTTGAATGAAGTCAATCATAAAAACTGAAGGTCCATTTCAATGGATAAAAAAATAACTAAAAAACTTTAGAGTATTCTAAAAGAATTGAACCAAAGAATTTGTGCTTATATCTTAATTTATAAAAAAGGGTTTTGTAGTTTATAATTTTACTTAAATTGTAATTTAAACAAAAAATCGGTTAAATGTGAAAAAGAATCCAACTATCATATAATATTTTCTGTATTGGCTCGAACGGGGATTGAACCTGTGACCTTGGGATTATGAGTCCCCTGCTCTACCACTAAGCTACCGAGCCAGAATTAGTATTTCTAGTATTATTGTAATATAAGACAAATAAAATTTAAACTTAAAAAATTACCTACTGTTTTTTTTTTCAATTTATTTGATTTAGATCATCAAAATCTGGGCAGATTACTATTAAAATGATATTATATAAGCAGCTCGAAGACCTTTTTAAATTTATTTTAAATTTGCATTTTGGGCTGAAAAATCGATTTTTTTAGAATTGGGTATTTTCCTATGCTTCTTATCTTTCAACTCACGCTCCTTGCTTTCATTGGGCTTTCATTAGCTCTCGTTATTGGTGTACCAGTACTTCTTGCTTCACCAGAAGGATGGGCACAAAGTAAAGGACTTGTGTTTTCTGGATCTGCTCTTTGGATGCTTTTAGTATTCGTGGTAGGTGCATTAAATTCATTTGTATCGTAAAATTAAAATTCACAAGAAACTTATGTTTCTTAGCTAGTGGAGTTTGTATTCAACTCCACTAGTTTCTAACTATAAATTAATAAATTTTTGTCGTTATACATGTTTTCTATTTACAACCTCTGGTATACTACTTAATAACAGATCTAGTCATTCTTTTTTGTCTGACGGTTTTGTAACTCTCTAAAAATTTTATTTCTTCTTTATTATGACTGCAACTTTAGAGCGCCGCGAAAACGCAACAGTATGGGGACGTTTTTGTTCATGGATTACTTCAACTGAGAACCGTTTATACATCGGTTGGTTCGGAGTATTAATGATCCCTACTCTTTTAACAGCAACTTCAGTATTCATCGTAGCTTTCATCGCTGCACCTCCAGTAGATATCGATGGAATCCGTGAGCCAGTATCTGGATCACTTATGTACGGAAACAACATCATCTCTGGTGCTGTAATTCCTACATCTAACGCTATCGGACTTCACTTCTACCCAATTTGGGAAGCAGCTTCACTTGATGAGTGGCTTTACAACGGTGGACCTTACCAGCTTATCGTATGTCACTTCTTCATCGGAATTTGTGCATACATGGGTCGTGAGTGGGAGCTTTCTTTCCGTTTAGGAATGCGTCCTTGGATTGCAGTAGCTTACTCAGCTCCTGTAGCTGCAGCAACTGCAGTATTCCTTATCTACCCAATCGGACAGGGTTCTTTCTCTGACGGAATGCCTCTTGGTATTTCTGGAACTTTCAACTTCATGATCGTATTCCAGGCTGAGCACAACAT
>CEUQ01089899.1_pt1 | contig 23427 bp, 26 predicted proteins | sample 361491 | NCBI WGS metagenome assembly CEUQ01 (sample SAMEA2622796, study PRJEB7988) | marine metagenome | biome: marine biome (ENVO:00000447); feature: marine epipelagic mixed layer (ENVO:xxxxxxxxx); material: "saline water (ENVO:00002010), including plankton (ENVO:xxxxxxxx)" | depth 120 m | reverse complement strand
TGGGTGCTGATCCGTCATTAAAAATTATTGCTATTGAGGGGGAATTTGCCTTAACTTCTGGACATTCACAAGAATTTAAAACTCAAGCGGTAGCTCAGCGAGTTGGTAAAAGGCTTAGGGTATTAATGTCCTATAACAATGCGGGTATTGATGATGAGCTAATAGGAAGCATAGTTAAAGAAGATACTTACAAAATAGAAGATCAATGGTCTTCATACGGATGGAATGTTCTTAAGTTGGATGATGCAACTGATTACGATCAAGTAGTTGCATCATTAAAAATTATGGAAGATTGGGACATCTCTGATCGTAGACCAATGATTGTCATAGGGAAAACCTTAAAAGGATATTGGCCGGGTGCAGTTGACGGAAAACTCCCTGGTGATGTAAATCAGGTAAAAGATCATGCAAGTCACGCTTATGGAATGCCAATGAATGGTGAATACTTTCAGGCTTTGGCAAAATCTTTTGAAAATAAATATGGTGTGAAATTTGATGGCATTTATGATGGACCAGTGAATAATACTGGAGAAAAATTTATTCAATTAAAAACTAACATAGATATAATCATGTCAGTTTTGGAGAAAAAAGGTATTGGTAAATGGTTAGCAAATAAGCTCGTTGAAATTGGAGACAAAGTTAATGATAATTTGTCATTAAGAGTAGACACACAAAAAGATCCTTTCCAAGATGAACGATTATTAGTAAAAAATTTACCTTCAGAAGCTAAGGATATTTCAGTTACAAACCCTGTTACAGGTGAGAAAAAAGACATCAAGATTACATTGTATGAGAAACCTGGGGCTAATAAAGGTACTAGAAGAGCAATCTCAGAAATAATAAAATGGGCAAATTATGTAACTGATAATAGGTTTGTAATAGCTGCTGCAGATTTAGCTGAATCAATTAATGTCGACGGGGGATCTTTGTGGGGGCATTATGACCCTATAGATAACATAGTTGGAAATCGATTAAAAGCTGGTATTCAAGAAGCGGGAAATGCATCAACTGTTGTAGGTTTTACTAGCCAAAGTTTATCAAAAGACCCAAGTATTCATTCAGGTGTTTGGGCTATTTCAGGGACATACGGAGCATTTACTCCTTTAATGTATTTACCATTACGCGTTTGGAGTCAGCAAAATCAAGATTCCCCATTTAGAATGGGTGTAGCCCATATTTTGGCTGGTCATTCAGGTCCAGAAACAGCCGCTGATGCAAGAACTCATTTTGGTATTTTTGCACCGCAAGTATGGAAATTATTTCCAAAAGGACAGGTTATTGTATTAAGTTTTTGGGATTATAATGATGTTGCACCAGGTTACTTTGCTGCTGCAGAAATTGCGGCACGTGATTCAAAAGTAGGAATCATAGTTTTAGAAGTCGCAAGACCAGATTTTCCTGTAGCTGATAGATCAAAATTTTCAGACAAAGATATAAACGCAGCTTCTAAAGGTATGTATCTGATAAGAGATTATGACGAATCAAAACCAAAGCATGGAGTGGTGTTAGTTCAAGGATCCAGTTCAACAGTTAATCTTGTAAATGTAATCGATAAGATTGAACAAAATAGAATAAATATAAAAATTATTTCAGTAATTAGTGAAGAATTATTTAATCATCAGACAGATAAATATAAAGAGAAAGTTTTGTCAAATAAGGATAAGAATAATTGTATGGTTATAACTACGGGTACAAAAAGAGTTTGGCCTGTTAGTGGTTTAGGTCAATTGACGGAGGAATATTCGCTTACCTCAGATTTTGACGATCAGTGGTTAACTGGAGGGACGGAAGACGATGTTATCAAAGAAGCAAAATTAGATGAAAGTTCAATATTAGAAGCTGTAACTAAATTTGCTAATGATTATGACGATAGAATGAAAAGACTAAACAATTCAATTTAACTATCCATTTGAACATAGAAATTATAAGTAAAAAAAATAACTTTTATAGACTTTATGACAAGACTATAGTTAATGCATCTGTAGATGACACATTTAATTTTTTTTCAAGTGCTGATAACTTGAATTTGATAACTCCTCCTTGGCTGAGATTTAATATCGAAACTCCTCGGCCTATACTAATGAAGAAAAATACTATAATAGACTATAAATTAAAACTTCACATGATTAGTGTAAGGTGGAGAAGTTTAATTGAATTATGGGACCCACCAAATTCTTTTGTTGATAAACAATTGATTGGGCCATATAATCATTGGAGACATTTACATAAAATTATTAGACTCTCAGATGAAGAGACAGTTGTGGAAGACATAGTGGACTATAGAATTCCTTTTGGATTTTTAGGTAGAGCAATTAATTATTTTTATGTAAAAAAAGATTTAGTAAAAATTTTTTCATATAGAAAAAATCAAATAATTAGTTATTTTAATAATTAAAATATAATAAAATTTTATATGATTCAGATATAAATAATTATAATTTAAGGAGTAAGCATTTGTTAAAACATTTCCAAGTACCAGATGATATCGCTATAAGAATAGATGTAAAGAAACTTAGGGGATTGGTTGAAGAGATTTTTATTAAGTGTGGAGTACCTAAAGATGAAGCTGTGTTAGGTGCAGATGTATTAATTTTTGCTGATGAGAGTGGGATTGATACTCATGGCGTTTCCAATATGCTAAGATCTTATGTTGATTTATATAATTCAAAAGTACTCAATCCGACACCAAAACTTGATATTGTAAAAGAAACTCCTTCTACTGCAACCATAGATGGTGATAAAGGACTTGGAATAATAATTGCGCCAAAAGCTATGGAAATTGCAATAAAAAAAGCTAAAGAAGTTGGTATAGGAGTTGTTTCTATAAGAAATTCTGGACATTTGGGTGCAGCTGGATACCATGCTATGATTGCTGCAGAAAAAGATATGATTGGTTGGTGTATGACAGGGGGAGGTAATGCAATGATACCAACTTTTGGTGCAGAACCTAAACTAGGTACAAATCCTATAGCTTTTGCGGCACCATGTAATAACCAGCCACATTTTATGTTTGATGCAGCAATGACTTCTATAGCAGGAAATAAAATAGGTTTGGCTAACCGAATGGGAAAAGGGATGGAACCAGGATGGGTAGCTAACGATGATGGTACTCCTGATATGCATGGAGGAAATTCTGCAGATTTTGCGGCTAATTCTGTAAGAAGGCAGTTACCATTAGGTTCTACAAGAGAACTTGGATCTCACAAAGGATATGGTTTAGGAATTATGGTTGATATTTTATGTGGACAACTTTCTTTTGCAGAAGGATTTGCAAATTTAGCAGATAATAGAAGAGGTCATTTTGTAGCAGCATATTCGGTTGATGCATTTGGGGATATTGATGAATTTAAGAATAACATGGATGAAATGATGGAAGGGTTTAAGACAACAAAACCCATGCCTGGACATGACAGAGTTTTTTATCCTGGACTTCCTGAACATGAAGTAAGAATAGAGAGAAGAAAAAATGGTATACCATTACACCCAGAAGTAATAGAGTGGTTTAAGAATATTTGTTCTGAATTAGAAATTCCAGAAAACTTATAAGAAGGTGATGAGTTGATTAATGGTGTTCTAGTTGGATTTTTAATAATGTTGGCTTCTATACCTATACCAGTAGTTCATTTTATAGCTGTCCCCATAAGCCCTTTTGTCGCCGGATTTATTGGAGGAGGGATTGCAAAAACTGATGAAAAAACTACTATAAGGTTTGGATTATTCATGGCACTTCTGATGTCTATTCCAGGATTGATTTTCATATTATTTAGATTTATATTTGGCATTAATGAGGTTTTCGGAATAACATCAGATATTTTTATTATTATTTTGTTAGTATTAATTCCCTATACCTGGTTTGGAAGTACTATAGGTGCTCTGATAAGTTACATAATAAGAAAAAATCAGGAAAAAAATTAATTGTTTATCTCCAAGTTTTGTGTATTTTTATGAACTAGATTAGATCTTTGGTTAACTATATGTTTATCAGGGACAATAATTATAGGGTTGTCAGTACTTCTAAAAATAGCATCAGCATTACTTCCATTAATAGCTCTGTTAATTCCGTATCTTAATTTTGAGTTTATAACAATCCATGCACGAGGACTATTTATTGCAGCTTTTTTAATGGATTCAGTAATATTTTTTTGAGAATAAAGTATATTATACTTTATTTTATAATCATCAAGTAACTCAGATATTTCTTCACCTAATTCAATTTCTTCTTTATCCAAAAAGATTAATAATGGTACATTGGTTGCTAATGATATAGATGTAATTAACTTTGATAGCACTGGGTTTGTAATTATCTCTTTTGAAGTTATGATTTCTGACGGGGTAATAGAATTTGTTGAGTTACTATTAAAGCTATTGTTTTTTACGATAAGTATTGGACAGGATGTAGTTTTCCATAAATAATCAATAGATTTTGGAAAAAAAATTCTTTTTATTTTATTTGTAGGGTTTGCTATCATAGCAATTAATCCTATAGAACTTGTAACTGCTCTAGAGACAATCATAGATGCAATCTGCCCTGATGCTATTCCCCATTTTGAATTTATGTTATGTTTACCTAAATGTTCCTGTACTTCTTTCATATAAAGACCTGCTAGCAAAAGCCCTCGATCATTATTATTATCTGGTACAAATGAGTAGTTGTTTTTTAAGTTTGCTAATGGGTGCTTTGGTGGTAAAGAATGAAACAAGTTCAATTCACTAGAAAACCATTCTGAAAAAAGCCATGCATAAGGTAAAATCTTTTCAGATTTAGCAGAACCATCTAGGGGGACTAAGATTTTTTTAATGTCCATAGAATTATTTATATTTTTGTTATTCATTGTCATTTTGTTCTGATTTTTGGTTAATTTAATAATTAATTTTCTATCGGGCATGAAAAATCTTCAGCCCATTCTCTCCAAGATCCATCATAATTTTTTACATTATTAAATCCAGACAATTTTAATGCCCAAAATGTATGTGCTGCCCGAATTCCACCTTGACAGTAAGTAATTATATTTTTATCTCTGGTAACATTGTTTTCGGAAAGTATTTTTCTTATTTCTTTTCCACTTTTTAATATAGGTATATTCCCTGTCGTATGAAAATTTTTCCATTCAATATGTACTGATCCAGGTATTCTACCTCCTCTAGATCCTCCCCTTAAGTTTAATCCATTACGTTCATCGTCACTGCGAACATCAAGAATTATAATTGATTTATTATCGAAACTCTTTTGTAAAAAATCTTTATCAGCGAAGATATTTTTATCAATTTTTGTACGGAATATCTTATTTTGTATCAATGTTTGATTTTTTGTAACTTCGCGATTTTCATCAATCCATTTAGGATATCCACCATCCAAAAATTTTACATTTTTGTGACCATGATAATATAGTGCCCAAATAAGCCTAAATGAATACAATCCTGCAGAACGATCATAACATATGACTTGTGTTGAATTATCAATACCTAGTTTAGCCATTGTTTCAGAAAATATTTCTGGGGCTTGAATATGTGTTCTATCGTCAAGAGAAGTCTTATAAAAATTATCTATTGGGTTAGATGCTCCAGGGATGTGACCAAGGCGGTACTCTTCAGGAGAATCTACATCAACTATCTGAAGATTAGGTTTATTTATATTGTCTTCTAGCCAATCAGTAGTTACAAACAATTCAGGATTGGTATATCCTCTATCATTGGGATGTTTATAATTTTTCATATTTAATCTATCATTAATTATTATTTTAATTATATTCCATTTAACATAACTTTAAAACATAAGAAATCTTAACCAATTATGGACAAAAATATTATCAATTTTACTAAAAGTCAAAAAAATGTATATATGTCACTTTGTTCATTATTAGAGTTCGTTGGATTGGGTTATCAGGGTCAATATACAAATATTAATGGAATAAATATTCATTATTTAGAATATGGCAAGGGTGAGCCACTATTACTATTACATGGAGGAGGAGCTGGTTCAGGAATTTTCTTTAATCAAATAAGATTTTTTTCTAGATTTTATAGAGTTATAGTTCCTGATCACCCGTGTTTCGGTTTATCTGATAGAACACCATATAATAAACCATTAAATGATTCATTGAGAAAATATATAATTTCATTCATGGATAATCTAGGTTTAGAAAAAACGAATGTTGTTGGATTATCTATGGGCGGACAAGGACTAATTGCATGTTTGCTAAAATTTCCAGAAAGATTCCTAAAAGTAATATTAATGGACTCTGCAGGACTCGGAAAAGAGTTTCCTTTGGTATTTAGATTGGCTACTGTGCCTTTTTTAGGAAAATTTTTAATAAATAAAAATAATAACAGATCTAACGATATGTTAATCAAAAATTTAGAAGTTCAGTCAACTAGATTTCCTGGATTCGATGTATATAAAGATTATGCATTTAAAGTAACGAAAGTTGATAATCATTCAGAAGCATTAAGAAAAAGTTTATTTGCAGTTACAAATATTTTTGGTCAAAAAATGATATTTAATGATAAAGAGCTATCTTCCATACAAAAAAATATTTTAATTATTTGGGGGGAAAATGATAAAATTTTTCCATTAAGACATGGATATAGAATAAAAAAATTAGTTAAAAATTCTTCATTAGAATTAGTGAAGAACAGCGGGCATATTCCATTAGTTGAAAAAAGTAAAAAAGTTAATTTATTGATGAGAAAATTTTTATTAGATATTAATTGATATGAAAGTAAATGAAGATATAAAAAAATCAAAAATATTATTTGATAAAGGATTAAAATTAGCACAACTTGGGAATCCGAATGATGCTTCTAAACTATTTGAAGAAGCAGCTTGGCTAGATCCCAAAAATCCAAAAATACAGTTTAATTTGGGAACTGCTCACCTAAGTTTAGGAAACTTTGAGCAAGCAATCATAAATCTATCAAATGCTATATCAATTGATAATAAACTAGTCGATGCATACGGTAACAGATGTGTAGCTTATTATGCTATTGGGGAAGATGAAAATTCATCAAAAGATTTTAAAAAAGCTATATCATTGGGTGCGAATGAAGATGGCCTGATGGCAATACTGGACTATGTTAAGACAAAAAGAAAAAATTAAATTACTTTCTATATAAAATTTTTTCTAATTCCAATCTTCTCAAGTATTTTCTTATAGTGTCAAAAGATTGAATAATATTAGAAATATTTTTCCTGTTTTTTTCACCCTCTATTGATTTTATATACTCTGCTAATAGCATTGATTCTGACTTTGAGAGAATAGAATGGTCTTTATTTTTTAAGATTTGTTCAATATTAACTCCATGATTTATTATTGCTCCAACAGCTTGAGAAAGAGCAAAATCATTTAATGTGTGGTAAGGAATACCTTGATCAGATATTTTGGGTAATTTAATTATTCTAGAGTCAATAAGTTTTTCATATATATCTTGAGAAATATTGCTATCAACAATTAATTCATTAATAGTAATTGCTTCATTTTTGATTTTATTATCAATTACATTTGAGTAATCTGAATTATTTATTATTTCTTTAATACCGTTCAGATTTATTTTTTTCTCTTTAAGATTTTTAATTTTTTTTAGAATCTTTATGTGAGTTTCAGAATATATTGCTCTTGTCTTATTAATTTTTTTTGGAGGAGTAAGTACACCGATTTTTACATAATAATTAATAGTTGCAGTAGATAGATTACTCATTTGTGATAATTCACCAATAGAAAATGTTTTTTTTTCAGACATAATTATTCCCACTCAAAAAGTTTAATAGCAATCAAGAAAATTATAACAAACCAAACTAATAAACCTATTGTTTGCATACCTGAGGATAAGATTTGTAGATTATCCATTGTAGTGGATCTCATCAAATTTGCAAGAAATGATAAAGGAAAAAATTGTGTAAAATTTGAGAGCCAGTTTGGCAATGAAGAAACAGGAAAAAATATTCCAGAAAGTATCATCATTGGAAAAACGATTAAGTTAGCAACTGGCGCTAATGTATCCTCGCTCCTAGATTTTCCAGAAATTGCTAATCCTAAACCAATAAAAACAGCTCCTCCAATTAATGAAATTATAGTGATATTTATCCAGAAAATAAAATTATAAATGTTAATATCTGCTCCTAAAAAAAATTTACCTAATATTAAAAGTAAGTATGTTTGTAATAAAATAACTATCGCTCTTGTGGCTATTTGTGCTGCTAAAAAATGAGATGCACCAGCAGGTGTAGCTTTTATTCTTCGTAAGGTACCAGTTCTTTTTAATCTAACTAATGTAAAACCTACAGAAAAAATGCCTGTTTGCATAATTGCCATAGCTGCTATTCCTGGGACTATCCAATTTTTATAATTATTTTTTGATTTCTCATCATTTAAAATATAGCTAATTGAATTGATATATTTAGTGGCATTATTTGATCCTATCTCAGGATAATTTTCAAGAATAATTTTTTGTAGATTTTTTTCAATAATTATTTTACTAGTTAATGAGTCCTTTATAAATGATTCATCATATGTAACTATAACCTTGCAATTACCAGGTATTTTTTCGCATAAGGAAGTATTATTGATAATATCTCTAGGGATATTTACTCTAATTATACTATCGTCTTCATGGTTATTATTTTTAATAAAATTATTTATCCCGTAGATGGTTTTTATCCCCAAAATATTTTTTATATCATTAGAAATATTATTCAGTAAAATTTCTTCTTTTTCAGTCAATTTTTGTTTAGAATCGTTTGATGATTTTTCACTTAAAAATACACTGATTTGAGGATTTTCTGAAACAGAAAAAACGGACTGGAAGCCAAAAATAATCATTATAAATCCGGGAAAAAACAGTGTCCAAAATATACCTTGTTTATTTCTAAAATACATTTTTATATTGATTATGGTTAGTGCGAAGAATAGTTTCATTATTAAGTTAGATTAATTTTTTTCCAGTTAAGTTTAAGAAAACATCATCTAATGTTGCTTCATTGATTTTTTTTTGTGCTTTAAATCCACTAGAAATAAGCTCAGAAATTAATTTTTGAGGGGAATTAAGAGCAATAATTTTTCCATTTTCAATTATTGCAACTCTATCGCATAATTCCTCAGCTTCTTCCATATAATGGGTGGTTAATAAAATGGTTTTTCCCTGGCCTTTAAGATTATTAATCAGCTCCCATAGATTTCTTCTTGCTTGAGGATCAAGGCCAGTGGTAGGTTCATCAAGAAAAATTACAACTGGGTCATTTACTAATGCTATTCCAATTGCAAGTCTTTGTTTCTGCCCTCCAGATAATTCATTATATGATGCATCTTTTTTGGATACTAAGTCAACTTTATCTAAGATTATATTAGGATCGTTATTTGAACTATATAATTTAGAATAAACATCAATAATTTCATACAAATTTAGATTTTCAAAAAATGCATTTTGTTGTAGTTGTATTCCTATGATTGATCGGATTTTTTTTGTATTTTTTATAGCATCAATACCGTCAATTATTGCTTCTCCACTATCTGGACTGATTAATCCTTCTAAAATTTCAACAGTAGTTGTTTTACCTGCCCCATTTGGACCAAGAAGCCCAAATATTTCACCTTTATTTACCTTAAACGAAATATCATTAACAGCGTAAACATCATTGTATTTTTTTGAAAGATTATTGACTATTACTATGCTTTGGTTCATATTTATAAATAATTTTATTTTTATAGTTTAATATTAACAAATATATTTGTTGATTGGAGAATTTCATGTACGACCAATATGTTAATTTCGGTACTTCTAGCCTTAAAGTTTCAAAAGTTGCATTAGGATTAGGTTTTCGTGGTCAAAATGATGAAAAAGAAGCAACCAAAACAATTAATACAGCTATTGATAAAGGAATAAATTTAATAGACTGCGCAAATGTATATGGTTATATGGATGACAGAAAAAATATTGGTTCTTCAGAAAAATTACTTAGTAAAATAATCAAAAATAAAAGGAATGATCTGGTAATAACATCAAAAGTTGCCTCCCCTATGGGTAATGGTCCCAACGATAAAGGTGTTTCAGCTTATCACATAATTAATCAAGTTGAAAAATCTCTACAAAGGCTCTCAACGGATAGAATTGATATATATATATTTCATGTTTTTGAATCAATTAGTTCATTTGAAGAACAATTTAGAGCCATGGAAATATTAAAGAATCAAGGAAAAATATTATATGTTGGCGTAAGCAACTTTAAGTCTTGGCAAGTTGTTCAAGCCTTAAGAGTGCAAGATTCTATAAACGCTCATCCTTTGTTATGTGTTCAAAATCCGTATTCATTACTAAATAGAGAGGCTGAGAGTGAAATGTTTCCAATGATTAGGGATATTGGGTTAGGCTTTATGGCGTATAGTCCTCTCGGAGTGGGTTTATTGAGTGGCACATATAAGCCAGGAGAGAAACCTCAAAAAAATACTCTTTGGGGTTCAACAAGAAAAAATGATTATGAAAAATTCTTAAGCGGTGAGACTGGCTTGTTCATAAATAAAGTAGATGAAATTTCAAAAACATTAGGAATAGAAATGTCACAGTTAGCGATTTCGTGGGTTTTATCTCATCCAGAAGTTACTTTAGCAATATCCGGAGCTGATAATTCAAAGCAAATTTCTGAAGCTGCTGATGCAATGACAATTAAATTACCTTTAGAAATTATAAAAGAATTAAATGAAGCTTCATGTAGACTTAATTACACTCTAGACTGAAAAAATAATAGATAGGAAGGATAAGATTTTATGAAAGTATTACTTGTAGGAGGATCTGGTATGGTGGGGTCATTTATTACTCCATACCTAATCGAAAAAAATTTTACTCTAAAAGTTCTTGATATAAAAAAGCCAAAAATAGATATCGAATGGATTAATGGCTCAATAGATGACCCTAATGCAATTAATCAAGCAGTAAAAGATACAGATGCATTTATATGGCTTGCAATGCAGAGTCCTCAAGGGGGATCTAATACTCAGCAAGATGTAAAAATAATACAAGAAAACTACTTTACCAATTGTTTAGGCTTACATACATTTCTATGGCTTGCTCAAGAAAAAGGCATAAGTAAAGGAATTTACACAAGTTCTATGAGTGTTCATTACAGAGAAAGAAAATATTTTCCAACTGAAAATATGTCTCTAGATACACCTAGTGTATATGGTCTAAGCAAAGGCTTTGGAGAAAAAATATGTCAATATTTTTCTAGTTGGTTTGATATGAATATTATTGCTCTAAGAATAACAGGCCCAAGAAAAAGAAACGAATATATAAAAATAAGACACTCAAAGGAAAAATTAGCACCAATAACAGATTTATATGTAACAGACGAAGAAGATTTAGCTAACGCGTACATTTTATCTTTAGATAAAATTAATAAAGGTCATGGTAGATTTGATCCTATCTTTATAGCTGGAGATGAAAATGAGGAGGAGCATAATCTTACAAAAGCAAAACAATATCTTGGATGGCAACCGAAATCTCATATAAAATACTTAAGCAAGGAGAAAATATGATAATTGATGTACATACACATTTGCCTAGTCACATGGACACAGTTCCCGAGGATGAAATGGCTTATGAAACAGCTATGAGATCTGGAGATAAAGTTCAATTGACAAATTCGATTGATGATTATATTAAGGATATGAAAATTGTTGATAAGTCTTTTATTTTTGGCATTGCTCCTAGACCATGGAAGCCTAATGAAAGAGTTCTAAAAGTATCGGGTTGGCCAAAAAATCTTAATCAGAATGACGTAGCTTACCAAACTTCTCTAAAAAATCCTGAAAAAATTATCCCATTTATGACTCTTCATCCTTTAGACCCTAATTGGGAGGAAGAATATGAAAGATGCATTGGTGATTTAAATTGTCAAGGTATAAAACTTGGACCAAATTATCAAGATTTCGACCCTCTATCCGAAGAAGCATTTCGTTTATTTGCAAGATTGGAAAAAGATAAAATTCCTATAATATTTCATCAAGGTACTTCACCTATGAGTGAAGCGCCCTTGACTTACGCTCACCCATTATTAACTACTGACAAAATTGCTATGGCATTTCCTAAGCTAACAATGATTCTAGCTCATCTAGGGCATCCATGGCAGACAGATTGTTTATCAGTTGTTAGAAAGCATCCAAATGTATGGGCTGATATGTCTGCCCAATTTTATAGACCTTATTCTTTTTGGCAAGGAATGAGATTATTTTATGAATGGGGAGCAATCGATAAAATTTTGTTTGGATCAGATTGGCCTGTAACTAAACCACAGGATAATATTGATAGTCTTTTAAACCTTCCTAAATTTGCTAAAGATCATCACTTACCAACTATACCTGAAGAATCTATTAATGGAATAATTAATCGTGATTCGTGCGAAATATTAATGATTAACTAGTCTTTTATGATTATAAAAAAACTCTCAAATAAAAATTTTTTTTATGGTTGGCTGATAGTCTTATCATTATTTTTTACAAGTTTTTTGACTATAGGAAGTAGGCAAGGTTTTGGAGTTTTTGTTAAGACCTGGGAAGATGAATGGCAAGTAACTACAGCTGCTATTTCATTTGCTGCATCAATGGGATGGTTGGTCAATGGATTTTCCCAACCCTTGCTTGGTAGATTAGCAGATTTGTATGGTGCAAGGTTAGTTATCATAATATCCTTGATAATAATGTCCATATCAACGGCATTAATTTCACTAATTAATAGTGTGATTGGGTTGTTAATTTTATATGGGTTTATAACAGCATTTTTTTCAGGAGGAGTATCTCCTGCTACGGTTGGTGTAATAGTATCAAAATGGTTTGTAAAAAAAAGAGGGACTGCTATGGCTATAGTTATGTCTGGTGGTTCAGTAGGTAGCTTAGTAATTGTACCTTTTTTAAGTTTTTCATTAATTGAATTTGGTTGGAGATCTTCATGGATGATTCTAGGTGTATTTTCACTACTTGTTGGCGTTCCACTTATGTTGTTATTTGTAAAAAATAAACCAGAAGAATTAAGTATGGTGCCTGATGGAGAAGTAGAAGCTAATAAAAAAACATTAAGTGAAAAACAAATTACCGGTCCTTACTTTTTTTCTAGTTGGATTTCATCAATGAAAACGAAACCAATGTGGAATCTATCTCTCTCATATTTTGTATGTGGAATAACAACTGGCTCAATTTCTGTTCATTTTATTCGTTGGGCGTTAAGTGAAGATATTGGAACAGGCATTGCAGCTTTATCTTTTGGCATTCTGAGTATAATAAATGCTATTGGAGTAATATTTATAGGGCTTTTATCAGATAAGTTCCAGAGAAAAAACTTACTAGGAATTGTTTATTTGGTAAGAGGTTTAGCGTTTGCATCTATAATAATTTTACCTGCAAATTATGCCATATGGTCTTTTGCGATTATTGGTGGGGCATCATGGTTAGCAACTGTTCCCTTAACTGCATCTCTCACTTCTGATATTTATGGTTTGAGAAATATGGGTACTCTTTTTGGAATATCAAGCATGTCTCATCAAATTGGAGGAGCAGGAGCTGTTATATTTTTTGGTTGGTCATTTACTAAATGGGGAACTTATGACTATGCATTTTTATTTGGTGTAGTGACTTTAGTATTTGCAGGATTTATTTCATTATCTCTACCTGAAAAATCTACATCAATTAGATATATAAAAGAAACAGGTGTAACTAATAATGCCTTATAATTATTTATTACATCATTCAGAATCAGTTGATCCTGAATTAATTGAAGCAATAATCCATAAAATAATGAGTGCTACAGGTTTTTCATCATTTACAATGACTTGGATATTTATTATTTTAATGGTCAGTATTCCGTTATTTATAATAATGTTTTATCTTACAAATTTTAAAAGGAATAATTAATGGGTGAAAAACTCATGAAAGCAGCCTTAGACAATGGCCAAGGTGATTACCTTGTTCAAAAAATTCCTTTTCCAAAAAAATTTGAAAACTCTGCACTAATTAAGGTTGTTCAATCAGGTATTTGTGGTTCGGATATTCACTTAACAACAGAGAGAAATGAATCGCAAATTTTACCCTCAGGGCATGAAGTTGCAGGAGAAATTATTGAAATAGGTAATAATAATAAAAATTTAGTTCCAGGCGATAGGGTTGCAGTAGAAATGATAGGTGCAGGAAGAGCGTGCCTAAATTGTATATATTGTAAAAACGGTCAGATGAGACACTGTACTGATAGGATTGAGGATACGGGAGGTGGATTTGGAGAATATATTACTAGGCTACCATCAGGCTTGTTTAAGCTACCAGATTCTTTAGATTGGACAAATGGAGCATTAGTAGAGCCTATGGCTGTGAGTGTCCATGCATTAAGATATTCTCAAATGCAAAAAGGAGATATTGTTGGAGTTGTCGGCTCATCAACTATTGGTCTATCATCTATTGTTGTAGCAAAAGCTTTTGGAGCAAAGAAAGTAATTGCTTCAGCCAGATATCCACAGCAAATAGAAGCAGCAAAAAAAATGGGTGCTGATGTGGTTGTAAGCTCAAAAAGTGGAGAATTTGAAGATGCATGCTTTGATGCTTCTGGCGGTATAGGAGCTGATATTGTTGTTGAGTCTATTGGAGGTCATCAATCCGAAACATTTCACCAATCAATTAGAGCTACTAAAAGTCAAGGAAAAATGGTTTATTTAGGAGGTATGAAAATTCCTATGGAATTAGACTTGATGGATGCTTCATTAAGAGAGATTAGAATAGAATCAGTAATGTGCTATTCTGAATCAAATGGAATTCATGATTATGAGATAGCAATAGATTTACTTGATTCAAACAGATTTCCATATAAAGATATAGTTACCCACCGATTTGATTTAGAAGACATTCAAAAAGGTTTTGATATTGCATCAGATAAAAAATCGGGATCAATAAAAGTACACATAACTATGTAAAATATATTTTGGTAGGGCCACGGAGACTCGAACTCCGGTCTCCACCTTGAAAGGGTGGTGTCCTAGGCCGCTGGACGATGGCCCCATAATTACAATATTATATATTTTACAAAAAAAAATACTTAATTTTTTATGACAAAAATGTTATATTTTATCGAAATGAAAAAAGTATGCTTTTTTTATGCTTTGTTTGCTATAAAAGGTTTTGTTCGTTTGGGAAAGCAGGTTATACAAATTTCACATTTTCTTCCATCGCACCCTCTTGCACTGCAAAACGATCTACCGTAAAAAATAATTTGTAGGTGTAATTTATTCCACTTACTTTTTGGAAATAAACTTTTCAGGTCTTTTTCAGTTTGAGAAACATTTTTTCCCTTAGACAACCCCCATCTCTGGGCCAATCTATGTATGTGTGTGTCAACTGGAAAGGCAGGATGACCAAAACCTTGGGACATAACAACACTTGCAGTTTTATGCCCAATGCCTGGTAATTTTTCTAATTCTCGATAAGTTGATGGGACCTTTCCACCATACTTTTCAGTTAGTATTTTTGAAATACTAACTATACTTTTAGATTTTTTTGGGCCTAAGCCACATGTCCTAATTATGGAATATATTGTTTCAAGGGGGACTTTTGACATTTCTTTTGGATTATTCGCTAAAGAGAAAAGTTTAGGTGAAACTTTATTTACTCTTTCATCAGTACATTGAGCGCTTAGTAAAACTGCTATAAGTAGTTCGAATTTATTTGAATGCACTAATGGAATAGGAGCTTTTGGAAAAACTTCATCTAATTTTTTCATAATATATGCCGCTCTTTCTTTTTTTAGCAACTATTATTACCTCAAGAGTTTATTTCTTTCTTGAACCAAGATACTCAACGATTATTTCTAGAGAATTTTTGTAATTAGAAGTTGGTAAATTGGTAAGTATTTTTTTTGCACTATCTATTAAATCTTTTGATTTTTTCTCTGAATATTCTATGCCTCCAGAATTTCTAATTTTATCAACAAGTTTAGGTAAATCAGATAATCTTTTTTCCTCAGATGAATTCATGTAATTATTAATTTCTTTTTCTAAACCATTATTATAAGCATAAATTGCAGGAAGGGTCATTATTCCTTCTCGTAGATCATTTGTTGAAGGTTTGCCAATTTCATCTGTTGAATACTTATAATCTAGTAAATCATCAATTATTTGATATGCCATGCCTAAAAAGTAACCAAATTTTTTTAGATCCTTAGTGTTTTGTTCATTAGAGTTTCCTAATAAAGCTCCACTTTCAGTAGCTGTACAAAATAAAGATGCGGTTTTATCGTAAATTCTTTGATAGTACTTATCCTCAGAAATATTAGTTTTCCAAGAGTCATTAATTTCATTTAATTCTCCTCTGGATAATTCTGCTATTGTTTCTGCAAACCTTTTTATTAGTCTCACATTATTTGTTTCACAAACAAATATTGCTGATGTGGCAAATATGTAATCTCCTATTAAAACAGCAGCATTTCTCCCCCATAAACTACTAGCAGTTTTATGTCCTCTTCTTAAGTTTGCATGATCAACAGTATCATCATGTACTAATGTAGCGATATGTAAAAGTTCAACCCCTGTTGCCATTAGTATTGTTTTATCAATATCAGATTCACCCCAGAGATTAGATACTAATAAAGTTATTGATGGACGAATTCTTTTGCCTGGTACAGCAAGAACATGTGATAACTGCTCAAAAACTTGTTGATTTTTTTTATCTTTGTCGTATTTTGAAGAAACATTAACAATTTTTTCAAAAACTAAATTAAGTTCTTTCTTAACAGGTTTATATATTACATCTGGATCCAATATCTAGTCCTTAAATTTTCCATTTTCGAACTCAATCACAGATTCATCTAATTTTATAAATAAAGTTTTTACGTTCTTAAGTTTTGTTTCTGGTGGTATTTCTCTCACGCTCCAACCATCTCTTAATGTGTCGCTATCATCAAAAATCATATTATGAATTTTATCTGATGTTTTTGGCAAAAATGGATACATAGCTGTTCTTAGCGCAGAAATTATATTACATCCTACCCAAAGGCTAGTAGAGCTCAATTTTTTATCAATTTTTACCATTTTCCATGGTTCTTTTTTGTCAATATATTTATTCCCGTCCCTGGCAAGTTGCATCAAATGATTTAACGCGTTACGAAATTTCCTAGAGTCTATGCAGCTTGATATATCAATTAATGTTTTTTTACATTGATCAAGTATTTTTTCATCTTCTTTTTCAATAGATTGAGGATCAGGTATAATTCCGTCATAATTCTTATTTATGATATTAAATATCCTGTGAACAAAATTTCCAAGAGTTGCAACTAATTCATTATTGTTACTTTCTACAAAGCCCTTCCATGTAAACTCAGAGTCAGATGTTTCAGGCATGATTTTAGTAAGGTAATATCTTAAAGGTTCAGATTCATAACTTTCTAAAAATTCTCTAACCCAAACAGCGTGTCCCTTACTCTTTGAAAAGTCTAATCCACCAAGGTTTAAGTATTCATTAGCAACCACATCTGTTGGTAAATTTAGTTCCTCGTAACCTAAGAGTATAGCTGGCCATATAATGGTGTGAAATGGGATGTTATCTTTACCTTGAAAATAATATGTTTCACCATCAGGATCGATCCACCATTTTTTCCATAGATTTTTATCACCTTGTTTTTTTGCCCAGCTTTTTGTTGCAGACAAATATCCTATGACTGCCTCGAACCAAACATATATGCTTTTTGAGGAATATTTTTCATCACTAACTGGTACAGGAATTCCCCATTCAATATCTCTAGTAATAGCCCTATCATGCAAGCCTTCTTTTATCATTCCTAATGATTGATTAACTACATTTTGCCTCCAATCAGATCTGCTTTCAATCCAACTTCTTAATTTTTCTTCAAAAAAACTCAACTTAATAAATTTATGAGTAGTTTCCTTAAATACCGGTGTTGAATTATCACGTATACTTTTGATATTTTTTAGGTCAATTGGATCTAATGTTTTTCCACATTTTTCACATTGATCTCCTCTAGCTTTATTTTCATCACAGTAAGGGCATTCACCATATACAAATCTGTCCGATAAAAAAAGTTTTTCTTTTTCAGAAAAAGGCATTGATTGGGTTTGTTCATATAAGAGGTCTTTTTTTTCTAATTTTAGAAATATATCATGAACTACATCTTGATGTTCTTGAGTATGAGTATTAGTATATAAATCATATGAAAACCCCATGTCATTTAATGCCTGTTCCCAAATTTTATGATATTTTGTAGCAATTTTCTCAGGAGTTGTATTTTCATCAATAGCTTTTAAGGCAGTTGGTGTTCCATGCATGTCTGAGCCAGAAACCATAACTACATCATTCCCAGAGATTCTGTGAAATCTAGCAAAGATGTCTGCTGACATATTCATGCCAGCTATGTGACCTAGATGAGGTTCTCCATTAACATATGGCCACGCTACACCTACTAGGATTTTCCTTCTCAATTTCATTCCTTATAAATTTTTATTATTTATTATAAACTTATTTTAAGAATAATACTTTTATGGTAAATCTAAAAATAATTTATATGCTGAACTTTTTGATATATTGAAATTTTCTGAAACTATTTTAGAAGCTACTTTTCCTGATATGTTTTCTCTTTTCATAGTTTTTAATATTTTCTCTATATCATTATTTTTGGTAGTGTTATTTTTTTTCTTTTTATCACCATTTATAATAATTACAAATTCACCCTTAATATTTTCTTTTGAAAATATGCTTTGAATTTTTTCTGCATTACCATGAATTAATGTTTCAAAAATTTTTGTAATTTCTTTTGCTATAAATATTTCTCTCTCCGGCATAATTTTTTCAATATCTATAATTGTTTGATTGAATCTATGTGGTGATTCAAACATTACTGTAGGTATAGTACTATTTTTGATTTCTAAGATTTTATCTTGTCTTGCTTTTTGTTTTTTTGGAAGAAATCCAATAAATTGAAATTCATTGCTAGAAATTCCTGAAACAGAGAATGCAGCAACTATGGATGACGGCCCAGGTATTGGAATAATTTTATGGTTATATTTTTTTGAAATTTTTACTATCAGTGCTCCTGGGTCACATACTCCTGGTGTCCCCGCATCTGTAATGAGTGCTATATCTTTCCTGCTCAATATATCTAGAATATACTCTATATCTTTTTCTTTTGAGTGATCGTTATACTGAATAATTCTTGCATTTGAATTAATCTTTTTTAATAATTTTTTACTGTTATAGGTATTTTCAGCAATTATAATTTCTACATTTTGTAGTATTTTTTTTGCCCTTAAAGTAATGTCATCTAAATTGCCAATAGGGGTTGCAACAATATATAGGTTTGACATATTTTTATTTGGAAAGATTTAACAGGTTTTCTATTGCTGCATCATGTTGTTCATCAGCATGATATGAACTTCTTACTAAAGGGCCAGAGGCTACATGATTAAATCCTAAATCTAGACCGATTTTTTCTAACTCTTTAAATTCCTTAGGTGTATAAAATTTTATTAATGGATGATGATTTTTAGAAGGTCGAAGATATTGACCTATAGTAAGTAGGTCACAATTAACCGATCTTAAGTCATTCATTGTTTCTATGATTTCTGGCATTGTCTCGCCTAATCCGACCATCATACCTGATTTTGTTGGCATATATTCATTAATTTTTTTCACATTACTTAATAATTTCAACGATAGGTCATAGTTTCCTCTAGGCCTGACTTTTCTAAATACTCTTCTAGTAGTTTCTATATTATGATTTAAAACATCAGGTTTAGCATTTACAACTTTCTTGAGAGAGATAAAATCTCCTTCAAAATCTGGTATCAAAACTTCGATTTTACATTTCGGATTGATTTTTTTTGAATTTAAGATTGTATCTCTAAATATATCTGATCCGTAGTCTTCTAAATCGTCTCTATCGACAGAAGTAATTACTGCATATTTTAAATCCATATTTTTTATTGTTTGAGACACTCTTATTGGTTCTGACTTATCAACTGTAATAGGCCAACCAGTTTTTACATTACAGTAAGAACAAGCTCGTGTACAGGTATCTCCTAGAATCATAAAAGTCGCTGTTCCTCTATCCCAACATTCACCTATATTAGGACATGCAGCTTCTTCACACACAGTGTTGAGTTTAAAGTTTTGGATTTTTTTCTTTATTGAAAGATAATTTTCTGATCCAGGTGCTTTCACTTTAAACCATTCGGGTAACCTTCTTATGTCAGAAGATTTATTTTTTTCTTTAGGTTCAGGTATCATTATTTAATATTTTATAATTTATTTTCCTATAATGAAACAACAATATAGTAAAATTGAAATTATATATGGGTAAAAGAAAAAGAAGAAAATATTATAATGGACCTGATCTTACCTCCGATGTTGAATTATATCCTGGAGATATATTTGAATTAACCGTTGATAAAATTACTGAATCTGGAGAAGGAATTACATATATAGATAATAATATTCCTATACATATATTTGGGGCTATTACAGGAGAAAAGTTAAGGGTTAAGGTCTTAAGAAAATATCCTGAAAAATTTATTTGTTCAATAGAAGAAATATTATCTGCTAGTAATTACAGAAAATTGCCTGAGTGTGAATATTTTGGAAAATGTACTGGTTGCCAATGGCAGCACATTGATTATAAATTCCAACTAAAATTAAAAAAAATTAGGTTGGAAAATGAAATAAAAAATTATAAAAATATTTCTCATATAGATATTAGCGAGACTATTCCAAGTAACAAGAAGTTTAATTATAGGAACCACGCCAGATTCACAGCTTTTAGAGAAGATAATAATACAAATTTAGGTTACGTGAACATGTATTCAAGAAAATTTGTAAAAATAGACAAATGTATGATAATGAATGGAAAAATTAATAATTTTCTTGGTAATATTCAAAATAAACTTTCTGATGTGACTCAAGTAAGTATAAGAACTGCTATAAATAATGATTCTTATATAATTCAGCCAAAACTAGATTTAGATTCATCAGGTATTTTTTCTGGTCAAAAATATTATGACGAAAAAATAAGAAATACAAATTTTAGAGTCGCAGGAGCCTCCTTTTTTCAGGTAAATGTTGAACAGTTATCTAATGCAGTTGATGAGATAAAGGAATTTTTACAATTGTCAGGTGATGAAATTATTGTTGATGCATACTCTGGGGTAGGAGTATTTAGTATTCTACTTTCATCTTATGTTAAGCATGTATATGGTATTGAAGAATCATACTCGGCTATAGAAGACGCAAAATACAATGCAAAGAATATAAAAAATATAGAATTTATAATGGGTAAAACAGAAGATGTTTTATTAAATTGGAATAAAGATATTGACTATTTATTACTCGACCCCCCAAGGATAGGATGTCACAAAAACGTACTAGAGGCTGTTCGTAAACTAAAACCAAGAAAAATTATAATTCTATCTTGTGAACCTGAATTCTTCGCTAGAGACTTATCTGTATTATGTGAAAATAATTTATTTAATGTAAAAAAAATTATACCTCTAGATATGTTTCCTCAAACAAAACATACCGAAATAATTGCATATTTATCTCTAAATGAGCAGGATTTATGAAAAAAAATATACTTATATTGGGTTCTAAATCTCCAAGGCGTGAGAAAATTTTGTTGGATTTAGGCTTAAAAATAAAAAAATATAAACATAATATTAATGAGCATAAATTTATAAAAAAAAGTAATTCATTCGAAGAAGCTGTTAAATGTATTGCAATAGCAAAAAACGAAAGTATTTATACTAATTTAGATAATAATGATAAAAATTATTTTTTACTAACGGCAGATACTCTTGTTTGGAATTCAAATTTTTTTTTCTCTAAACCCAATAATCTAGATGAAGCAAAAACAAATCTCAACAAATTAAAAAATAATTCTCATTTTGTTTCTACAGCAATTTGCCTTAGGAAAAAAGAGCATTATGAAGTAAATTTCCAAACAACTAAGGTTGTAATGAAAAATTATAGTGATAGATACTTAAATGAATATATGAAACATAATGATGTATTATCTAAGGCTGGGTCTTATGGAATTCAAGATAAAGAATTTAACTTAGTAAAAAGTTATGTTGGTTGTTACAATAATGTAGTGGGTTTACCAGTTTGTAAATTGATAAAATTGTTAAATAAAATGAATTTAAAGATCTATAATAATATACTATGTGACAAGCATACATAAGTTTTAAGGGAAATATATAAATGAATTTTTTTGGTGTTGGTGGATTTGAATTTTTATTAATATTATTTGTTGCTTTATTTTTTTTAGGACCCAAAAATTTAATTTTTGGTATAAGAAAGATGAGGTTATTTTATACCCAATTAAAAAAACAAAGAGATGAATTAATATCTATTGTGACAGAAGCAGTAGAGATAGAAGAATTGAAAAAATTAGATCCTGTAGATGATATAAAAAATGATATAAAAAATATTGAATCATCCACTAAGTTAGATCAGATAATTGATGAAGTTAATGATTCATTTGAAAAAAATAGGAAAAACAATCTTGAACGATAAGATGATGTCAATAATGGAGCATCTTGATGAATTGAAAAAAAGGATGCTTAGAGTTTTTTTATTAGCTCTTATTCTATCTATTATTTCGTTAGTTTTTTATAAGCAAATTTTCGACTTTTTTATTGTTGATATAGAATCTATTATTCAGGATAATGGTGGAGTTATAGCAATTCAAAGTATAACAGAAGGATGGGTGGTAGCAGCAAAGTTGGCCATAACTTTTGGCGTCATATTGACGTTGCCATATTTTTTATGGGAGTTATCAATGTTTTTTAAGCCAGGCTTAAAACAACACGAACAAAAATATATATTTATCCTCGTTCCTTTTTCTATCATATCTTTTAGCATTGGTGCTTTATTTGCATATATCATAGTGATACCAAGATTAGTAAATTTTTTGATAAAATTGTCAAAGGATATTGGGGAGCCAGTAATAATGGTTGGCCCATTAGTCTCTCAAATAGTAACTTTTATTTTTTGGCTTGGATTAGTTTTCGAATTGCCAATTATAATGTTTTTACTAGCAAAAATTCAACTTATAAATTATGATTCATTAAAAAAATTTAGGAGATGGATGATCCTATTTGCTTTTATTTTTGGAGCGTTGATAACCCCAACAGACCCTATTTCACAAATAATTGTAGCTGTACCCGTGATGCTTCTTTTTGAGGCTGGTATGTTTTTGGTGAAAATTGGAGAAAAATAGTAGTTTACTTTTTATTCTTTTTTTTCTCTTCATCTTTATTTACTGCTCCACGAAATTCACTCAAGGCTTGACCAAGCCCTTTTCCAACTTGAGGCAACTTACCTACACCAAATAGAAGTAGAACTATAACTAGAATTAATAGTATTTGTGCTATTCCAAGATTTTGCATTATTTTTTCCTAACGATTAA
>CEUQ01049291.1_pt1 | contig 23442 bp, 17 predicted proteins | sample 361491 | NCBI WGS metagenome assembly CEUQ01 (sample SAMEA2622796, study PRJEB7988) | marine metagenome | biome: marine biome (ENVO:00000447); feature: marine epipelagic mixed layer (ENVO:xxxxxxxxx); material: "saline water (ENVO:00002010), including plankton (ENVO:xxxxxxxx)" | depth 120 m | reverse complement strand
CTTTCTATCATTGATATCAATTTAAAGCCAATTTTTCTGAATGGTTCGGACGGCATTCGACTTGCCGAGCCAAACAAATTTTTAATCTTTGGTACTTTTAATTGATTCGCTGACATGGCCAATAACTCACCAAATAATGTTCCCTTAACAATTCCACCTCCATTGCAACCAGCAGATATATAAATATTTTTTTCAATTTCACCCCATATGGGTCCACCATTGAACGTGAATCCAGTTGTTCCGCCCCAAACACTTTCAAAATTTATATTTGATATTTGTGGAAATCTTAATTTTAAACTTTGTCTCAGATGTCTCGATGCATTGGCACCTTCTCTTTCGCACCCATAGTCATAGAGTGATCTAATCATTAATCTGCCATCAATAGTTAGTCTGAGAGTGCTACCTAGTCTGTGTGCAGGCAAAATACCCCAATTTTTCTCACTGCCAAGTGAAAATAACTCACTTTGTTGAAGAGGTTCTGTAATTGCTGCATAAGTGTATATTGGTGAAATATAATTTCGTGCAAAGCCTAATTTTGAACAAAATGCATTATTAGCGATAACAATTTTTTTAGATCGTATTGTTGCTTTTGGTGTATTGACTAGCCAACTCTTTTTATCTTTTTTTATCGAGAGTGCAGGTGTATTTTCATAGAGATCTATATTGTTTGGGAGTTTTTCAATGAGTGCCCTAATTAAGGCTGCAGGTTGAGCGAGATAACAATGAGAATTATATAAACCCTCACTGTAATAATTGGTACCTAATCTCTCATGCAACTGGTTCTTGTTGAATCTTTCATACTCTAAGCCAGATTTTTTAAGAAAGGTTTCGTAGTCTCTCAACGATTTTTTTCCTACTCCACTTGCAGCAGCTCTGAATGTTCCAACTCGATGTATTTGACAGTCAATCGTCGAATCTCTAACTTCATTAAAAATTTTTTGTGCGGTCCTGGCGATCAGTAAATTACATTCCTTCATTCTGTTAATTTGTTCAGCATCAGCATCATTTGCCAATGAAACTTCTAATAAGAATCCAGAATTTCTTCCTGAATTATTCTCTCCAGAAACACTCGCATCAATCATTACTATTTGTTCATTAGGGCGAATTTCTCTCCATTTTTTTGCTGTAGCAATTCCTGTATAACCGGCACCAATAATTAGAACATCTGGAAAAATATCATCACAAAGCGTTTTCTTTGGTCGATACTCAGGCAACAATTGGTTCCACCCGCATCTATTATTGTATTGCGTATAATGATCTATTGAATTGATTATTTTTTGCCCCATTTCTTCATGATTCTATAGAAATTTATCTGCATTTTGCCAATTAAATTTGCAGACAATTAGAATTAAACGGACAATTAGTTCCATAACTTTATTGGAGTTCAATAAATTGAAGAAAACAGATGTTGTGATTATCGGAGCTGGACCTTGTGGATTATTTCAAGTTTTTGAACTGGGGTTATTGGGTCTAAAATCTGAAATCATTGATTCGATAAGACAACCCGGTGGTCAATGCTCGGAACTCTATCCCGATAAACCAATCTATGATATTCCTGCTATTCCAGTATGCACTGGAGAAGAGCTGATAGATAATTTATTAAAACAAATAGAACCATTTGATTACGGGATGACTCTGAATGATGAAGTTTCAGAGCTAGAAAAAAAAGCTGATGGTACTTTCTTTATAAAAACAATCTCAGGAAAAGAGTTTCAGTCAAGTGCTGTTGTTATTGCAGGTGGAGTTGGCTCTTTTCAACCAAGAAAATTAAAATTTGGCAATGCACCTGACTATGAGGGTACATCTCTTCATTATAGGGTTAAAGATTCTTCAATTTTTCATAATAAGAAAGTAGCAATCCTAGGTGGTGGTGACTCAGCCTTAGATTGGACTCTTGATTTGTCCGAAAAAACAGATGAATTGATACTTATTCATCGAAGAAATGAATATAGAGCAGTTCCAGATTCAGTCATGCGGGCGAAGAAGTTATGCGAACAGGGTAAAATAAAAATTCTTGAAAATGCAAAAATGCATGCATTACAAGGTAAAGATAGCCAGCTAATATCAATACTTGTCGGAAATAATGAATCAGAGGAGATCACGTTTAAAATCGATCATCTTCTAGTATTTTATGGGTTAGCTCCAAAGCTTGGACCTATTGCTGATTGGGGCTTGGATATAAATAGGAAAACTATCAATGTTGATACTGAAAAGTTCCAGACTTCCACAGAAGGCATATATGCAATTGGAGATATAAATTATTATCCAGGAAAGAAGAAACTTATCCTGTCTGGTTTTCATGAAGCTGCTCTTGCTGCTTTCGCTATCAAACAGCAAATTGAGCCTGATAGAAAAGTTCATCTGCAGTATACGACCACCAGCTCGATAATGCATGAAAGGCTGGGATTGAAAGAATAAATCTAGGAGCTCAACTACTGGCTACAAAGCTTCTCGAGCTTTTCGAGATGAGAAGCAAACCCAGAGAGATTAAAAACTACGTTAATAGCTGGCTCAGAGTAAGGTTCGATTTCGACGATCAAATTTCTGATGTTTTTAAATTTTCTTACCAGTTCATTTGAGGTTGTACTGGGATTTTGAAAACTAATTTGTCCTTTTTTATCTAGATTAAAGCTCATCCAAGTATAGTTTTTACCATCAATTTTCATTCCAATTTCAGTTTTATTGAATGATGATATATGTCTTTTCCAATCAATTCTTATTGAAATATTTGGATCATTCTCTTCGCAGTATATGCTAAGCTCAGGATATACTTTTCCAGAGTAGTCAGTGTTATCAATAGATGATTCTGTGATATTTTTCAATTCAGCCCTTGTATTTTCCTCAGAACCTTCACTGTCTAATAAGCTCCAGAGAATCTCTTGGCCAAGACCTTGATTAATCGGTATCAGTATAACGATGAAAAAATAGGCAAATTTAATAAATTTTTTCATTATGCTTCTCTCAGTTAAATATTTGGTTTTATATAGGGCTGAAAATACCTTGATATTTTTGATATTGTAAATTAAACACCAAGTCTTTCCGAGGTAATTATATGCGCCGTTATTGTCAAAATGGAAAACAATATATCGCCTCACCATTTTCGATGAAAAAAATCCTAAAGAATTAATTACATTATTGCTAACTTATTAACTTTAATAATTTTTATTTATGATGTTAAGATGAAATTATGGAGATAAATTAAATGCGAATAATTATATTTTTCATATCTGTTCTTTTTTTCCAAGCAATCAGTGCCGACGCAATCATTTTGCCAATGCGCGAGAGAGCACAAGTTATTGATAAGATAATCGATGAAAGAATTGAGACAGTTCTTCCGGGACTGATGGAACGAACAGGAATTGATATGTGGGTAATCATTTCTAGAGAATATAATGAAGATCCAGTATTGAAGACATTCTTGCCATCGACTTGGCAGACAGCAAGAAGAAGAACCATATTATTAATTTTTAATCCAGGTGATGAAAAACCACTTGAGACCCTTGCAGTCGCGAGATATGGAGTAGGCGAGACTTTCATTAAGGCTTGGGATAAGGAGCTTCATGGCGATCAATGGAAACGTCTGGCTGAATTAATTGACGAAAGAAATCCAAATCAAATTGGAATCAATTACTCAGATACATTTGCATTAGCTGATGGCATAACTCATACAGAATATGACTTATTTCTGGAATCACTGAAACCTGTCCACAGAGATAAGGTAATTTCAGCAGAAAATTTATCTGTAGGATGGTTAGAAACAAGATCAAAGACCGAAATGATAATTTACCAACAGATTTGCCGTATTGCTCATGAAATTCTTGCGGCAGGGCTGACTGATGAGGTTATTCAGCCTGGAATTACAACCACCAACGATGTTGCATGGTGGTATCGTGATCGAATTAGAGAATTGAAATTAACAGCTTGGTTTCATCCCTCAGTTTCAATACAGAGAGAGACAAGTCCTGCATTGGATGCAAAATCTTCAATACTGGCCAGACACGACGACAATATTATTATGCCAGGCGATTTACTACATGTTGATTTTGGAATTACATATCTACGTTTGAACACAGATACGCAACAGCATGCCTATGTTCTAAAGACAGGAGAAAATAAAATTCCCGATGATTTAAAGATTGCAATGCAAAATGGTAATCGTCTCCAAGACATATTGACTGGAGAAATTGCAGTTGGCAGGACAGGAAACGAAGTTTTATCAAGTGCTCTAAGAAAGGCCAAAAATGAAGGTATCACACCGTCCATATACACTCATCCAATTGGATATCACGGACATGGCGCCGGATCTACAATTGGTATGTGGGATCAACAGGGGGGAGTTCCGGGTGGAGGAGACTATCCAATTTATCCTAACACTGCGTATTCCATTGAGCTTTATGCAGAAACGAACATTCCTAGTTGGGGAAAACCAGTAAGGATTAAACTTGAGGAAGATGCAATGTTTGACGGTGAAAGTGTTTATTATATTGATGGACGTCAAAAGGAAATTTTTCTCATACCCAGACAAGCCCCTCAACAATAGACAAGGAATTAAAATGAAGCCATTAGATGGAAATAATAATTCAGTATCAAAACTAACAAGAAGAGGATTCCTAGGCGCAAGCGCGGGTATTGGCTCCCTAGCATTGACCAATAAAAAAATATTTGCAGAGACAATCTCATCAGTTTACCCAGCGAGACAAATAGACGAGATTCATGGGTGGGGAAGCCGTCCAGGCATGGTTAGTATTGGTTTTAATGAAAATCCATATGGACCATCACCACGTGCCATAAGAGCTGTCACAGATTCCATCATGGACGTCAATCGATACGATTTTGTTGCGTATACAAATCTCGAGAATGCAATTGGCGATCATCTTGGTCTAGAAAAAGATCAAAATGCAGCTTTTGGGGCAAATCCTTTATTTGGTAGAAGCCTCTATCCTGTTTATGTTGAGGGAGGTTCCAGTTTTATATTAAATCAAGTAACAATGCTTTATGGAGTAAAGAATGGTCTAGGTGAAATTATAGAGATTGATCCTGGTTATGGAGGAGTAACAAGGGCTGCCATGACGCTCCGATCCCAATTCGGCGCTGAAATAAAAATAAAAAGAATTCCAACAACTTCAAAATTTGTACATGATCTCAAAGCAATGGAAGAAGCAATCACCGATGACACAACTCTTGTGGTGATTACTAATCCAAACAATCCAACCGGAACACTTCTCTCATATCGAGAGTTGGAGAGATTCATTAATACCATCCCAAGACATGTTACTTTGCTTATTGATGAGGCATACATTGATTTCGTGAGAGAAGAAAATTTTGAAACTGGGGTTTCACTATCACAAAAATACAATAATGTGATTGTCACCAGAACATTTTCTAAAATGTATGGATTAGCAGCTATGAGAATTGGTTATGCGGTCGCCAACAAATCAATAATTTCTGATCTGCGTGCATCAGGGAACAGTTGGGGACTTCCCAGTATTAATTGTTATGCTGCTGCTGCTGCTTTAAAAGATTTATCTTTCACTAGGCAGGTTAAGAGACTTACGGATGAGACAAAGGACTATTTTTATAGGGAGCTTGATATGCTTGGCTTAAGTTATATTCCCAGTCATTCCAGTTTTGTATTAGTAAATGTTGCGGAGGACGCACAGGCATTTCAGAAGAAATTGATGGAAAAAAATGTCAGAGTAAGGGCCTATGACAATAACGCGATAAAAAATTATATTCGTGTCACACTAGGCACGCTGGATGAGATGCAAGTCACAGTTGATGTGATGAAAGATGTGCTAAAAGCATAAACATAATAAAATTATTATGATATAAAATATCAATGACAACATAGGAGAAAACAATGTTATTGAATCTAGTTAAAAAACATTTATCAGGCTTACTATTACTGATTTTGTTATCGACGTCCTTGTATGCGCAAGAACATCCTTGGAGAGCAAATACCGAGTGGGCCAAAATGCCAGGTGAGAGAACATGGGGCTCAACAAGTGCCGTCTACCCGGGACAAGATGGAACTATGTGGATAGGAGAGCGATGTGGACAAAATAGTTGCGTTGGGTCGGATGATGATCCCATCCTTCAGTTTGATCGCGATGGTAATGTTATAAATAGTTTTGGCGCAGGAATGATTGACTGGCCACATGGTATTTTTGTCGATAAAGAAAATAATATATGGATAACTGATGCTGCTTGTCCAGGATGCAGTGATGCCCCCAGAAATCAGGGAAAATTAGGGCATCAAATTATTAAATTTAGCTCTGAGGGTGAAGTCTTGATGACGCTCGGAAAACCAGGAGTTAAGGGAGATGGTAATTACGAATTTAATATGCCCTCTGATGTTTTGGTTGCTCCTAATGGCGACATTTTTGTTGCGGATGGCCATGGAAGTTCTGGAAATAATCGAATAGTTAAATATGATAAAGATGGAAAATTTATTAAAACCTGGGGAGTGACTGGAGCCGAGAAAGGAGAATTTAGAGATCCACATGCATTGGCTATGGATTCTGAAGGGAAACTTTATGTAGGTGATAGAGGCAACAGCCGCATCCAAATATTTGATCAAGATGGTAACTGGATAGCGACATGGACACAATTTGGAAGACCAAGTGGCCTCTTCATCGATAAAAATGATGTTCTTTACTCGGCAGATTCAGAGTCCCATGTGCCCTGGTCTGGTAATTGGGGCTGGAAAAGAGGTATCAGGATAGGAAGCACTAAAGATGCATGGGTTGTGTTTTTCATACCCGATCCAGGTCAGCCTGATCTTAATGGAAGCACGACGGCTGCTGAGGGAGTAGCTGTCGATGATCAGGGAAATATCTATGGTGCAGAGGTTGGTCCCGAACAACTGGTCAGATATGAACACATAGGCTGGAGACCATAATAAAATCTCAAAACCTAAAGAAAAAACCGGTCTTATGACCGGTTTTTTTTGAAGATTAGAATCTTGACGAAGTTATATACAGATTTGATCGAGCCCAGCTATCTTCAAAGTCTGCATTTACTGTTTCATCATTTATATCCTGTCCTGCCAATGCTTGCTTTAGTCCAAACAATGACCATCCGTTGTGAGGATGCTTTTCAAGCTCTAGGCGGTATACCATTTCAGCTTCTTTGAAATCACTAGAATCAATTAAAGCAGCACCGAGCCAATGACGGGCAGCAAATGGTAATGGACCAGGCTCGCTGAAACCTAATGTATCTTCTGCCTCGACTGCATTCTCAAAGGATTGAATTGCACCACTGAGATCTCCCTTCGCAATTCTTATCTCACCTTGGAGTATGAACGCAACTACAGTTACAAGTGTTGATTTGTAGTCACCTCTAAAATACTCGGAGCCAAGATCTCCCTGTGCAGACTCAAATAGATAATCCTCCATTTCTCTAGCCATCTTTTCGTCACCCATTTTTAGACTTGCGTAACCTTTTGCAAATTTATACAAGGCATTAGAAAAAGGATCGTCCGGGACATTTTCGTTATCAAGCACATCTTCGAATCGGCCAAATCTTATTTGAGTCAATGTTTCATATGGCGCCATATCAGTAATTTCCCTGTAATCTTTTCCAGCTTGAATTGCAACGGCACCTTGGCCATCGTAAGCTGCTCCATACAAAAGCATATGGAGGTTGTGAGCTGCCCCATAAGAAAACCCTTTGTTGGATTTAGCCATGATATCGGATTGAGATGCTTTTATACTAGTCGTGACATTTTTACCCCACATCCCCGTCCGATTATATGTGTGAGCAGGCATATGTTGGATATGACTTGCAATCGGAACAGCATCACTAAGTCTATCGGCACATGGTACAGCTCTTTCAGGCATAACAGTTGACTCAGTTGCATGAATATACAAATGACATGCACCGGGATGCGCTATATTCTCATCAAGGACACCGGTCAGAACAGCATGAAGTCTCTCTAGTTCAGGAGTTTCCGCTCTGTATCCTCGCCTTTCTTCAAGCATAAATAGTGCTTGTCCATAGATGGTAGCTATCTCGTGATTTTTTGGGTATTTTGCATAAAGTTTCGCAATTTCATCAGCATAAGCTTGGTAGGTAGGCTCTCTTTTTTGCTTATCATTCGCTATTTCCGTAGACCAGTTCTCAGGATATCTAACTAATGACGCCATGATGAGATCGTATTCCATCGGTGAGGTATTTCCCTTTGCAACATCTCTAGCCTTGAGAATCGCACTTCTAGCTCTGATGCCTTTTTCAGTTGTCATATGTCCATTTAAAAATGATCCAAGAGCAAATGCCTCCCCCCAGAAGCACATTGCACAATTTGGGTCTATTCTTCTTGCTTCAGCCATTGACCGTGCCGCCTCATTGACATTATATGCCCATCTCAGCTGCATCCCCTGCTTGAAGTAGTCCTGTGCACGTTGTTGTGAAGTAGTAACTTTCCACTCCCATTCGCCCAAAGCCTCAGGGATATAATCAATTGGTTTATCATAACTACTCTCCATCATCATTGATGCATGAGCTCCAACAGGAACAGATAGTGGCGCAGACTTGATTTTTTCATTACCAGTGTCTTTTCCAGGAACGATCTTGGATACACCTGAGGTCAATTTGTTTGCATAGCTTGCTATCTTTTCTTGTGTGTTAGCGCATGCGTTTAAGATAAAGACAAATGAAATCACTAAGATTGTATTTTTCATATTTTTTTCCGTGTGTTTAATTAATATTAATTAGATTTAGTCCTTTGAAATAATCAATCAAGATTAATATGCAATCTATTGTTGTTCAAGAATCTTTTCAAAATTTAACAATTATTTAATTTAAAGAGATGATGTTAATATCATCTCTAAAGCATGAGTGTGAAATGAGTAAAATTAAAGAAAAGAAACTAACAGCAGGAGTTCTGGGTGGTATGGGCCCCTTGGCTACAGTAGACTTTATGTCAATGGTGATTGATCATTGTCCAATAGTAACTGAAGAGGATCATGTAAGACTTCTTGTAGACCAAAATCCTCACATACCAAATCGTCAGATTGTATCGAATAATAAATCAAAAAAAGTTGGATCTATGCTTGCCGAAGGTGCTAGAAAGTTAGAAAGTGCAGGAGTAGACTTTATTGTTATGCCCTGCAACACGGCTCATATGTTTTCAGATGAGATTAAGGTAGCAATAAATATACCCTTTATTCATATAGTTAAAGAAACCATTAATGAGATTACAGAATATTTTCCAGATAAATTATCCGTCGGAATTATGGCAACAACAGCTTGTCTCAATGCGAAGATTTATCAAGAAGGTTTAAATCATAATATGAAGACATGCATTCTTCCCGACAATCATCATCAGGATGAATGTATGAAAGGTATTTTCTCTATCAAAGAGGGTTCCAAGATCTCAGATGCTGCAGTTACTCTTGCTTCAGTCGCTAATCATTTGATTGATAAGGGTGCAGAAATAATTATTGCTGGGTGTACCGAGATTCCTCTTGTATTAGAAGACAAGGATCTTGAAGTGCCTCTTGTTTCGTCCACAGAAGTTCTGGCAATTAAGACCATTGAATATGCCAATCATCTTAAAATTAAAAGGAATCACTATAAGGAATGAATTATGCTTTTATCACGTTATCCCAGAGTATCGCTAGCTCACTTGCCCACTCCTCTTGAGTATTTACCCAGGTTAACTAAGCATCTGAATGGACCCAACATATATGTCAAAAGGGATGATTGTACGGGTCTAGGTACAGGTGGCAACAAAACCAGAAAATTAGAATTCTTGATAGCTGATGCCATTGAGAAGAAAGCCGATGTAATTATTACTCAAGGCGCAGTTCAATCAAATCATGCCAGACAAACAGCTGCCGCCGCTGCAAAAGTAGGTATGAAATGTGAATTGGTTTTTGAAAAAAGAGTTTCTGATGCTTCATCTGCTTATACGGAGTCTGGTAACGTATTTTTGGACAAATTATTCGGCGCCAATATCCGAGAAGTTGAGAATGGATCAGATATGAACGTGGAAATGGAGAAAATTAGTTTGAAACTCAGAGAAAAAGGAATGAAGCCATATATTATTCCTGGCGGTGGCTCAAACTCAATCGGTGCTTTGGGTTATGTTGATTGTATTTTAGAGTTAATCAGCCAAGCAAATTCCATGAATGTTGTCATTGATAGAATCATTCATGCAACAGGTAGTGCAGGAACTCAAGCAGGAATCGTAGTGGGAGTAAAAGCATTAAATAGTAAAATTCCAGTTTTGGGTATCGGTGTGAATGCAAATAAAGACAAACAGGAGGAGAAGGTTTTTAAACTTGCTTGTGAATTATGTGATTTTTTGGGTATGCCAGGATTGGTGGAGAGGAAAGATATAATTGCTAATTGTGATTATGTTGGTGATGGATATGGTATTCCCACAGATGAAATGAATGAGGCAATATTGATGTTGGCACGGCAAGAGGGTTTATTATTTGATCCGGTTTATAGTGGGAAGGGCCTAGCCGGTATGATAGACCTTATCAAAAGGGATAAACTTAAGAAAGATGAAAATATTGTATTTATCCACACAGGCGGATCTGCAGGCCTATTTGCTTATTACGACCTTCTCGAGACCAAATAGTGATGTTTTTTTAGTTAAGTTTTGTCAAAACATTCGATTTAAGCTAGAAAAGAATGTGACTTGCCTTTAGAATCGTGCCAATTTTTCAATATATTTAAGCAACAAAAGGATTTCATGTTTCTCAAGAATAAAGTTTCTCATCTGTCACACAGTTTCCTATCATTCTTCATATTTCTAAACCCGACTGTCAATGCACAATCTAGTGATTCGTTGGAGCAGCTCCCAAGACCGGTTATTAACGCAATTAACTTAAATCAATCACCATCATTAGATGGAGATATTTTGAGTGATTCAGCTTGGAACGGTGCTAAGCCCACTACTGGTTTTACTCAGATACAGCCTAATGTAGGTAAACCAGCATCTCAAAAAACTGAGGTTTATATGGGTTATACCGAAAATGCTATCTATGTTGGTGTAATTGCATATGATGAAAATCCTGAGAATATTGTTGTTTCAGACAGTAGACGTGACTCTGGTTTAGATGACACAGATAGTTTTCGGTTGGTTATTGATGGTCTTCTCGATCGACAAAATGGATTTGTATTTGGCACAAATCCAGCCGGTCAGGAGTATGACGGTCAGGTTATAAAAGAGGGTGGCGATGGTCTAGGTCGATTTGGGTCAGGTGGAGGTGCGTTCAACAAAGAATGGAACGGCAGTTGGAGCGTATTTTCAAAAGTAACAGATTTTGGATGGACTGCGGAGATAGAAATACCATTCTCAACATTAAGATACAAAAGTGGTGATGAGCAAATTTGGGGAATTAATTTTCAGAGAAATATCAGTCATAACAGCGAAGTGTCATTTTGGGCCCCCTTAGCTCAACAAAGAAAAATTCACAGAGTTTCTTCCGCAGGAACAGTTCAAGGTATCGAAGCACCATCACAACGAAATTTACAAATAACACCCTATTTTCTGGGTACAAACCTAAGTGGTGGTGCACTTTCAAGCAGTGATACAAATCAAGAAGTTGGACTTGATCTTAAATACTCAGTCACATCAAGTCTTACACTTGATGCCACCATTAACACAGACTTTGCTCAAGTAGAGGTGGATGAGCAAGTTGTAAATCTTGATCGATTTAGTGTTAAGCTGCCTGAAAAGAGACCTTTTTTCCTTGAGAATGCAGGTCAATTCTCGGTTGGTAATGCTGGTGAAGCTGAACTTTTTTTCAGCCGGAGAATTGGTATAACCGATGGCAACCAAGTTCCTATTGATAGTGGCTTACGTCTCTCTGGTAAGGTGAATGACAGGACGAACATCGGACTTATCCACATGAGCGTAGATGGGATATCAGAGGTTGCTCCTAGCAATGAATTCACCGTTGCAAGAGTCAATCAAGAGTTTGGTAAGAGATCAACTATTGGTGCGCTTTACGTTCAGAGGGAAGGAGATGGTTCAATATCTGGTTCCAGTGCCACAGACAAAAATCAGACTTACTCTGTTGATGGTCAATGGGGAGTGAACGACGAGTTAATTTTTTCTGCATGGTCAGCTAAAACAGATACTCCAGGTTTAGATGAAAAAGACGGTGCTTTTTCAGTTAGAGGAGTTTACAACTCGGCTGAATGGTTAGTCAGAGCCAACTATAGCGAGGTTGAGAAGAATTTTAATCCAGAAGTGGGTTTTCTGAGTCGAAAGGATTACAGAAAAGGTTCATTCTATATCATGAGAAGATACAGACCAGATGATCTATATGGACTACTTGAAGTGAGACCACATATTTTGTGGATGAATTACAATGGCTTTGATAGCTTCAAAGAAACTGGCTTTGATCACTATGATATCCATTGGGAATTCAAAAATGGTTACAGAATAGATACCGGCATGAATGTTACAACTCAAGGAGTCAGGAATGCCTTTGATATTGTAGACGGTGTAACAATTCAGCCAGGTACATACGATCATAAAGAAGCTCAAATCGTTTTTTATACCAATAGTGCGGCCCCGTTGAGCTTCACCTTGAGAAATTATTTTGGTGGTCGATTTGGTGGTGACAGAAAAAGCATTGAGCCAACACTGAAATATCGTGTTGGTGAAAATTTTACGAGTGAGCTCTCTCTTAAGCATAATAATTATGATCTTCCAGTTGGGAGTTTTGTAACTAATTTAACAAAATTGAGATTATCGTATTCCATTAATCCAAAAATGTTGCTCCAAGCCCTATTTCAACACAACAGTGGTGATGATACCTTATCAACTAACCTAAGATTTTCCTGGCTTCAGACCTCAACATCTGGTTTATATGTGATTTATAAAGAATTTGATGACAGTTCTATAGGCGCCTTACCAAAAAGTAAAGAATTCTCTATCAAGTACAGTTATATGTTTGACGCACTCAAATAATTGCACATTCACAATAAATCGATCATCATAACTTGATGTCAAAAATCTTTTTATTTTTCCCTTTACTTTATTTGTTAATCTCATTCTCTGTTTTTGCGGATGTTAACGAAAGACCAAGAGCCAGAGAGGCGGGTCTTGTTGTAGGTATTTTTGATCCAGGAAAATTCAATGCCATAACTGATGTTGATGGTGTAAAAGTTGGTCACTATACAAAAATAGAAGGTAATGATATTCGAACAGGTGTAACTGCCATCATTCCTGGTCCAGGAAATCTCTATACACACCCAATTCCAGCTTGGATACATGTTGGTAATGGCTATGGAAAAATGATTGGAGAGACACAGGTTAGAGAATTTGGTGAAATTGAAACTCCTATTCTGCTTACTTGCACTCTCTGCGTTTGGAGCGCAGCAAACGCTCTTAAAGAATGGGTATACGAACAACCAGGGATGGGTGAGCACACTGTTAATCCGATTGTTGGTGAAACCAATGATGGCAAGGTCAACAATATGTGGAAGGATCCAATACAAAAGAAAGAAGTTTTTGAGGCACTTAAGAAAGCGGATGGCGGATTTGTTGAAGAGGGCAGTGTAGGTGCTGGAACGGGGACTCATGCATTTGGATGGAAAGGAGGTATAGGAACCAGCTCAAGAGTTCTTCCTAAGTCTTTGGGTGGATTCACTATAGGTGTATTAGTTCAGACGAATTTTGGTGGAATATTGGAAATGAATGGAGCTCCAGTTGGAAGAGAGCTCAATCAATATCCCTATCGCAATGACATTTCAGGTAAGTCAAACAAAGAAATTAATGATGGCTCAATAATGATCGTTATCGCAACGGATGCGCCTCTAAACCCAAGAAATCTTGATCGATTGGCGATGCGTGCCATGATGGGTTTAGCGAGAACTGGCTCTCATGCCAGCAATGGCTCTGGAGATTATGTAATTGCATTCTCCACACACGCTGATGCAAGAAAACCAAGAAGCAGTATTACACCAATTACTATCCCAACTTTGGTTAATTCATCAATGTCACCCTTATTTGCTGCTACAACTGAAGCAACTGAGGAAGCAATTTATAACGCAATTTTTAAGGCAACCACTGTTACCAGTGATAGAGGTTCTCGTCAGGCAATACCTTTGGATGATTTAATGCGTATTTTGGAAAAATACAATAGCTTAAATTGGAATACCAGCATTCCGGCGGAGTAATAATTTTCATCATATGGATTGTAACTTTTAATAAAAATTCATAATTTATAAACTAAAAACAAAAATCAAAGAAAGATAAAAATTTGAAAAAATACAATACAATAATAATTGGCAGTGGCCACAACGGTCTGGTTTGTGCGTCATATCTCGCTAAAGCAGGACAGAAAGTCCTAGTCCTAGAAGCGTCTGAAAATTATGGGGGTCTAGCCAGAAGCAGAACTTTTTTCCCTGGATACAAAGCAAACACTGCGTCGGCATTAAACCAGTTCTCAGAAAAGATATCTTCAGAATTAAATCTAGCTTCTTTCGGCTTTAATCAAAGTAATTCCTACTTAGATAATATTGGTCTAAACAGCGATCAGAACCATGTCATAGTAAAAAAAGATGAGGTTCAAGGTGTTAGTGAAAAAGATATTCAAAGTTATAAAATTTACGTTGCCCTTTTGAGAAAGTTCTCAGAAAGATTAAGACCTTTTTGGACAAAATCAATTCCTCGTCTTAGTAATGAGAATCTGAGGGACATAATGACTTTTCTTCAAATTGGTCTGAGATTAAGAATGATGGGAAAGGAAGACATGCGAGAATTTCTTCGAGTCTTCTCTCTCCCAACAAGAGATTTGATGGATGAATTTTTTGAGTCGCCATTACTAAAAGCCACATTGAGTTGGGATGCGCTCATCGGTTCAAGTCAGGCTCCTAGATCACCAAATAATAGTATTTTAACTATGCTCTACCGTATGTCAGGAATACATAATGGTCATTTTTATATACCAGACGGTGGCATGGATTCTTTGGTAGATGCCTTGGTTGAATGCGCAAAAAACAGTGGCGTAGAACTCCAGTCTAAAACAAAAGTTAAGAAAATTGTTATCAATGAAAATGAAGACAAACTCAGTACATCAGGAATTGTCACAGACAAAGATGAGAAAATTAGTGCCGATAGGATTATTTCTGCTGTCGATCCAAAACAGACCTTTATCAGTCTGGTTGGAACTAAATACTTAGAAATCGAATTTTCAAATCGGATCAACCGCCTCAGATCACATGGTTATGTGGCGAAACTCAACCTTGCTCTATCAGATGAACCTTCATTTTCTGGGCTTAAATCGGCCCATGGAAGACTCATTATTGCTTCCGATATGGACAAAATTGAATTTGCTTGGGACGATGCTAAATATGGACAATACAGTCAAGAACCGGTTCTAGAAATGATAGTGCCCTCACTTTATAGTCCTTCTCTAGCTCCAGAGGGTAAACACGTGCTATCAGCTAATGTTATGTATGTACCATGTCATAAAGAAAATGGATGGTCAGAGAAAGATAAAAGTAATTTAAAAGAAAAAATAATCGATCAAATAGCATTGTATGCTCCATCAATAAAGGAGCAGATTTTACATGCAGAGTTACTGACACCGAAAGATCTTGAGAGTGAATATAATCTTACAGGAGGTCACTGGCACCATGGAGAGTTAGCTCTTGACCAAATGCTTATGATGAGACCAACTTATGAAGCTGCTCAGTATAAGACGCCAATTGACAGCCTATTTTTATGCAGCGCGGGATGTCACCCGGGAGGTGGATTAATGGGAGCAGCAGGATACAATGCGTCTCAAGAGATACTCAAATGAAAAAATATGATGCAATCATAATTGGTGCAGGTCACAACGGTTTAACCAATGCAACCTATCTTGCAAAGGCTGGATTAAATACGTTAGTAATCGAGAAAAATGATTACATCGGCGGTGCAGCAGTAACACGTGAGTTGCATGAAGGATGGTTCTACTCAAATTGCTCTTATGTTTGTTCTATGATGCGTCAGTCAATTCATCGTGATTTAAACCTGACAAAACACGGGCTGATATTGGTGCCTTATCTTGGTACGGTCACTTTTGGTGATAGCGGAGACACTATGTCAGCCTATCACTCTGAAGGACCATATTATAATGAGCTTAGAGCAAGATCTCCCCACGATGCAGATGCAATGTTTAGATTGCAAGCTGATCTCAATCGATACGCTCAACTGATTAGAAAAACACTTATGAGAACTCCACCCGATCCTACTTCATTTAAACCCAGGGACGTTAAAGAGCTCATATTTTTGGCAAAGGAATTTGGCTCTCTTGGTGAGCAAGAAATATATGAGTACATTCGATTTTTTACGATGAGTGCCGCTGAATTTCTTGATGACTACTTTGAGGATGATTTGATTAAAGCAGCCATGGCAAGTCCTGGCATTATTGGTACCGCATTGGGAGTATACTCTCCAGGCTCAGCGTACATATTGTTGCATCATGTAATGGGAGATGTCGATGGAAGTATTGGTGCTTGGGGTCTTGCAAGAGGTGGCATGGGTTCTATCTCACATGCTATTGCAGGTGCACTTAAGGAGCATGGCGGTGAAATTAGGACAAATTCTCCTGTTCAAAAGATTATAGTAAAAAACAAAAAAGCAGTTGGTGTAGTTTTAGAGAGTGGCGAGGAAGTTAACGCATCAATTGTTGTTTCCAATCTTGATGCAAAGAGAACGTTTACCAAGATAATGGAGAAGGATGATCTGCCCAATGGAATTTATGACAAAGCAAAGAATTTCAAAATAAGAGGATCATCCGGTAAAGTCAATTTAGCGCTATCTGCATTACCAAAATTTAATAATTTACCTGAAAATAAATACGTCAATCGCGGTGGGCAGAATTTCTCTGGATCACTCAAGACAATGGAAAAAGCATACGATTGCTGGAAAAGAGGGAGATGGTCGGATGATCCTTTTATTGAATCGGTGATACCATCAGCCTGGGATCCTACTGTTGCTCCTCCGGGAAAGCATTGGATGTCAAATTTTATTCAATATTGCCCTGCTGAACTAGCAGATGGCCCCTGGACGCCCGAAAAACGGGATCAGTTTGGTCAAACTGTAGTAGACAAAATTGAGAGATATTCGCCAGGTTTTAAAGATCTAATTGTGCATATGGAGGTGAGAACACCCCATGAAATCGAAAATGAAATTGGCTTAACTGAAGGCAATATCTTTCAGGGTGAATTAACTATCGATCAATTATTATTCAACCGTCCATTTCCCGGCTACTCTCAATACAGAATGCCAGTTAAGAATATGTATATGTGTGGCTCATCAACACATCCGGGTGGAGGAGTCTCTTCAGCATGTGGCGCGAATGCAGCCAGAGAAATACTGATGGATTTAAGAAAACCAAACACCGTACCAGAGGACGATTGTTACGATGAATAATCAAAGTAAATTTTCAGATGAACAACCAAAGCTTTCACCTTTTCACGAAAGACAAGCAGAGCTTAATATCAGAGATGCTTGGTCGGTATGGAATGGTTATAAATTTGCTGATTATTACTACGAAGCAGAATATGAATATTTCTGTATAAGAAATACCTGCGGCACCTATGACATTTCACCAATGCAAAAATATCTAATTGAAGGTAAGAATGCAGAATCAATGCTGAATAGAATGGTGACTAGGGATATCTCAAATCTCAAAATAAACAGAGTCACCTACGTGCTTTGGTGTACGAATGAAGGCAGAGTAATCGATGATGGAACTATCTTTAAATTGGATGCTGAGAAATTTATGTTGACTTGTGGAAGTCCAAATTTGGCTTGGCTTAAAAAAGCCAGCTATGGTTTCGATAATCTGAAAATAGTTGACTTGACTGACAATATAGCAGCATTGTCACTTCAAGGTCCAACCTCTTATTCTGTTTTGTGTAATATGGGTTTGAGCGAAATTGATAAATTAAAACCCTTTGATTTTATGATCACAGATCTTGATGGGGTGCAATTGACTGTCTCCAGAACAGGTTTTACAGGTGATCTTGGATACGAACTCTGGATAGAAGCAGCTGCGGGGATAAATCTGTGGGATAAATTGTACGCTGCAGGAGAAAATTATGGCATTCAACCCTACGGTGAAGCAGCAACTAATATGGCTCGTCTGGAAGCCGGATTTATTATGCCATACATGGAATTCAACGAGGCCTTGAAAACGGTTAACTTTCAGCATGATCAAACTCCCTTTGAGTTGAATCTTGGATGGCTGGTTGATTTCAAGAAACCTGTCTTCAATGGAAAAGAGGCACTTATCATAGATAAAAAAAATAAACCAAAATATACACTTACCAAGCTTGATATTGAGGGAAATAAACCTGCTGAAGCTTCCTATATATATAGTGAAAAAGCATGTAAGAATGAAATTGGGTATGTCACGTCTGCGATGTGGTCACCCGCTGTTAAAGCCAATATTGCCATGGCAATGATTAAGACTGAGTACCTAGATGATGAGTTGTGGGTGGAAATATATTATGAAAAAGAACTTAGGCAATATGACAAAGTTGTTAGATGCCAAGTTAAAGATAAACCATTCTGGATGCCAGAAAGAGCCAAGTTGACTCCACCAGAAAAATACTAAAACTTTTTGTTTTATGTTGGCTATTCTAAAATCAAGACAGACTCTAAAGATAATAATATATACCTTATTATTGATTAATTTCGTTCTTTACATTATCGATGACATAAGGGCGGCTTCCTTTACTATGAAGGACGGTGGCTCAATACTGGATTGGACACAGTCTTTTGCTACAACTATTGATGAGTCAGCGTGGCTAATCTTACTCTTTTTATTTGAGCTTGAAACATATCTTCTTTCAGATAAAACATGGGATATTCCAATCTTTAATCGGACGATGTATCTCGTAAGAGGTTTTTGTTATGTCTTTTTAGTACATTCTGTGTATGCATTCAGTATGATTTATTATGACCTTCTAAATTTAGAACAGCTAATTAATGTGTCTAATCTCTGTGAATTGGTTCCGTTAGATCTTAGCTTTGTCAGAAATCTATCATACAGTGTAATTGATGCTGAGAGTTGCCTTAATTTATCAGAGGAAAGCGTCTTTTATTATACTGAACCAAATTTGGTGGTTACTGATATAAGCGGGTTATATCTTGAAAAAAATTTAGCCCTTGTGGATCTACTTGAGGTTTTGGTCTGGTTAATGATATTGGCTACCATTGAAATTATGGTGTGGCTCCATGATCGTTCAATCACTAGAGGGATTTTGATCAACTTCATTAAAATATCAAAATATATATTGTATTCCTCGCTATGGTTAATGGCAGCCTACTGGGCATATCTTGGTCATTATTATTTTGCTTGGGATGAAGCCGTCTGGATTGTCGGTTTCATTTCCATTGAGATGAATGTATCGCAATGGAAAGATGAGATTGAAAGCGAAAAAGCACCTCAAGTTACCACACACTTATGAGGCAGCTGATTTCCTAAAACATTGTGAGCGCTACCAAGACGGAATATTGATGGGTCCACACTGACAGATGACATTATCAGCCGATTTATTTCTCCCACTTCTGCCGTCACTTATTCTTCTCTCACTCTGACAAAAAAGCATCTCATCTTTTCTGCATTCAATTTCACCTGATGTTTTCTCAAGATTTGAGATACTCTGAAGAAACTGAACTAATTTCATTTGATTTTCCTTAGAAAAGATAGTGTCTGAACCTGATATCTCTATTTCAGCAGCATCAAGTAAATGCTCAAAATCTTTATATTCCATCTCAAGTAAATCAGAGAATTGCTTTAAAGTGACTTCATTGTTATTTGTTGTTAGCTCCTCTCTCTTAGCTTCATCAGGTACAGCTACTCCATTGAGTATAAAACAGAGCAATAATGAATATATGTATTTTTTTATCATAAAAAACTCTTTCACATAGCTAGATTATTAACGAAGTTCATTTTTATAGATGAGACCAGCTTTCATGACGAAATTCACACTTTCCAGTGACGAAATATCTCTTAGAGGATCTTTTGCCACGGAAATAATATCTGCTTGCTTGCCAACTTCAATACTTCCATGAGTATTTTCAATACCTAAAAATCTTGCAGCTACCGAAGTTGCTGATTGAATTGCCTCCATTTCTGGCATGCCACCTTGAACCATGAGCGCGAATTCTTGTGCATTATCCCCATGCGCACTTACACCTGTATCGGTACCAAAAACGATGGGTACACCATAGCTGTATGCGTCAGTAAAGGTGCCCAATGCAACCGGCCCAATTGCAGCAGCTTTTGGTCGGACGAGCTCAGGAAAGAAGCCATCAATTTCTGCTTTTTCTGCAACCCAATCACTTGCTAGAAGTGTTGGAACGTAATAGGTCCCTCTATCAATCATGAGGTCCATTATTTCTCTGTTCATGTATGTGCCATGCTCGACAGAAGCTACACCTGCTAGCACAGCTCTTTTCATTCCTTCGCTCCCATGAGCATGTGCTGCAACTCTCATTCCATAATCTTCAGCAGTCTCGACGATTGCCGTTAACTCATCATCAGTAAATTGAGGATTCTCTCCACTTTTAGCAACACTTAAAACACCCCCTGTGGCCGTAATTTTTATCCAATCAGCACCATCTTTATATCTTTGTCTGACTGCTTTTCTGGCATCTTCAACGCCATTGACAATTCCCTCATTAGGGCCAGGATCACCCATGATAATTTTTGCCCATCCATTTGTTGGATCGCCATGCCCGCCAGTTGAGCTTAGCGTTTTTCCGGCAGTGAATATTATCGGTCCAGGCACCTTATTCGATTTGATCGCCTTATTGAGAGCAATAGTTACATTGTATGTATCACCTAAATTCCTCACGACCGTAAATCCTGCCTCTAATGTCTTTTTTGCATACAATGCAGAATCAAGTGCATAGTCGGCTTCATTTGATATGAATCTTTTTAAACGACTATTTTCGTTATATTCACCTGTCAAATGAACATGTGTATCAATGAGACCCGGTAATACAGTTTGATCCTTAAGATCAATCAATGTGTCGTTTTGGTCTGGATCAGTGAATCCAGACTCAATATTTTGAATTCTAGATCCTTCTATTCGAATTGTTACGTTCTCTATGACAGTTTCTGATACACCGTCTATCACCTTTCCTGCATGAATCAGAGTATCTCCGATAGCGATATTACTCATTAAAAATAAAACAAATAAATACGTATTAATTTTTTTCATTTTATATATTCCATATCTCTAGTTATGATAGAAAATTATTGTGTATCATTAAGCATACATGCACTCGATATAAATTCATAAAAAAAGGTTCAAGATGTCATCAGTATCATCAAAAAATACCGATCAATGGTCGTCAAGATATGGTTTTCTTCTTGCCTCGATTGGGTTTGCAGTTGGAATGGGAAATATATGGCGATTTCCATATGTAACGGGTCAAAACGGGGGAAGTGCGTTCTTAATCATTTATCTTGCTTGTGCATTGTTAATCGGATTACCACTTTTGATAACTGAATTAACCATAGGAAAACGAGGAAGAAGCAGTGCTCCAGGAAGCATCATAAATATTGCCAATGAATCAGGTGTGTCAAGGCAGTGGGGTAAGGTAGGAAGTCTCGGTGTTCTTTGCGCCTTTATAATATTGTCTTATTACAGCGTAATTTCAGGTTGGACTCTGGACTACTTTTTTAGAGCTGCTTTCGGATATCTGGAAAATATTGATGCAGCTCGTTCGGTTGAAATGTTTGGTTCTCTTAATAATAATCCTTGGCGACTGCTGTTCTGGAATACGGTCATTTACCTTCTGGTTATTTTCGTTGTCCGTAAAGGTGTTCAGGCAGGCATTGAGAGAGCTGTAAAAATATTGATGCCAGCGCTTTTTCTTATTCTAGTAATAATGATGGTATACAGCGCTGTCACAGGTGACTTATCGGCTACAATACGTTTTTTGCTTGAGCCAGATTTTAGTAAAGTTTCGTTTTCAACTATCATGCAAGCAATGGGACAGGCTTTCTTTTCTATTGGAATCGGATGGGGAACGCTTATTGTATTTGGTTCTTATCTACCTCAGGAATTTTCTATTCCTAAATCGTCTGTAACACTAATTTTCGCCGATACTTTTGTTGCAATCCTTGCTGGATTTGCCATTTTTCCACTTGTCTTCGGATACGGATTAGAGGTTAATAGTGGAGCCGGTCTTGCTTTTGAAACTTTACCTCTTGCATTTGGTCAAATGCCTGCAGGAAATCTATTTGGTGCTTTATTCTTTTTATTATTAATTACAGCATCTCTGTCTTCTTGTATTGGTATTGCTGAGAGTGTTGTTTCTTGGGTAAAAGAAAAATTACAGATTGAAAGGACAAAAGGCATAATGCTTACGGCCTCAGCTGCATGGATATTGGGATTTTTATCAATTATGTCGCTTGGTGCATGGTCAGAGTTTTATCCCTTAAATTTTATTCCATTGTTTGAGGGAAAAACAATATTCGATACATTGGATTTCATGGCGGCTAATGTCCTTCTATTGATTGGAAGCATGCTCTTATCAATTTTTCTTGGTTGGTTTGTCTCTCAGGATTTGACAAAAAGAGAAACGGGCATAGAGAATAAAGTTCACTTCAAATCATGGCTGTTTATGGTTCGTTTTGTAGCACCAATTTTCTTATTTGTAATATTATTTATGGCTTTCGCAGAATAACCTTCATTTGCATATGAAAAGAACAGAAAATCTAGTTATTGGTGCAGGCTTAATGGGTATTACGACTGCTTACGAATTAATTAAGCGAGGGCAATCCGTTACGGTAATCGATCAGCTCGGTGCGCCTGCATCATCAGCGAGTCATGCTAATGCAGGCATGTTGACACCATCCATGCCTGAACCATGGAATGGACCTGGAGTATACAAGAATCTTATAAAATCATTATTCAATCCCAAAGCTTCAATGCGTCTGAGATGGCATGCAATCCCAGATCTGATGTCTTGGGGTACAAAGTTTTTGAAATATTCCTCAAAGTCACATTTTGACAGAGCATGTAAAGATAATTATTACTTAACAAGTTACTCTCTAAGAAAAACTCAAGAATTATCCGAGAAGCTGGGACTTGAATACTGCCGGGGTAAAGAGGGAACATTGAGTATTTTTCAAGGGCGCGACGATTTTGAGGGAAAGAGCAATCTCTGTGATTCACTCAGACAGTATGGTATGGAATGCCGCGTAATTGGTCCCGATGAAATTATATCGCTGGTACCAGCACTTGAGAGCATTAAACCAAAAATATACAAGGGAATTCATTTTTTTAATGATGAGTTTGGTGATGCGCATCTTTTTTGTGCTGAAATAGAAAAGGAATTCATCAAATCCGGAGGAAAGGTTCAGTATAACGAAACTGCAGAAGAAATAGTGATTCACAACAATAAAGTTGTTGGCGTAAAAACAAATAATGAATTCATTGAAGCAGATCGTGTCG
>CEUQ01011185.1_pt1 | contig 23511 bp, 20 predicted proteins | sample 361491 | NCBI WGS metagenome assembly CEUQ01 (sample SAMEA2622796, study PRJEB7988) | marine metagenome | biome: marine biome (ENVO:00000447); feature: marine epipelagic mixed layer (ENVO:xxxxxxxxx); material: "saline water (ENVO:00002010), including plankton (ENVO:xxxxxxxx)" | depth 120 m | reverse complement strand
CGCTTCCTCTTCAGTCGCTTCCTCTTCAGCCGCTTCCTCTTCGGCCGCTTCTTCAACCGCGAGCGGATCGACGGCAACTGGTGTGTCGCCGAGTAGCGTGCGGTCTTGTCGCAGGAACCGAACCAGCAGTTCGATTTCATCCTGAGTCAAAAGCTTGGTTGCCTCGCTGTGGAATGCTGGCATACGGTCGTTGGCTGTCCCCCAATCTTCGCTATAGATTTCATTTGGATTTGAAATCATAGTCGTTAGCCATTCACTGGAAGCATAACTATCCAGAGTGAACACATAACCGAAATCATTCTCCTGATAATTGTGACAGCCAACACATCCCAACGTGTCATCGTTGAGATGGTTGATTCCGGCTTCGATCTTGTCACGATTTTCCGCATATTGCAGATAGGGAAGTTTAGCTTCTACAGCCAGAGCCCAGGACACTTGTTCGATTGTTTCCAACAGTACCTGTTTATCTTCTTCGGTTTCCACTTCGGCCCACATGAAATCACGCACATGCGCTACCATTTCACCTTCGGAGTGAATCGTATTCCCAAAATACTTCGGGCTTGTAATGCCGGCTTCTTCTCCATTGAGCAGTCCCTGGATCCATTCCGGTGATCCAAATCCGTACAGATCAGGAGCTCCCATGGGGCCCTCCGCATCCGCTTCGATCACAGGACCTGGAATGGCCAGATATTCATGATCGCCAGTAGCATTGTAAGCATGGCAACTTGCACACTGTCGACGGAACAATCGTAATCCCATGGTATAGGGATCCTTTTGTTGCAATGCCAGCGGGCCTTCCAGCGGTATTCCGTAGTCTTCAACCAATTCTTTGATCAGTCGGAATTCTGTGTCCGCTCTGGCAACCTCGGCATGATATTTAGCTGCCTTTTTGAAGGCTGGGTCATCTACCTGATCCGGGTTGTAAATATTGTAATTATCTTCCATATGAGCTTCATAGGTCAGGTACCCGGCACCACCAACGATTAGCAATATCAGCAGTACATTCAGTGCATGACCTATCTTGATTCTGGCGATGAAAGGCATCAGGAACATGAATCCAAACAACACTCCGGGAAACACGATCGCTCCCACGAATTCATTATTCCACCCCAGACTGCCGTCAAAATATTTAAGCATCTGGAACAGGAACAGGAAGTACCATTCCGGACGCGCGGCGCCATAAGGTTCAGTCGGCTCAGCCGGCGGCCCTAATTCGGCCGGATGGATAATCGCAACATAGACGACCAATCCAAAGAGAATGGCACAGGCCACGCCATCTTTGAGTACCTGCATAGGCCAGAACATCTGGTCTGGTCGTTTGTCAGAGCTATGAGCAGTGATCCCGTGTTTACGGAACATCGCCAGGTGTAAAACCAGAAAGCCAACCAGCAGTCCCGGCAGGACTCCGGCATGCAGTGCAAAGAACCGAGTCAGAGTGAAGTGCCCGTATTCGTTTCCACCGACGACGATTTTCTGGATATAGCCTCCCACCACAGGAGGCAGGGCAGCCAGTTCCGTCGCAACCTTCGTTGCCCAGTAGCCTTTTTGGTCCCAGGGAAGCAAGTATCCGGTGAGCCCTAATGCCAGCGTGATCTTCATCAATACCAGACCCAGCCACCAGTTAAATTCTCGCGGTTTGACATAAGCTTTCTCGATCACCACCTGCATAATGTGGATCGGCAGCAACACGACCATCGCCTGAGCCATCACGTGGTGGATCCCTCGTAGCAATGATCCACCTTCCATGTTGTAGGTTATGTAATAAACACTTGCCCAGGCATTTTGGCTACCGGCACTATAGTTCATCCACAGAAAGATCCCGGTAATGGCCTGCGTCATAAATGCGAACACCAGCATACTGCCGGAAACGTAACGCCATTTGGCACCACCTGGAATATTCTCGTAAAGAGCTTCTTCCAGTGACTCCTGAACTCCAGTACGGGAATTCACCCAGTTGTAAAGCTTGCCAAACATAATCAGAATTATCTCGTAATCTCTTAAACAGCGTTGTGTTGTTAAACCGCAGGCCGTGCGAGCAGGGGTTACTTCGCGACCTTGTCATGCCTTCCGGTGTAGTAATCTTTGTATTCGACAAAGACTTCATTCGTTGCTTCATCGACTTCCACTGTCAGGGTATCCAATGGACGAGGACTTGGATTGGTCGATCCGTTGACTTCCAGCTTTTCGCCATTGAGTTTGAAGGAACTATTGTGGCAGGGGCAGTGATAGGCATGGCTGTCCTGTTCATAGGCCACACTACAACCGGCATGCGGGCAAGTGGTGTGAAAACAACTGATATTGCCTTGTTCATCCTTTTGCAAATAAACCGATCCAACCGCCTGATCTTTCATGAAGTTCCAGGCATCCAGCTTATCGGCCACGATGGTGAAACGGCGGGGTACATCGGTGGCAATTTCATCGACCGAGGCAACACGGAAGAAACCTTCCTTGGCGGAACCACCATCTTTTTCTTTATTCGGCAGCTCCTTCTTCCGAAGCGGTTCCATAATGAATGTGTATAGACCTACACAAACCGGTCCCACTCCGATGACAGCTCCTACGGCAGCGGCTGCCCAGGCTGAAATGGATCCGAAGAAGCCGCGGCGTGACTCTTCCGAATTACTCATATTCGTTTCACTCATTGGTTAACTATTCCCACAGAAGCAAGCCGTTTGACGGACAACTTCTTCTTACTGAACATAAACACAGCCCAACACCGGCGTTCTCGGTCGGAGAAGGGCGGGATTCTTCAGGTTTCCGGGCGGGTTGTGGCAGACCTTAAAATACGGCGGGCTTAAGCCGGAACGAATCTACCTCTTCAAGTTCGGCAGGTACATTCCGGAATACTTAGTATCGACAGCGCCGGTTCCCAGACGCCACACTCTGGCAAATCAACAGGATTAATCCGGCTTTATCGATTATTGCAACTTGGTAATCATTGCGTCAAGGAGCCTATTTCGACAGTCCTCTAACGATCCCTCAATTCCAGCACCAGCGGCGGCTTTATGCCCCCCTCCGCCAAACTCTCTGGCTAGCTCACTACAATCCAGTTCACAGCGACTTCGAAAACTGACTTTATAAATATCAGGAGTCTGTTCGACCAGAATCACGGCAGCCTGAGTCCCTTTGATCGTCAGGCACAAATTCACCAGATCTTCTGTATCACTGGCAACAGCTCCGGTCTCTTCAAAATCCTGAATTCGAATAAAAGTGTGAGCTAAGCGGCCATCGAGTTCCACACGGACACGTTCGAGTACAGTGCCTCGCAGACGCAGACGCCCAATGGTTTCCTGTTCATACAACTCGCCATAGATCTCAGCTGGATTGGCTCCGGCTTCGATCAGTCGGGAAGCCAAATGATAGGTACCGGCTCCGGCTGATCCAAATCGATACCAGCCGGTATCCGTTGCCACCGCGGCGAACAGCGGCCGAGCCATACGGCTGCCCCAGGTCACTCCCAGTGCATCGGCCGCATCGGCAACCAGTTTCCCGGCAGCTTCGGCTGTTGTGTCCTTAAAGAACGTGGCTCCCAGATCGTCTTCGCCCTGATGATGGTCGACGACAATTAAGGGAATCTCCATCGCCTCAATTACATCACCCATCGGCCCCAATTGGGCCCAGGCACTGGTATCCAGAACCATGTGAATGTCGCGGTCCTGCAACTCTTCCAACTCGACATCAACGCCAATCGCTTTAATTCTTTTCTCCGGATCAATGAACGCAAGGTTCGGAGGCGTTGGCTGACCATTGACGATAATGACATCCTTACCCAACTGTTCAAGAATATCCATCATTCCCAACACCGAGCCCAATGCATCGCAGTCCGGGCGAATGTGACTGGTCAAAATAAATTTTTCGTGAGCATGAATTACTTCAGCAAACTGTTGCCAATCGACAGCCATATGGTTTCCTTGTGGATTGAATAAATGGTACAGTTCCGAACGGATCAAAAATCAGTAGAACCTATCAAAGGTTTACTGAATAGAGCAGGGTAGCTTAGGCATCCAACGAACTCAAATAGCTGGTTGCCAATTCCCTTGCAGCCTGCACATCCCTTTGCAACTGACCGGTCAAGGCGTCCACCGACTCAAACGTGGTCGTCGCTCGCAGGCGACTCAGCAAGTCCACTTCCATCACTTGCCCGTAGAGATTCCCTTCAAAATCGATCAGATGGACTTCAAATTTCTGGTCATCTTCCTGAAAGGTAGGGTTACCTCCAATATGAATCGCCGCAGGCAAGGCTCCCAGATCGGTTCTGGCAACGCCGGCATAAACTCCCGGAGCAGGGATCAACGTATCGATGGCATCCAAATTGGCTGTTGGAAAACCGATTTCGCTTCCTCGATTCATTCCATGTGTCACCATTCCTCGTACACGATATGGGTGTGTTAACTGAGAAGAAGCCGTATCCACATCGCCTTCAGCGATGGCGTTACGAATGCGACTACTGGAAACATAATCTTCCGATTCAAGCAGAGGTTCCACCACCTGTAATTCCATCTGATGCCGCTTACACAGTTCCGCAAGGACAGCGATCGATCCTTCGCGCCCTTTCCCAAATGCAAAATTTGGACCTTCCACCAGAGCTTTGGCGCCGAGTGCATCCAAAATAATCTGTTGAAAAAACTCCTCTGCAGTCAAATTAAGCAAGGCTCGGTCGGTCGGATATACCACCGTGGCATCCACTCCGAGTTCCTCCAGCAACATGGCTTTGCGACTCGTCCAGGTCAGTGGAGGAGGTGTCAGTTCAGGCCTCAGCAGTCGCACCGGATGTGGATCAAATGTAAATACAATTGCCGGGCCAGCATGTTTTTTCGCCAACGCCCTGAGTTCATTTACAATCCGCGCATGCCCCCGATGGACTCCGTCAAAGTTGCCGATCGTCACGGCACCCCCTCGCAACGCCTCATCGATTTCAGTAAGTGATCGAAATAGCTTCATTTAATGATGTGCCTGATAATGCTGAAACGCAGCTGGTAAATACTCAATCAAGTCGGTTGCCACCAGTGAGATTTCACCGACTTCGCCAACGGCCAGGTCGCCGGCCAGACCGTGCAGGTAGGCTCCCATCAGTGCCGCATCGAGCGGAACAAACTGTTGAGCTAACAGCGCGGCGATAACGCCGGTGAGCACGTCGCCACTTCCGGCAGTCGCCATGCCGGGGTTTCCTGTCGCATTGTAAAACGACTCCGTTCCATTGGTCACCAGCGTTTCACTTCCTTTGAGCAGGATTGTAATCTGATAACGCTTTGCAAGTTCGCTGGCAAGCTTCTCCAAATCCTGACGTTGCTCGGGGACCGACAAACTCAGGGTCTCCAACAGTCGTTTAAATTCTCCCGGGTGAGGCGTAAGCACGCGAGGTCCTGCTGTTGATTCCAGCGAATCCAGATTATTAATCCCATCCGCGTCGATCACCATCGCTCCGTCATATACCTGATAGAGCTCTTTGAGAAGGCAGGCCAGCGAGGCACTGCGATCTAACCCGGGGCCGATCGCCAGTACATCAAAACGAGCCAGTCCATCAACGGCCTCGTTAAGCTCGGCATCCGTAACCTGAATGACTCCGTCCGACTGCTCTGACAGGCCGATCGTCATCACACAGGGATTATGGCTGGCAACGATTGCCTGAGCCGATTTCGCTGTCGCCACTGAAACTAAACCCGCGCCGCTACGCAACGCAGCTGATGCGGTCAAGCTAATGGCGCCACTCATGTTTCGGCTACCACCGACACACAACAGACGTCCGTAATCTCCTTTATGGCTTTCCTCAGATCGCGGCTCCAGGACCGGCATTTCACTCATCACTGAGAATCCTGCTTGAGACTACGAAGCATCACTCCGGCGTTATAGGCAGCCTTGAAGCCGGCATCCACATTGGCCACAAGCACATTCGAAGCACAACTGTTAAGCATCCCCAACAGAGCGGTCACACCACCAAAGGCCGTGCTATAGCCCACACTGGTGGGAACGGCGATTACCGGACAATCAACATAACCGCCTACGACGCTGGGCAAAGCACCTTCGAGTCCAGCCACGACAATCAGCACATCGGCCGCTCGCAAACGCTCCACCTGAGCAACTAATCGATGAGGACCGGCAACTCCGACATCCTCAATGAGTTCATATTCGATTCCCATCCACAGCAATGTTTCGACGGCCTCGGCAGCAACCGGCAGGTCACTCGTTCCTGCCGAAATCACCAATACACGCCCGGCCAGGCATTGCTGATCCGGCAGGTTCCATCTCAAGACCCGAGCGACAGCATTATAGGAGACTCCGTCTAACTGCTCCAATACTTGCTCTGCTTTCGTGGATGAAATCCGCGTTGCCAGAGACGGTTGACCGTTATCGCGTTGAGCCTGCATCGTGGCAGCGATGGTTTCCGCTGTTTTGTTTTCGCCATAGATCACTTCTGGAAATCCGCAACGACGCTGGCGATCTAAATCAAGCGTCACATTTTGAACATCTGCCCGTTGCCAGAGCGACAGTTTTTTCGAAGCATCCCCCACAGACATTTCACCACTGGAAACCAGTTCGAGTATGCGATTTAATTCGGCAAATTCCATGGAATAACTTCTGACCTAACTCTGTTTAGCATTCGTAGGGAGAGAGATGTACTAAGGAGCATTTAGTATAAGCAGAGGAATTGATTCTGAGCATTGGTGTAATTAGCTATCGCTCAAGTAATGTGAGAACCGAAATAATCTATGAGTCGATCACTTTCATCTTTTCATCCCGTTGACCTATGAAACGAATTGCCAACTTCATCCCAGCACTCAGCGGGGGCGGTGCCGAGCGTGTCGTCGTCAACCTGCTGCAAGCATTTGACCGAAACAAGGTGACTCCGATTCTAGTCACGGGATCCGCAACCGGCCCGTTCGCCGATAAGATTGCCAGCGATGTCGAAGTGATCGACCTTCAAACTCCACGCATGCGAAATGCTGCCGGTCCGTTACGCGATTTAATGAATCAACGACGATTTGACCTTTTCATCTCACATCTCAGCCATGCCAACATCGCTACTTTACGCGCTGCAAAAAGAACGAAACACAAACCAACTCTGGCTGTGGTCGAACATATGACCATGTCCGCCTACCGTGGCCAGCGTTGGCGAGACCGCCTGATTAAACCTCTGGCGAAACGACTTTATCCGATGGCCGACCACATCGTTTGTGTTTCTCAGGCAGCTGCTCGCGATTTAGAAACCGTACTGGCTCTGCCGAAGGACTCTGTCCGCACCATCTACAATCCCGTCGTCAGTCCCGAAATACAATCACTTGGCCGGGCACCACTTCAACACTCCCTCAATTCATTCCCCGGGACACTCCTGTTGGGCGTCGGACGACTGAGTGAACAAAAAGATTTCTCAACCCTGATTCAGGCGTTTGCTCAACTGTATCCCAAGATTCAGGGCGAAGTTCATCTGGCGATTCTGGGAACAGGCGAGCAGCACACTAGGCTCACCGAACTCATCAGACAGCTCGAACTGCAATCGATGGTTTCTCTGGTAGGGTTTCAGGAAAATCCCTATGCCTGGATGAAGCGAGCCGATTTATTTGTGCTCTCAAGCCGATGGGAAGCATTGCCTACTGTCCTCATTGAAGCGATGGCTTGTGGTACCAATATTGTCTCTACCGATTGTCCATCCGGTCCGCGAGAAATCTTAGCTACAGAATTCCTCGAGCATCTTACGCAGGTAGGTGATCCGGATTCACTTGCCGAACGGATTATCCAGGCACTTCAACACAGCCCGGATAAAGAGGCCCTGCAACGATCTGCCAATCGCTTCAGTTATAGCCAAGCTGCTACCGCCTATACCAACCTGATCTGATTGCATACTTCCGCAGCTATAAACCAACCAGGCTTTCGGTCAGACTTTCGGTTTGTCGCGCGGACATCCAGTTGAGCCACTACCTCCGCCGTACCAGAGCCTCTACTACCCGGCATTCCGCTTCCCGGAATCCGGCAACCTCCGGCACTTGTCAGGTCTGACAACCGCAATCACAATGAGGGAGTTAAACGGGACCTGAAATACATTATTGTTCCATCACTCCCATTCACCCCCTTTCCATTGAAAGGATCAAAGTAATGCCAAGCTGCGTATTAGCGTATTCAGGCGGATTAGACACTTCCGTAATTCTCGGATGGCTTCAAGACCAGGGCTACGACGTCCACTGTGTATATGTCGATCTTGGACAACCGTGCGAAGACCGCGAAGCCATCATGCAAAAGGCTCATGACTGCGGTGCCGTGAGTGCTCGCCTGGTCGATGTCCAGGAAGAGCTATGCCGTGACTTTGCCTTTCCTGTACTGCAATGGCAGGCCAAATACGAAAGCATTTACTTACTGGGAACTTCCATCGCCCGGCCTCTGATCTCCAAGGTCTGCCTGGAAGTTGCTCGTGAAGTCGGAGCCGAAGCCTATGTTCACGGTGCTACTGGTAAAGGGAATGATCAATGCCGTTTCCAGTTAGCCGCCGAAGCACTCGACCCCAACGTCAAGATGATCGCTCCCTGGCGTATTCAGGAATTTCGTGATCTCTTTCCGGGACGTACCGAGATGATCGCTTATTGTGAGAGCAAAGGGATCCCGGTCAAAGCCTCTGTCTCCAAACCATACAGTTCGGATGAAAACTGCCTGCACATTAGCTACGAAGCAGGTGATCTCGAGGATCTTGAAATCAACGGAGTCGACGTCGTCGATTTCGGAATGGGAGTCTCTCCTCAGGACGCTCCTGATGAAGTCGAACAAGTCACGATTAAAATCGAGCAGGGTGTTCCAGTAGCAGTCAATGGAGAAGCACTTTCACCTCTCGGGATTGTCAAAACGCTCAATGACATTGGCGGTCGTAATGGAGTCGGCCGTATCGACATGGTAGAAAACCGATTCGTCGGCATGAAGAGTCGCGGAGTTTATGAATCTCCGGGGATGACCGTGCTCTATGACGCGTTACTTGTTTTGGAGCAACTCACCATGGACAGGGACCTCTGTCATTTGCGGGATCGCCTCAAGGCTGAAGTGGCAGAGATGGTGTACTACGGACACTGGTACTGTGCCCGCATGGACGCATTACTCGCCTTCAATCGTTCTGCCATGGAGCATGTCACAGGTGAAGTCACGCTGGGACTCTATAAAGGGAACATCATTGTTGAAAGCCGTAAGAGCCCCAACAGTCTCTACGATGAAGGGATTGCCACGATGGAAGGTGGTGGCTCTTACAATCAGGACGATGCCGAAGGCTTCCTGCGAATTATGGGATTACCTTATCGCGTTCAAGGTCGAATTACTCCGCGCGAGTATTAATCCTTTTCTCGCACGTTTCGAATCCAACAAAAAACGGCGACGTCTCATTTCAGGACATCGCCGTTTTTTTTATTGGGTATGGTGATTTACAAGCCCAGCAAAGGCGTTGTTGCTCCGTCCATCAATTCACTGATATCGGTTCCTGACGACTGAGTCACAATGATGTAATCCCCGTTGTGAAGTGCATAGTCATTGAGTGGTTCAACCCGACGGTATTCCGCATCAAACTTGACATCCAGCGGCAGGAAGCGACGTGGATCTTTCGTACGTCGTTTCAATTTGACGTGCATATTATCGAATTGCTCGATCACTTTTGATTGTCGCAAGGCATCCTGAACACAGACACCGTGCTGCAAAGGCAGTCGTATTCGTGAACGAGCACCGTAGGCATTACGAATTTCAACGGTGTAGCTGCCGTTAGGATCCTGAGGCGTCACATACCCTGAATGAGCAACGGCCTGCTGCATCATCGTCTCCTGCTGAGCGATCAATTGTTGTGGCGTTTGCATACTCGAGTTGTTTTGCGATAAATTGCAACCACTAAACAACATCACAATGGCTGTGAGATACAAGAAGCGAAGGAGTGGGTTGTGGATAGATTTCATGGGGATTATTCCCTTGGGGGGGGGAGAGAATAGTGTTTGATTTCTTATCCATCAAAAGGTGACGGATAACCTCAATTGGTAGCCCGTGAATCGTCCGGGAATCGTCCATTCTTGACAGATTTTGATAAAAAAGCGGGAAACAATTCTATCTCAACACGATTCGATTATTCTCAGGCCGGACTGAGAATGTTAGAATCGCTCGGAAAGCTCATTAAAGATTTATAGAGGGGCATGATGAAAGTGGCTGCAACGGATTCAGCAGTAAACATTTCACCAGTACCGGACACGTGGCAACGTCGTCACCTACTGGGGCTTGAAGAATTATCCAGGGATGATATTCTCACACTTCTCGAAACTGCCGTAGAGTTAAAAACTGCCACCGGCGGATGCAAAGAGAAGCTTTCCATTCTCAAAGGCAAAACAGTTGCCAATATGTTTTTTGAGAATTCTACCCGAACCAGAAACAGCTTCAGCCTGGCGGCTCGGCGTCTGGGCGCGGACACCGTTGAGTTTTCAGCCAGCTCCAGCAGCCTCAGCAAGGGCGAGACGCTGATCGACACGGCCAAGACGATTGAAGCGATGAATGTGGATGCGATGGTCGTTCGTCACAGCACACCGGGAAGCCCGCATCTGCTTTCACAGAACGTTGGCTGCAGCATTCTCAATGCCGGTGACGGCCCGCACGAGCACCCCACCCAGGGCATGCTCGACATTATGACGATCTACGAACAACGCGGTACACTCGAAGGCCTGACGGTCGCGATGGTAGGTGACATTACTTACAGTCGCACGGCGAGGTCCAACATCTGGGGGCTGAAAAAACTGGGAGCTCATGTTATTGTCTGTGGCCCTTCCACATTAGTCTCCAAAACCTGGGAGGACTTCGGCGTGGAAGTTTCTCATAATTTGGATGATATTATCCCACGGTGCGACGTCCTCAATCTGTTGCGAATTCAATTCGAACGACAGTACACCCGGCCTTTCCCATCGGTCAGAGAATACGCATTTCTATACGGTATGAATGGAACTCGGATGGCTCAGGCCAAAGACGATATTCTGATTATGGCTCCCGGGCCCATCAATCGTGGAGTTGAAATCACGCCAGACGTAGCCGATGGACCACACTCGGTGATCCTCCATCAGGTGACCAATGGAATCGCAGTACGCATGGCTGCTCTCTACTTAACCACCAGCGTCAATCAACGGGAAGGGTAGGGTAAGAGCATGAATCGCACCATCATACGCAACGGCAGGGTCATCGATCCCGGTCAGGATTTAGACCAGGTTGCAGACATCCTGATTGAAGAGGGCAAGATCGCCGGGATTGGAACAGATCTGGGGGAAGCCGAGCAGGAAATCGATGCCTCGGGCAATGTGGTCGCTCCGGGCCTAGTCGACATTCACGTTCAACTACGCGAACCCGGATTTGAAGAAGACGAAACAATACAAACAGGTACGGCCGCAGCCATCGCAGGTGGATTCACCTCGATTGCCTGCTTACCCAACACTTCACCAGTAACCGACACCCAGGCACAGGTACAGTTCATCCAACAAAAGGCATCTCAGGCTAACAACTGTCATGTCTTTGCAATCGCCTGTGTAAGCAAAAATCGTGAAGGCCAGGAACTCGCCGAAATGGGCATTCTGACAAAGGCCGGAGCGGTCGCCTTTACCGATGCTCCTAATCCTCTGCAAAAGACGGATCTCTTCCGCCGGGCACTCGAATACAGCCGTATGTTCGACGTCCCAATCCTGGATCACCCTGAAATACCCGAACTCTCACAGAGTGGCATCATGCACTCGGGCGCCATCTCCATGGTTCTTGGTCTTTCCGGCATGCATCCCGATAGCGAAGAGCTTGCGACAGGACGCGATTTACGATTGGCAGAAACGACAGGGGCACGCCTGCATTTAATGGATATCTCCACCGAAGGTAGTGTGGAATTAATCCGTCGAGCCAAAGCCCGGGGCGTCAACGTCACTAGTGAGGTTTGTATTGCCAACCTATTTCTCACCGACGAGGTGATGAGAACATTTGACTCGAATTACAAAGTCAATCCTCCGCTTCGTTCTCAATTGCATATTGACGCTTGTATTGCCGGTCTCCAGGACGGAACGATCGACGTCATCACCAGTGGACATGCTCCCTGTGCTTCTGAAAAGAAAATGACCGAGTTAGATTGTGCTCCGTTTGGCATGAACCAACTGGAAATTACTCTGGGCCTGGCCATCACCAATCTGGTTGTTCCCGGCCATCTCGACTTCCCAGCCTTAATCGCCAAACTGGCAACCAATCCAGCCCGCGCCCTGAAGCTATCCAAGGGGACGCTGGCAATCGGAGCAGATGCCGATATCACCATTATCGACCCCGAGTCGCAGTGGCAAGTGAAGCCTCAGGAGTTCGCTTCGCTGAGTACCAATACACCGTTTGAAGGACTGACGTTAACAGGTCGCGCCAGTACCGTACTTGTAAGCGGCGAGATCAAACTGCAGCGGTAGTCACGTGAATCGTCCTAACCCACCCCAATCTAAGTCGCCTTTATTTCTGATCGACGGCTATAACCTGTGGTGGGCTTCAGAAGACATAGGTCCGGACAATGACACCGGGACACTCGAGGGCGCTCGCCAAAGCCTGATCAGCTGGTTACTTGAAACACTCACCCCTGAATTGACAGCCAAAACCGTGCTTGTGTTTGATGCCAAAAATCCTCCCCGAAATCGAACCAGTCTGTACAACTATCAAGGGCTGATTGTGCACTTTGCGGTCGGATACCCGGACGCAGATACACTGATGGAAGAATACATCCGGCTTCACACAGCTCCCCGCAACCTGACGGTGGTCTCGAGTGACCATCGAGTTCAGCGAGCCGCCAAACGTCGTCGTGCCGAAGCGATCGACAGTAATCTTTGGTATCAACGTATTAATCATGAAATGCGAGCTCGACGTACTGCGCAAAAAACGGATCGCAGTAAACCGAACCAGAAGTTATCTGATTTTGAAGTGAACGCCTGGTTACAGGACTTCGGCCTGAATCAACAGGGAGCCAGCGAGTCGCTACAGCAGGAAATCGAGCAAGAGCTCAAGAAAAAGAAACGCCCCCGACGTTAAACGCCAATACAGCTATATGTGATTTGCTAATCAAATCTGAATTGGCACTAAAAAGATCGTGACATATACTCTACACTCTACGGTTTACCACCGTAGTTTCTTCCTCGACCTATCCATGTAACGAGTTGCCAGTTCCAGACGCATGAGCACATCAACACTCGCAGATATACGCAAAAAAGTAGAAAATGGTGACCGCCTTTCACTCGACGATGGCATCTTGCTTTATCAGGATGAGACACCGCTTCAGGAAGTCGGAGAATTAGCAAACATTGTACGCGAACGTATCAACGGTAACGTCGCCTACTACAATATCAATACGCATCTGAATCCAACAAACGTCTGTGTCTACCGCTGCAACTTCTGTGCCTTCCGGGCAGACTTACGTTCCGAACGCGGTTACGTCATGAGCGATGAACAGATCGTACAACGCGGTGCGGAAGCGGTTGCCAACGGGTGTACTGAGATGCACATCGTCGGCGGGCTGCACCATAAGATGAAATATCACTGGTATGTTGATCTCGTTCGCATCCTCAAAGAAGCTCATCCCACGTTGCATTTGAAGGCCTGGACAGGTGTCGAAATAAACTGGTTTGAACACCTCACCAAAAAACCAGTACGAGAGATTCTTCAGGATCTGCAGGATGCCGGTCTGGGAAGTATGCCCGGAGGGGGAGCTGAAATCTTCCATCCGGAAGTCCGTGATCAGATTTGTGAACATAAAGCCGATACCGGTAAGTGGTTCGAAATCCACGGAACAGCTCACGAAATGGGAATTAAAACCAACGCGACCATGCTTTACGGACATATCGAAAATGCATTCCATCGTGTTGATCACCTGATCCGGCTGCGAGAACAACAGGATAAGTCAGGCGGATTTCAAACTTTTATTCCGCTCGCTTTCCATCCCGAAAACACGGAATTGGATCATCTTAAGAAACCGTCGGCCGTCATGGATTTGAGAACCATGGCTGTTTCTCGTCTGATGCTGGATAACTTCCCTCACATTAAAGCCTACTGGATCATGTTAGGAATCGGCACAGCTCAAACAGCACTCGATTATGGAGCGGATGATCTGGACGGGACGGTTCGGCACGAGTTGATTTATCATGATGCCGGAGCAACGACCCCTGAAGAATTAACGGTTGAGCAACTCAAGAATCTTATCCGTGAAGCAGGACGGGAACCGGTCGAACGTGACACGGTCTACAACGAAGTCATTCGAGATCCCGAAAATCCCGCTCAGTGGCGAATTGGCGACGCGTTGACCGTTAGCCTGTAGTTCGGCCCTTACCTGGGCTTGAGAATACTGAAGATGGCTTCCTTGGCAATAATGCTGGTATCCGTGTCGTCGTCAGAAATAAACATTTCCAATCGCTGCACATGCTCTCGAGCCGATGGCCCAATCACGCCCAAAGTAAATATTGCCATCTGACGCGTCAGTAGCATCGGCGAGTCTAGTTTGCTGACCAGAACATCAATGGAAGGACTCCCGATTCTTGCTAATGCTTCCGCAGCTGCCTCCTGAAGGTTCTCGTCTTCGGTTTCCAGCAGGTCACCTAACACTTCAACGCTCGCTTTCGACTTTGTACCGTACTTACCAAGCAAGATGGTTGCCGTACGTTTTACCTCATTGCTTGGGGAAGATTCCACGACGTTGATTAATGTCGTGATAGCAGGTTCAGCCGGAGCCAGTTTCACATAAGAGTAAAGTGCGGCCTGCTGCACGCTGGGATCCTCACCTTCAGCCAACAAGACTTCTCCCAGGGTCGTTTCTGTAGCCAACGCATCGCCGGGTACAAAACTGATCAATCGAAGGACAGAAACCCGGATGCCAGATTCTTCAGTCGGGCTTTTCATCATTTCGAGCAAGGTCGCATGAAGCATTCCAGCTTGAGCTGGCAGTAGTTGACGGACAAGCTGAACGGCAATCGAACGGACTTTACTGTCATCATCCTTCAAGGCATGGGTGATCAGACTGAAAGTCTCTGTTGGGTAAGCCTGAGCCTTCCCGGTCATCATAAGCATCAGCCCTCGCCGCTGTGACACAGTTCCTGCCTGCATCCAGTCGGCATGCTGACCTACGACTTCGTCAGCGCGTTGGCTGAGGGCCGAACTTGCTGCAATACGCGTTTCAGTCTCACCATCGCCCAGATTAGACAAAAGCTTGCCAATTTCTGCATCCAGTTCAATATTGGTGGGCTCAATCCCTTCCACCAATTCCACCGCTGCCTCTTCCGGTTGTAACACCGGAGAGGCGTCTTGTTCTTCAATCTGTTTAGTATTCGCATCAGATGAATCGGTAACCGGAGCAGTGGGCTTTTCACCAACACAACCCGGCAATAAAGAAAACAGCAGGCTCAACAAAACCGCGGACTTGTTTGACACCTCAGAATCACCTCCGGACAAACCAACAATTGCCATGTTGATTGGAACAGGGGAGATCCCCGGACTCCAACCAACCGAGGAATTATATCAGTAACTCCAGTGACACAATCAAGAACAGTCCCATGCTGATTACGGAATTCACGTTAAAAAAAGCGATGTTTACTTTTGTCAGATCATCTGCATTGACAACGGAATGCTCATAAAACAACAACCCAGCCACTGCCGTCACAGCCGTATAGTAAATCCATCCCAATTCCAGCGTCGGACCTCCCAGATGATGCACCATAGGCAGTAAGAACATACAGCCGACCATCACGACATGAGAGCAGGCTGCCACTTTCAATGCCCGGGAAACACCAAGACGGGCCGGAACACTTTTGAGTTTGGCTTGTCGGTCAAAGCCGGCATCCTGACAGGCATAGATAATATCGAATCCGCCAACCCAAAACAGAACAATCAAACCGATCACAACAGCAGGCAGACAATCAGCCGGAGCATCCATCATGACGCTCCCGCGTAAAGCGATCCAGGTACTAACTGGAGCTAACATTAAGCTCAATCCGAGATAGAAATGTGCGAGCGATGTGAACCGCTTTGTGTAGCTATACAGACAAAGAAAACCCAGCACAGGCACCGACAAATAGATCGGTAGTCGATTCGGAAGAAACAGCAGCGTTGCCGCAACAAACAGCAGACTATTAACTACGGTAAATAGGACGACACTTTTCAAACTCAATATCCCTGCCGGAATATGTCGACCTTCGGTGCGAGGATTCTCTTTGTCGATTTTATGATCTGCCACCCGGTTAAATGCCATCGCCGCACTACGTGCGAAGACCATACAGACAACAATTCCAAGCAGGTGTAATGCCTGGAATCCGGGAGTCTCTCCTTCCACCGGCTGAACGGTCCAGCACATGACTGCCGCCAGTAACGCAAACGGCAAAGCAAAGATTGTATGACTAAACCGGATCATTTCCAGAATAGTTATAGTCCGCTGCATGAATCCCGGATCAGATTGACTCATCGGATAGCTCTTCTCCCCAGCGATCAATCAATCCGTTGTCAATTTGCAACTGGTCGAGTATACGAGCCACCACAAAATCGACCAGATCGCCCAGCGACTGAACTCCGTGATACCAACCGGGACTGGCCGGCAAGACAACCGCTCCGGCATCGGTGACACGTTGCATATTGCCAATGGCAATTGCCGAAAGCGGGGTTTCCCGGGTCACCAGAATTAATTTACGGCGTTCCTTGAGGTGAACTTCCGCCCCACGGTGTATCAGATTTCCGCTCAATCCGTTGGCGATACTTCCAAGCGTTCCACCGCTACAGGGGCAGACCACCATACCGATTGTCCGATGCGAACCACTGGCAATGGGACTCATCAGATCTTTGTAGTGATAAACCTGTACCTGCCTGAGCGGTGGTAACTCAAGCACCTGACAACCAGGCACCTGGTACTCGAGCAACGGTGCCACCTGAACATTGTCACAGTCCAGGTCTATTCCCAGTTCCTGCTTGACGACCTGGCAACCAGCTTCGCTGACGGTCAACTGCACTGGAACGGCGGAGGCTACCAATTGCTGGAGCAGCCGAACACTATAGACCGCTCCGCTGGCCCCGCTTATCGCAATCACAACAGATGGATTCATGCTGTTTTCTCCGCCACATACAATGTCGCGATGCCACCGGTTAAGGCATAGTACTTTCCATTGACCAACCCATTGACATGCATACGGTCAACTAACTGCTGGCCATCAGGAAATTCGGAAACGCTTTCAGGCAGATACGTATAGGCGTCTTCATCATTACGAGCAAAGAGTTGTCCAATCCGAGGCAGAATGCGATTCATGTAAAACCCATAAAAGGCCTTGAATGGCTGCCAGCCGGGCCTGGAAAATTCTAACACCGTGACCTGGCCACCAGGTTGGCAAACGCGAGCCATTTCACTCAGTCCTCTGTCAGTATCCGCAATATTCCTCAGGCCGAAAGCAACTGAAACGATTTGAAACGTGTCATCCTCAAAGGGCAGGTGCTGAGCATCAGCCTCTACAAAATTCACATTTTTGTAAATCGACTTGCGTTGTTTCTTTTGCTCACCAATCTGTAGCATTTCCCTGGTGAAATCTGCTCCGACCACCTGAATCCCGTCGCCGGCCTTACGACAGTAAGCGAATGCTAAATCCCCCGTTCCCGAGCAGATATCAAGAATCGGTGCCTTGTTTTGAGGAGCGACCTTACGCACAGTTCTCCAACGCCAGTAACGATCCACGTTCATCGACAGCAGATGATTCATGCGGTCATAGTTGGACGCAATTTGGCCAAACATCCGTTGCACACGCTGATTCGATTTATCTACTTTAGTCATAGGAATTCAACTAAATCATCTTCTGGAAACGTGCTCATTTGATTCCCAAACAAGTACGGTTGGATACTGTATAGTAACGCTAACGACTCACTGAGGGAATTATCCGCAACGCAACTAAACTCATTAACCATCTTATTTCTTGCAATGTCGCAAACGAACGTCTTTTTGCTCCCCGAATTAATCACCAACCCGGCCGTCATCCGGAATTCCTGCTGCGTGGTGATCGATGTTCTCAGAGCCACCACAACGATGGTGCATGCGTTGGGTAACGGAGCGTCCAGTATCACTCCGGCTTTAACCGTGGACGAGGCACGACAGCATGCCCGGGTGCAGGGGGGACTGCTGGGTGGTGAACGTGACTGCGTACGGCTGGAAGGATTCGATCTGGGCAACTCGCCGATTGAATACTCCGCCGAAAAAGTGGCTGGAAAATCAATTACGATGACGACGACCAACGGTACCAAAGCCATGATGGCCTGTCTCGAAGCGGATCGTATTCTCATTGCAGCCTTTGCCAATCTGGATGCTGTGGCCAGTGCGATTGCCGATCAGCGGCGAGTCAACATTATTTGTGCCGGCACCAATGGCCAGGTCACTCTGGAAGATACACTCATGGCTGGTGCTTTAGCCAGCGGGCGTGGGTACTCAGACTGCAACGATCAAACGCTGCTTGCGATCGACTCCTGGAAAGATTGCCAGAGGTCACCAAATAAACAAAGTGGCATTGTCGAAAAATTAATGCAAAGCAAGGGTGGTAAGAACTTGCAACAGGTAGGCATGGTCAGCGATATTAAGTTGTGTGCTAAATTGAATACGTACAGCGTCCTGCCAACACTCTCCCCCCAAACCAAAACTATACAGCTCTAACCCCTCTCGGAACCACATCTATGTCGTCAGCAGACTATATCGTACTTGGCGTTTACTTCCTCGTCCTCGTAGCAATCGGCCTGTATTGTGCTCGGCTCAATAAAAAGCAGGAGGATTACTTCATGGGTGGGCGTGGCTTTGGCAAGCTGATGCAGACCTTTGCTGCCTTCGGAGCGGGAACCGGACCACAGGACCCGATTATCACCGGCAGTGGCACGTTCACCAAAGGAATGAACGGCATGTGGGGCGTGATGTACTGGCTGTTTGTCACTCCGTTTTACTGGATCACCGGAGTCTGGTATCGCCGCATGCGGCATTTGACACTTGGAGACTGGTATGTCGAGCGTTATGAAAGCAAAAAGCTTGGCGGTGCTTATGCGATTTTCGGAGTCATCTTCTTTATGATTTACGGCTCCATGTTCTTTTCGGCGATTGCCAAAACTGCGGCTCCAATGATCGGTGACCATGTTTCACTGTTTGGTTCTGAAATTGAGTTGCAATATGTCCTCGTCCCGGCTGTCGGTATTATTGTTCTGCTGTACGGCATGATTGGCGGACTGACGGCTGCCTATTTTACTGACTTAATTCAGGGGCTTTGTGTCATCGCACTCAGTTGCATGCTTATTCCACTCGGCCTGAATGCACTCAATGGCGACACCGAATTGAACGCGGACGGAGAGGGTAGCTTCAGTGTCATGCACGAGAATCTGCCTGAGTCATTTTTTGATCTTATGGGAGGCGTCGGTGCCGATTTCTCTTTAGCCTATTTGATTGCCATCGTCTTTTCCAATTTATTTGGGATCGTTGTCCAACCCCACTTTATTGCCACCGGGGGAGGTAGCGCCAAAACCGAAAATGACGCTCGAACGGGTTTAGTTGTCGGAAATTTCCTGAAACGATTCTGCACACTGGGCTGGGTACTCACCGGACTGATTGCCGCCACGCTTTATGCTGAAGTTCCTGAATTGATCAAGGATCCGGATCAGGCCTGGGGATACGCCTCGATGCAACTGCTGGGGCCGGGACTCCGGGGCCTCATGCTGGCCTGCTTACTGGCAGCTTTAATGAGTAGTGTCGATGCCTACATGATCGTCGGTTCGGGCCTCGTCGTGCGAAACCTCTATGTCCCGTTCATCAATCCTGAGGCTTCCGAGAAGAAGTGTCTGGCGATGGGTAAAATCACGGGGACCGTCATCGTTTGCGGCTCCATCATGTTTTCCCTTTTGATCTTTGACATGATTCAGCAGCTCACGATCACCTTCTGGTTTACTCTGGTTTTTGCTGCTCCATTTTGGGTTGGGATGTACTGGCGAAAAGCGACGACCAAAGCAGCCTGGATAACCGTAGCCTACTGTTTATTGTTCTTTACGATGATTCCGTTCTTCGGCCCAAAGCTGGCTCCCTCCTGGCGTACCAATGAATCATACCTGCAAACCGATGCCATGAAGCATACGCTGAAAAAAGAGGTCCTAACAAAGCCGACAATACGTAAACACCTGGGGTTGCAGCTCGACGCCTGGAATAAGGATCATGCGGCGATGGCCGAAGGCCCGGCGAAAACGGCGCATGCCGAACTACGACCGCAGTTTGTTAATTCCGACCGAACCATCATTCAGGTGCCCAATGAAGATAGTACTGGAGTCATCCAGCTCGAAGTGGGCAAGTCGACAATCGACGTCACGTCTCCCCGTTCTTTTGAGAAAAACAAAGACGGAAGTCAAAAGATGTGGAGTGGTGGGCAGGCATTGTTTTGGGATCGCGTCGTACCGGTCGATGCTACGATCAAACCGGAGATCGTCGAGGTGATCGCTGACGGTGATACGACAACGACCATTTATGGTTACCCGGAAGGGACACCGATGAAGGGCGAAGGAAACTTCAAACTCAATCTGGCATTCTTCCTGCCTCTGGGCGTGGACATTGCCGGCCAATCCAAAGCGAATCGTAATGCACTTGAGCTCGTACCCAAAATCATCATGCCGTTCCTGGTCATGATCCTTGCCAGCTTTATTACCAGTGCGATTGGAGCGGGGAATTCGCAGGAAGCATTGGATCGTTATTACGCCAAAATGAAAACTCGTGTCATTGCCGATCCCGCAGCGGACAAAGCCAAACTGGAAGCTGTCTATGCCGGCGAACAACCTGCCGACCGAGTGAAGTTGTTTCCCAATAGTCAATTGGAATTCCAGAAGCCCACCAGGGCAGACATCGTTGGTTTTGTAGTTTCCGTGTTGGCCTGTTTTGCAATTATTGGCTTAGCCTTTGTGATTGCAGGACTTGGAGGAGGATAAGACCAGACACATAGGAGTTTCCCGATCGAGAACCGGATTCTCCGCTCAACGCACCTCTACAAATCCATGATTCTGACTTAAGATGGTGACATCCACGGCAGGAATTCATTTCCCAGCACCGTGCTTTTCCTCCTGCCGGGAACAGCACTTTCCATACAAGTTCCCAAACCTACTTGCATGATCCGCACATTATTAAAAAGCAAAATTCACCGAGCAACGGTGACCGAAGCCGAGCTGCATTATGAGGGTTCCGTTTCCATTGACCAGGCGTTACTTGAATTGGCCGATATTCGCGAGCACGAACAGGTCGATATTTACAATATCACCAGTGGCACTCGATTGACGACCTACGCCATTGTCGCGGAACGTGGTTCGGGCCGGATTTGTATTAACGGAGCGGCAGCACACCTGATGAAGCCAGGCGAAATGGTCATCATTTGCAGTTATGCCGCGTATGATGACCAGCAACCACATAGTCCTGTGGTCGTTCATGTCGATGAAAATAACCAGCCTTCCGGTTAGTCATCGTCAGCCACGCAAGCCCGGCAATACCGAACTGGGAGTAAAGGAGATAAGAATTATGAGCCGTTTCGCTCAACGACGAAAGAAACTTCGTGCGGCCCTCAAGCGACAGGGCATTCCCGCCATGCTTGTAACGGACGAGTTAAATGTTACTTACTTATCCGGATTCAGCGGTGACTCTAGCTACCTGTTGGTGCTTCCCAAAAACACGATCATCATTAGCGACTTTCGATACATTCAGGAAATCGAACATGACTGTCCTGATATCGAAGCCTGTATTCGACCGTCGGTCGAGTCGATGGTGGAAGCCAGTCGCAAGCTGATTGTTAAAGCCAAGGTTTCAGCGGTTGCACTGGAAGGGAATTCACTTTCACTCGGACAGGCCGAGGCACTGGCGGAAGCATTACCTCATGTCAATTTAGTGACAACCTCGAGCGTCGTAGAGAAGCTGCGAGAGATCAAAGACAAGCAGGAAATTGCCTCCATCCGAAATGCCGTCAAAGCGGCTCAAAAGGCTTTCGAGGTCATCAAGGCATCGCTGACCGCTGAGCAAACAGAGAAGGAAATTGCATTTAATCTGGAACATCAGATTCGACAATTTGGAGGGCGAGGAACCAGCTTCGACCCCATTGTCGCCGTCGGTCCTCAAGCCGCACTACCTCATGCTCAGCCTGGTGAACAACGCATCGGAGACGATCAATTCTGTTTGTTTGACTGGGGAGCTGATTACGACCGGTACCTTAGCGACATCACACGCACTATTGTCACTGGAAAACTAACGGCAAAATTCGAAAAGGTCTACAACACTGTTTTGCAGGCTCAATTAAAGGCCATCAAAGCGATTAAGCCTGGCGCGATTATGAGTAAAGTAGATGCTGCCGCTCGTAATCACATAGCCAATGCGGGCTATGGCAAGTACTTTGGCCATAGCCTCGGACACGGTATCGGGACGTTCATCCATGAATATCCTCGCCTTGCCTCCAATCAACATATGCCACTTGAACCGGGCATGGTGGTGACTGTCGAACCGGGGATTTATCTGCCTGGTTGGGGAGGAGTACGCATTGAAGATGATGTCCTGGTTACTAAAGACGGACACGAAGTTTTGACCAGTGTTCCTAAGAAACTAGAAGATGCAATTGTGGAACTATAAGAGAAAATCCCGATTGCCAACGAAAAATCACTTGTTAATTGCTCTGGATAGCCGATAAACAGGGGAGATATAGTAACTATAAATAAGGTAGTTACCCCTTAGTAGTTTTAGGCAATTATGCTTAAAATTGCTTATTATCGTGAAACCAAGAGCATCATTAGAGGAAGAATATCAGACCATGGCGAAATCCAGTAACGTCTTCGATATGGAACGTCTCCTTCAGTACGTTGAATTCATGAAGGAAAATGACTTGACCGAAATCGATCTGGAACAGGACGGTCAAAAAGTTAGATTGTCTCGTGGGGGCGTCGTTCAGCCGATTACCGCTGCTGCACCTGCGCCCGCTCCCGCAGCTCCAGCTGCTCCAGCCGATGATGCCCCGACCGATGACGAGGGCGATCACATTGTGACGATTAACAGCCCTATGGTTGGAACGTTCTACAATGCTCCCAATCCGGATTCACCCGCCTTTGTTAGCGTCGGTGATAGTATCGGAGCAGACACAACCGTTTGTATTGTGGAAGCAATGAAAGTATTCAATGAAATCTCAGCTGACGTAAGTGGCAAAGTTGTTGCCATTCTCGTCAACGATCAAGATCCCGTGGATTGTGGTAAACCCATGTTCAAGGTGGATACTCGCGGTTAACCCTTCGAGCCAGCTCAACACGTCACTGACTCCGTCTTTTGAGAGAACAAACTCACCAGCCATGTACAAACGTATTCTAGTCGCAAACCGAGGCGAAATTGCATTACGAGTCATTCGTGCCTGTAAAGAACTGGGCATTGAAACGATTGCAATCTTTAGTGAAGGTGACCGTGGTGCCGCTTATCTCGATCTGGCCGACGAAGCCTACTGCGTAGGTGGTGCCCGTTCCAACGAAAGTTATTTGAAAATCGATCGT
>CEUQ01009290.1_pt1 | contig 23537 bp, 21 predicted proteins | sample 361491 | NCBI WGS metagenome assembly CEUQ01 (sample SAMEA2622796, study PRJEB7988) | marine metagenome | biome: marine biome (ENVO:00000447); feature: marine epipelagic mixed layer (ENVO:xxxxxxxxx); material: "saline water (ENVO:00002010), including plankton (ENVO:xxxxxxxx)" | depth 120 m | reverse complement strand
ATTGTATTATTACTGCTAATTCTTTGATTCCACCAGGAAAGACTTTTCCTAATAATTCATTAATATCAGGGGCGCCAGCTCGAGTAATAGGAACAACTAAAAATAAAAGTTTTAGTAAGTATAAATCTGAAATTTTAACTAATGAGTTTGTATCTGATAGTATTGTTCGATGTGACTTAGAAGGGGATGACCCATTGGCAGAACTTGGTTTAGAGCCATGGCTAAATTATAAAATAGGATTAGAGAAAATTAGTTCTAAAGCTTTTATTGCTCCCGATGCAATAATAAGAGGCGATATTACTGTAAAAGATAAAGCCAGTTTATGGTTTTCTACAATTATTTCTTCACTACCTGGAGGGAATATTTTTATAGGAGAAGGCTCTAACATTCAAGATAATACTATAATTGACGCCGGAGAAAAGTCTTTGGTTATAGGTGAAAAGGTAACGGTAGGACATAATGTAAGACTGGGAGCTTGCACTATCGGAGATAATTGCTTAATTGGAATGGGATGTACTATTGAAGATGATGCAGTAATTGAAGAAGATGCTTTTGTTGGAGCTCGAGCAATTGTCAAAGCTGGAACAGTCGTCAAAGCTAATACTATTTTTGCTGGAAGGCCAGCTAATTATTTTAGAGATGTAAAAAATGAGGAAGCTAATTTTTTTAAAATGGGACAAAAAGTATATGAGGGATTTGCAGAAGATTATATTAAAGAATTAGGACCCTATAAAATGCAGGCTAAAAATTAATGTTGTTTATGACGTTAATAAAATTATTAGTAATAGCGGCAGTTTTAATAATATTGAGAATTCTTTTTCCTACATTAGTAAAAGGTTTTAAAAGAATATTATTTATCATTATTGTTTCTATGATAATTTTCGCATTGGTTGTAATGTATGCTTCTTAAATATTCAGGTTTATATATTTAAGCTAATTTGTCTATCATCTTCAAATGATGGGTTAACATATTCATAGTCATATTTTGCAAATGTTTTTAGAATTGCTTCTAAAATTATATTTGCAGCTTTAACAGGAATAGCCATACCTATTTGCTTTCTCACACTTTCTTTATTTCCATAAAAATCAAATGTATCAGGAAAAGTTTGTAGTCTGGCTCTTTCTCTATTAGTTAATGCTCTATTTTCTTTCCAGTGGTAAACATGAGTTCCTCCGCCACCACTTCCAGTAATTGTATAAGCAGGCTTATCAGGGTCTAATCTTTTGTAAATATTACTTAATTTAGCTCCTTTTACATTGAGTTGAAGATTCTCGGGAATATTTTCACTCCAAGCATTTTCTCCTTTTTTAATATACTTTAATCTTTCTATGACGGTTTTACTTTGCTTTGTATATTCTTGTCCTGAAATATTTTTTGGTATAGGGTTTTTTTCGAGGGCTTCTTTAACAGTAATAATTTTTCCTTGAGGGGCAGGAACCTTAAAATATAAATTTAAATCTTTTCTAAACCCAACTAATATATATCTATGGCGTTTTTGTGGAACTCCGTATTCTTCAAATTTAAACAAATGCGTTGTAATATTATATCCTTTGCCAGCATTTTTTAAATCATGAATAATTTTTTTAAAAGCTTTTCCTTCGTTAGCTGATGAAATTCCTCCTACATTTTCAGCTAAAAAAAATTTAGGATTGTTTTTATTAATATATTTAACACCATATCTGTATAGTGCACCAAACTTGCCATCAAGCCCAATAGATTTTCCAACAATACTAAAGTCATTACACGGAAAACCATACATAAATCCATCGACATAATTTAGTTCATTGATATCTAGTTTATGAATATCCTTACAAAAACTTTTAAAATTTGAATCATTATTTTGAATATTGTTTTTATAAGTAGTGCAAGAATCACTATCGATATCAGTAGTCCATAAATGTTTGAAAGAATATTTAATAGATTTATTATAGACAAAATTAGCATTTTTAGCTGCATAACCTAGACCGCCAGGACCACTAAACATTTCCCCTAATGTAAACTGTATTTTCTTCATAAAAATGTCAGTACCTAAATCTCATTTATTACAAACTGTAATATACTATTTGCTACTTATTATTATTTCTGTTCTAATTTAAATCTTTTTTTTAAATAAGGGAACAAATTTAAATTTATATCGTACTAGTTATGAAATATTAAATTAAATGAGTGAGAAATGGTAAAATATAGATCTAATCCTCCTAATTCTGAAAATGTGATGGCATCAATAAGTTATATGGGACATTATAATTTGGCTACCGCTTTGGCTGATATAATTGATAATAGTATAAAAGCAAAAGCAAAAAAAATTAGTATAAATTGTCAGTGGAATAATAATAATCCTTTTATTACAATTTTGGATGATGGCTATGGAATGTCCACTAAAGAACTGGAAAATGCCATGAAATTGAATAGTTCTAATCCTAATGAAGTTCGAGAAAAAGATGATCTGGGAAGGTTTGGATTAGGTTTAAAAACGGCATCATTTTCACAGGCAAAAATTCTTACCGTTATAACATCTAATGGAAATATTATTTCTGGAGGTGAGTGGGACTTAGATAATGTGGGAAGTAATTATAATTGGGGAGAATTAGAGGTTAAGGATATTGAAAAAGAAGCCAAGGCTGAAGTCAAAAGTAAAAAGAGCTTTACTAAAGTTATTTGGAAAAATTTAGAGTTTTTAACTAACAATTATACACTTAAAGAAGATGAGTTTGATGCATTAATTTCTGATACTATAAATGAAATAGCACTTACTTTTCATAGATTTATAAAGGGTGAAGAATTTAAAAATAAAATTAATATTCTAGTAAATGGTTTAGAGGCGCCTGTTATCGATCCATTCATGGAGGGACATGCAGGTCAGCAAGAGTTAAAAGGAGAGGTGTTTACAATTAATAACAAGAAAATTACCATGACTCCTTTTATAATACCGCATTATTCAAAAATTAAAAAAATAGAATATGAAAAACAAGCCGGTAAAGATGGTTATATAAGAAAGCAAGGCTTTTATATATATAGAAATAGAAGATTAATTATTTCAGGAGAGTGGTTTGGTTTAGCACAATATGGAGAGTTATCTAATCTCGCAAGAATTAAAGTAGATCTTCCTAATACTTTAGATAAGGAATTTAAGATTAAAATTGATAAAAATAGTGCAGAAATAGACCCTAGATTAAAACCTCGTTTTAGAGATTTAATAAAAAGAATAAAAGAAAAAAGCGGAAGAGTGTATAGAAATAGAGGAAGTAAAATAGATAAAGTTAACTCAGTTAATTTTTGGACTAGAAAAATTAAAGAAGGGGAAATTAAATATGACATAAATGTGCAACATCCAGTTATCAAAAGTGCTTTAGATAAATTAGATTCTAAGGCGTATAAGGAGTGGCAAAATATTTTTAGATTTATTGCACAATCATTTCCTGCGGAGTCTATGAACATAGATATAATAGACAATCCTAAAAAGGTTTCTTTAGGTAATACGGATAGAGAAAAAATAATTGATTTCTGTGATATTTTTGTTAAAGGGCAAATTAAAAACGGCCTATCACAAGAGAAAATATTAGAGATATTAAAAAATACAGAACCATTTAAAAAAGATTTTAATATTCTTATAGATCACTTAAAAGAGGAAAATATTATAAATGTCCTTTAAAGAAGAAATATTGAATTATCTCAAAGATAAAAATAAACATTCAAGTTTAGTTGTAGAACAGGCAGAGAATATTATTTTATTATGTGAGGATAATATTCAAAAATTATTAGTTAGAAGTTCTCAAACTATAAGAGAATCTATAAATAAAAATGTTGGTATATATAATATATCTTCTGAGGGTTTAGAAAATATCGCGAAATATATAGAAGCTACATATGTTATTGAACAAAATACTGGAAATGCAGTAGTAGAAAAAAACCATAAAGAATGGCTTAAAAGTTTTAAAACCGATAGTAAAAATGAATTTTATTATTGGGATAGACTGAGATCTTTCCTTTTAAAAGGAGATGAGATTACACCAGGGGTTGTGTCGACTTTAGACGAGGATACTGATAAAATTATAGATTTAGTTGGAAACCCAAATATTGATGGAATATGGCCTCGCACAGGAATGGTTTTAGGATCAGTCCAAAGTGGTAAAACTCTAAATTATTCTGCAGTAATAGCTAAAGCTGCGGATGTTGGATACAAAGTAATTGTACTACTTGCAGGTATAACTAATTCTTTGCGCTCTCAGACCCAACAAAGAATTGATTGCTATTTTGTAGGTAGAGACACTTCCTCCCTGGGAGCAGAACGAAGAAAATGTGTGGGAAACATCAATAATAAAAGAGTTCCTATTACTCTCACTAATGTAAAAGATGATTTTTCACTTAATAAGGCAAATATAAACACCTCTCTTTCTTCTATTAAAGAGCCTATAATCTTTGTAGTTAAAAAAAATACAAATACTTTAAAGAATCTTGTTACATTTTTTAATAATGACGAAATGGAAGTAAGGAGAAGGTCCTCACTTTTAGTTATTGACGATGAGGCAGATAATGCCTCTATTAATACAAAAAAAGATAATTCAGAAACTACACGAATAAATGAAGGTATAAGAGACATACTTATGTGTTTTTCTAAATCTTCATATTTAGGTTATACAGCAACTCCTTTTGCTAATATTTTTATAGATCCTGATAGTTATATAGAAGGAAAAGGAAATGATTTATTCCCAAAAGACTATATATATGCTTTGGATCCTCCCAATAATTATATAGGTCCCCAACAAATATTTGGAGAAGAGAGGTTAGCTACACATAAAGATCACTTAGTGGAAATAGATGATTATCAAGATATTATTCCAATGGAACATAAAAATAGAGAACCTTTAAAAGGAATACCACCCTCATTAGAGGAAGCGGTTAGATCTTTTATAATTACGAGAGCAATATTTATATTAAAGGGTAAAGAAAATAAAAATTGTACTATGATGATTAATGTTTCTCGATTTAATTTTATGCAGGAAGAAGTCCATAACTATGTTTACCCTTATTTACAGGAATTAAAGAAAGCTCTTCAAGTCAATAGTGGGCTAGAGAATTCTGAACAAGACCATTATATAATTAAAAGTTTTTATGATTTATTTAATGATAAGTTTTCACTTACAAGAGGTGGTATAAAAAAAAATATAGTTGAAGAAAATAGGATTATTACATGGGATAACATAAAGAATAAGTTATTTGATGCAGTGAGTACTATTGAAGTACAAACAGTAAATATGAGAAGTAGTCCATTAAAATACCCTGATGATAAAAAAGAAATGGGACTTCATGTTATAGCTATAGGAGGTATTGCTTTATCTCGAGGCCTTACATTAGAGGGCCTAACTGTATCATATGTTTTAAGAAATTCTTCGGCATTTGATATTGTAATGCAAATGGGAAGGTGGTTTGGATATCGAGATGGATATGGTGAGTTCTGTAAATTATATCTACCTGAGAAATCTATTAATTATTATACAGATATTACAGCAGATGTAATTGAGTTGGTAGATTCTATCAAAGATATGAGTGAACAAAAGCGTACGCCAAAAGATTTTGGTTTAAAAGTAAGAGATCATCCCGGAGTTTTAAGAATTACTGCAGCAAATAAGATGAGAACTTCTCGAAAAATAAACTTTGCTTTAGATTTTAGTGGTCAACGTATTCAAGTAGATAAAATTATTAATACTCAAAAAACAAATGATAATAACCGAAATACTATTAAAGCTTTTATTAGCAAAATTGGAAATAAATATATAACTCAAGATATAGACAATAAAAAACCATATTTTTGGACTGATGTTTCTATAAAAGATGTTCTATCTTTAATTGATGATTTTATATATGCTCCAGGTAATGTACATTTTAGAGAATTCAGATCAGAAGGTAATAAATCTACTATTTATGAATATATATATGATAGAAAAGAAGAGCTTAAAAATTGGGATATATTTTTACCTATTACACAAAATAAAACTAAAACAGCGAAATACTTTGAGAAAGATATTATTAAAAATCAAAATTTTCCTGTCCGAACAAGAAGTGCAGGAGGAGTAGATACAACTACTAATATTTACTCACCGTCTGAAAATAGGCAAGTAGAGTCAGCAGATGATAAATTTATAGGTCTATGTGACGGAGAAGAAAGGGAAAAACCGTTACTTATAATCCACGTAATGAAATGTACAGGGACTAGTAAGTATAAAGGAAGCTCTCAAAATAAACCAAAACCAGTATTTTCAAATAATTTTGTTACAATTGGTATTCATTTTCCCAAACGTAATGCAAACAGTATAAAACCTGTTTTTAAGTCTTACGCGGTAAATCAAACTTATTATCAACAAGAACTAGCATTAGAAATAAATGAGATTGATGAAAATGATGAGGAGTTAGTTAATGAGTGATATAAATCCATGGGAAGATATAGAAAAGAATTTTCAAGAATTTAAAGATAAATTAAATAAAATTAGAGCATCTTCTATAATGCATCCACAGAATTTTTTTTGGGCTATAAATTTTCAAAAATCTTATTGTTTTCTATATGAAGGAAACAAAATAGAAAATAATAAAACTCTTCCTAAATTTGAAGGCTTTGAAATATCTCAACAACAACTAAAAGATACTACGCAGTTATTAATAGTTCTAAAAGACCCAGGTAACAGAGATATATTTAGAATTATTTGTAAAGATATATTGAAAGCAACAGATGTAATAACGAGAGATGACTCTAAAGCAACAATAGGCGTAATAATAAAAAGATTAACGCGCTGGCAAGATATTTTTAGAAAATCTATTTCTAAAACCTTAACAAAAGAGCAGCAAATAGGATTAATTGGAGAATTATTATTTTTAAAAGATATAATGTTTAATGAATTATCTTTTAAAGAAGGTTTACAAACTTGGCAGGGGCCTCTAGAGGGAGAACAAGATTTTGCCTTTAATAGCAATCTTTATGAAGTAAAAACTCAATTAAGTTCTTCTGACCATAAAATTAAGATTTCCTCATTAGAGCAATTGAATAATGAATCTGGAAAAATATATTTAATTCATCAAATTCTTTCTCCTAATAAAGAGGAGGATAATAATGATAAAGATATAATTTCTCTTCAGGAAATTATTAATAATATAAGAAATATACTTAGTGAAGATTTAAATAATTTAGATCTATTCGAGAGTATTATTTTTGAGGCTGGATATGTAGATAACGAATTATATAATAGAGAAAGATATAGTCTCTTTAAGAGAAAATTCTTTATTATAGATGATGACTTTCCCAAATTAGTAAAGAAAAATATTCCTACATTAGTAGTATCAGCGTCTTATGTTTTGGATATAAATTCATTAGATAAATGGGAAATCAATAAAGAGGATTTTTATATTTTAGAGGATAAAGCATAAGTTTTTTTAATATAAAAGTAACAAAAGTATGAATTTTTCGTTTGGTATTTACAGAATATTAATAAGGAAAAAAAAATGAAAAAAGAATTAGACGAATTAGAAAATTGTTACAAAGAGTTTATAGAAGATTTAGATCTTAAGTCTCATGCAGAAGAAGACTTTAAAGCAGCAACAATGTTTGCCTTATTTGAAGAGGTTGCATCAGAGTTTGGTCATATTGATAATTTAGATTACGCACCTTTTATCTCTAAAGGCTTACAAGTTGATGGTTATTCTTATGATGAAGAATTATGTGAGCTAACTATTGCAATATGTGATTATAGGACAAATTTAAGTTTAGATACTTTAAATACAGATACTATAAAAAGCTTTTTTAAAAGAGCAGAAAATTTTGTAATTAAATCGTTAGATGAAAACTTTTTAGAAGATTTAGAGGAAACATCAGATGGTTTTCAATTAGCTTATTTTATTCAAGAAAAATATAAGCATAAGAAAATTAATAAGATAAGGTTTTATCTGTTCTCTAATGCAAGATTAGCTTCACGTTTAAATAGAATAGATAATAAATCAATAAACAATATTTTATGCACCTATAGCGTCTTAGATATGTCGCAATACTATAGAATGATTAATTCAAAAAAAGGTTTTGATGACATAGAAATAGATATCAAAGATATGGGTTTTCCTTCACTTTCATATTTAGACGCTGGTACTTATATAGATGGTGAGTCAGGCTCTGAAAATTACAGTTCACTTCTATTAGTTTTCCCATGTGAATTATTGGCTAATATATATTCAGAATATAAAGGAAGGCTTTTAGAACAAAATGTAAGAAGCTTTTTAAAAGCTACAGGAGGAGTTAATAAGGGAATTATAACTACATTAATTGAAAAGCCAGAAATGTTTTTTGCTTATAATAATGGAATTACTGCAGTGGCATCGGATATTATTATGGAGAAAGATAAAAAGGGTGTTTCAAAAATTAAGAAAATAAAAGATTTGCAAATAGTAAATGGAGGACAAACAACAGCTTCAACATTATATGCAAGAGAGGTAGGCCTCAATTTATTTGAAAGTGGTAATAAAAATAAAGTACTTAAAAAAGCAGACTTAAAAAAAGCTTTTGTTCAAGTAAAGTTGTCTCTAGTTAAGTCAGATATCATGGATGAAACTATTAAAAATATTTCTTTATATGCTAATACTCAAAATAAAGTAAATGCTGCTGATTTTTATTCTAATCATCCTTTTCATAGAAGAATTCAAGATTTTTCTAGGCGTTTATCTGCTCCTCCTAAAGAGGGAGAATTTATCTCAACTAAATGGTTCTATGAAAGGGCTAGAGGACAATATACAGATGGCACTGCATATAAGACAGAAGCAGCTAAAAAGAAATTTTTAATGGAATACCCTAAAAGTCAGCTTATAAAGAAAATAGATTTAGCAAAATATTTAGTATCATTTGATAGACAGCCTCATATAGTATGTTCGGGGCCAGCAAAATATATAGGATATTTTCAAACAGATATAGCAGATAAATGGAAAACTCAAGACGTTAAATATAATGAACTATGGTTTAAGGAAGCTATTGCTAAAGCTATTATTTTTCAATCATCAGACAAATTAATTCATAATTCTTCTTTCAATACTAAGGGAGGGTTAAAATCTGTAGTTTTAAATTATACTATTAGTTGGCTAAGTGAGTTTTTGAAAAGTAAGAAGCTAGATATAGATTTTAATAAAGTTTGGTTAAATCAAAGTATTAGTGAGCAATTTAGTGATGTAATAAATATAATTAGTAAAAATGTTAATGATGAGTTATTGAGAACTGATCCTATGAATAATATAACGCAATATGGAAAGAGAGTTTATTGTTGGACCGGAGATAAAGAAAAAATTTCAGGCATAAAAAATTTAAAAATTGATATAAATGAGAGTTTAATAAATTCTATTACGTTAGGCAGTGAAGAAAAAAAAGCAATTCATCGGGAAGCTATTAATAATCAAAAAATTGACAATACAATTAATGCACAAATAGAAATTATGAAAATAAATAAAGTCATGTGGGATGAAATAACAAGATTTGCTGTTGCTAATAAGCTAATGACGCCCAAAATTAATAATTTAATATTTGCTACTAAGTTAGGGAAAATACCTAAAGACTTCCAAAGTGTAGAAATGCTAAAATTAGTTAATGACTGCAAGAAGAAAGGTTTAGAAATTTAAATTATGGATAATAATATTGATAAAATATTAATTTCTGTAGCTGCAATTGATGGAATAATTCATCCTAATGAAAAAAAATATCTCTTAAAAGAATTATCCATAGATATAGATGATAGTAAATATGCTTTTTTTCTAAAAGAGTTGTATGACAATATCAATAATAATAAATTTTTAAGTTCTTTAATAAAAGATATAAATAAAAAATATGAAAGAGAAGAATGTATAAATCATTTAACAAAATTAATCGCTGTAGATAATATTTTTCATGAAAAAGAAAATGAGTTTATTGTTTTGATCTCCAATGAGTGGAATGTATCTCTAGAATTTTTATTAAGAAAAATTATTTTGGAACAGCGTGAAATTATTGAAAAATCAAAAGTGTGGTATGAGTATTTTTACTTTATATGTGATGATGATTCCTGTAATCAAGAAATGATAATTGAAAAAAAAGATATATTTCCTGATAAAATCCCTACAAAAATAGAAGTTTCAAATAAATATAATCAATATTGTTGTTCTGATTGTTCTAATAATAGTTTTATGATTTATGATTCTTCAAGAAGATTATTATTTAGTCCTCATGTGAACAATGTTTCTGAAAGTGCTAATAAACCTTTTAATATAAAAGGATTAGCAAGAGACTTGCTAGATAATGCAAAAAACTTTAAGGATCAGAATGATATAGAGAATCTTAATAAGATTTATGATGAATTAGAATATAGAATTAATAAACGCTTAAAAAAAGGTAAAAAGCCTACATATCCAAGTTTGTTAGCCCGAGATAAAATCAAAATGTGGCTAAATAAATAATATTTAGGAACATTTTTATTATTATTTTCGTCTTTTATTTAAATAACTAATAAAGGAGAAAATAATGAATAAAGTTAACCTTGAAGATTGGAAGAAAAGTGAATTAAAAAAATTTTCTATAAAGGAAATTCAAATTATAGAATATTATGAGCAACTTCTTAACAACCCTAAAAAAGCTAAAACTGAAGAAGAAATTCATTTTCTGAGAGTAATGTTTTCAAATTATGAAGCAACAAATACAATTGAAAAGTATTTTGTAGAAAAGCAGTTAATAGTTTCAAGTTTGAATGCTCCTGATACAAAACATGATATAGAGGACGCTCCAATAGGTGGGCGTAATTTCAGATCTCTAAAGGATTCTAAATGGTATGCGGAGTACCATAAGGATTACGATTGGAATGAATTTATATGGTGATTATTAAGTTTTAATTTAATAAGACAGGAAGAATTATGATTAAAAACCTTTTTGCAAGAAAATATGATAATTTATTATCATCCAAAGAAAAAAAGCTATTAGAAAATAGTTTCTTTTGTAAAGATTTATCAGAAGATAAAAGAAATTTTTTAAAAGAATCTGCAATATATGACCAATGGTCAAAAAAAAGAGTGATAGATACTACTGATATTATATATGAGCTAGAAGATAAAATAGCTTATAAATTTTTTGATCAACATTATGAAATTTCTCTAAAATTAGGTTTTCAAACGAGTTTAATTTTTCACAAGGAAGGAGATATATCAGCCACAGCTACAATAGGGTATTGTTATTATATGGGACATGGGACAGATATAGATCTATCTAAAGCTTACAAATATTTTCTAAAAGCTGCAAAAAAAAGAGAGCCTATGGCGCTATATCATTTAGGTTTTATGTATCATAACGGAGAATACGTAAAAGAAAATTATCATAAAGCCTTTGATTTTTATCAGAAGGCGGCAAATTGTAATCACCCTGAAGCTACAACAATGATAGGACTCATTTATGATAAAGGTGTTTGGGTAAAGAAAAATGATAAGGAAGCTTTTAAATGGTTTTTAAAGGCATCTGACCTAGATGATATGGTGGGTCATTATTGTTTAGGTCATAGTTACTTTGAGGGAGAAGGAATAAAGCAAGATAAGACTAAAGCTTTAGAGTCGTATAAAAAAGCAGCAGATCAGGGCCATGAACTAGCACAATATAATATAGCTCTTATGTTTGATAAAGGTGATGGAGTTAAGCAGGACTTAAAAGAAGCAATTAAATGGTATAGTAAGGCTGCTGATCAGGGATATGCAGAAGCGCAATATAATTTAGGTGTAATGTATGGAGAAGGAGAAGGAGTTAAACAAGACTTTAAAAAAGCTTTATATTATTATTCGAAAGCTGCAGAACAAGGAATAAATGAGGCACAATTTAATTTAGGTCTATTATATGATAAAGGAAAGGGAATTAAAAAAAGCACCAAAGAAGCTCTATACTGGTATAGAAAAGCAGCAAGGCAAAATAATAAATATGCACAATTTAATTTAGGACACATGTATGAGTATGGAGAAGGTGTTAAAATTAATAATAAGACAGCTATTTTATGGTATAAAAAATCTTCTTCTCAAGGCTTAGCTGAAGCACAGGCTAGATTAGGATATGTATATTATGAAGAAAAAAATTATTCAAAATCATTACTTTGGTATGGCCGTGCAGCAAAACAAAATAATGGGTTCGCATTAAATAATTTAGGTGTAATGTTTGATGATGGATTAGGTGTGAAAATAAATAAAAAGAAAGCTATTAAGTATTATGAGCGAGCATTAGATTTAGGAGAAGCATCTGCAGGATTTTATATTGGAGAAATATATTATTATGGTTCAGGAGGAATAGATATTGATTATCATAAAGCCTTTAAATGGTATATGAAGGCAGCAAAATTAAATAATTCGGATGCTCAATATTCATTAGCGTGCATGTTTCAAAATGGGGAAGGTGTAGATATTAATAATGAGAGATGTCTATATTGGCTGGAGCAGTCAGAAAAAAATGGTAATAGTGAAGCTATGGCAAAACTAGGTTATGAAGAAAAAAAACAATCATTAACTATTTCTCCTTCAGCGAAAATTATACATTTAAGTGAATTTCGTAAATAACTTATTTTTAATATTAATTATTGAGTTTTTTTTATAAATACGAAGTGCCCTCCTTCACTGCCTGCCATAGGAATCCTTTCATAAAGTGGAGTTTGTTTAGAATTACTTATAATATTTTCTTTTATATTTTCATATATATCTTTGGCGGAAATTATTTTAGTATTACTTATTAAGCTTTTGATAAAATATTTTGCAAAAATTGAATGTTGCTCTCCTATTGAGCCATCTTGAACTGGTTCATTGTTTCCAGAGGTCAACGCAGTCCTTCCCTTTAATGTTTTATTTCTTTTTAACCAATTGTCATTTTTAGCATCAGTTTCCTCTATTACAGCTAGAGCTCTTTCTAAAATTTTTCCAGAGAAGCAGGAGTCTGCTACAATTAAAATATGTTTTGATTTAAAACCTCTTAATTCCTCTGCAATAGTAGAGGTTCTTATCCAAAAAGTAGTATCTTTTGGTGCTGCGTCTATAGGAAGCCAATAACTAATATTTGTTTCTTTATCGAGTTCACCGTGGCCAGCATAATAAATTAATATATTGTCTTCTTTACCTGCTTTGTTTCGTAATATATTGAATTCTCTTAATATATCTTCTCTATTAGCGTTAATCAGATTAACAACATTAAAGTTATATTGTTTTTCTAATAAAGTTGATAGAACTTCAGTATCATTTACAGCTGTTTGAAGATCAGGCAAGTGATAATAATCATTGTTTCCAATGATCAGTGCATAATATTTGCCATAATCATTAATATTATAATTAATATTATATTTTGCATTTAATTCTTCAATATCTGCTTTAGCTAATTCAGCATATTGACCTAATGGATATCTCTTAAGGTATAATTTTAAATAACTAATATCATTTTTATCTCTTACGTATCTCCAATAATCTAATTCTACAATTTTATCAGCATCTTTAATATCTTGGCTAATATTTTCGTCTTTATTTAATGTTAAATTCACAGTCGAACTAGTATTGCTATTTTTAATATCATTCTTTAAACTTTGTAACACATTCTTAATATTTAAATATTTATTTTCATCCACCATAAGTTCTAAAGATTTTAGAGTAGGTTCACCAAAAGCCATGAAGTTATTTTTTGTTTGAAATTCTCGTATAGCTTTAACTGTAATAGGTCCTGCAATTCCATCTATTTTTCCAGAATATTTATTTTTATCTCTTAAAGCTCTTTGAATATTATTAGTAATTATATATGCCATTCGCATATATTTTTTACCTGTTTCTGATTTTATTTTTCCTCCATAACCAAGTATATATAGCCTAGCCAGATCAGAGAATTGATATGCATTATTAGAGGCAATATTCATTTCTAAAAGTTTTCTAATTTTTTTATATGGGTATAATTCTTTTTTATGTTTTAAGTTTTGATAAGCTAGATGTTGTGCACACATAGCTAAAATTTCAACTTTAGAAAAAACCTTTTTATCATTATCTGATAAATTTAAAGAATTATTTTCTATGCCTTCTATAATATCTTTATATTTTAGAATAGATATCTCTGCTTCTTTACTTTCAAATAGTACTTCAATATCTATCAATCTTATCTTGGCAATAACTGATCCCTCTTTTGCCATACTAAGAAAAAGCTCTTTTGCTATTTTATAATTCTTATCATTCAAATTATTAGATGCTGTATTAAATTCTTTAATATAATCATCCATATTTTTAGCGTAAGTGAGGCTAATAAAAATAAAAAGGCTAATTAAAATAGTATAAAGTAATAAAGTAATTTTTTTGAAAATATTTCTCATACTTAAATTAAAACAGAAATAAATTTAATTATAAAGTAATTTTTTAATGGATAGATTTAATATAATAAATAAACTCTAATGATTTTTTCATATTATTATTAGAATAATTTATTATAATTTTTTGTTCTCTATTAGATTCTTTTATTTGTAAAGTTCTGCTTGCGATTTTACCTGGAATTAAATTTATATCTTCAAAAATAAAAAAGGGATCTTTATTCTTTTCTTTTAAAAACATTGATACATAAGATTTTTCTAAAACTTGTAAATTAAATGTAATAGTTTCATTTACAAAAACTTCTCCTTTATTAGAAATAAAGCGACAATTTGCTTTTTTTTCATTATCACAAGCTGTTATATTAAACATAATTTTGTCATTTATTACCCAATGATCCCAAATAGTTTCATTAATAGATCTCACTGCGCTCATACTTGCTATTTGTGTAGTTGTTACTAATGCTCTTCCACCCATAAATGCGATAATTATTAATGAGACCATTAACGGAGCCATATATTTTGTTGGAAATGAAAATAAATTGCTAATTTTATAGAGCATATTATTTTTTTGTCTATTTGACCTCATCATAGGGTCAGGAGCATTTTCTACTGCATAATCATAACCTACTTTAGCAAGAGCAGCTCCCATTTTTAAATCCTCAACAGTTTGCATTAAATCTGGATCATCTTTTATAATAGAATAAACTTCAGCAGCTTCTTCTTCATTTAGAAGTCCATCCGCATAATCCATGAGCTTTTCTTCATTAATTTTCATTTATTTTCCAATTATCTTTATACTCTGCTTTTAACTTTAGTCGGCCTTTAAAAATTAATTTTCTTATATTAACTTCACTTTCTCCCATTATTGTTGCTATTTCAGCCCCACTCATTCCTTGTCTCCAGTAATTTATTGCTAGCGCCATTTTAGGAGGCATCTTATTTTTGCAATAGTGATCTATATTTTTTTTTATTTTTCTTAAATCATACTTTTCAATAATATCATCTTCATTTTGTCTTATATTTTCTTGAGTAGCTATTTTCTCATTTAAAGTAAGCGCATTAGGATCGTCCTCTTTTCCCTTATAACCAGAGTATTTTGCTTCCATTTCTTTTTTATAGTCACCTGGTTTAATAACGATATCTCTTAGTACTTTGTTCCTTTTATTTTTTTTAGAATATTGGTCTATAGCTAAATTTTTAGCACTTCTTTGAATAGTATATTCCATAGGGTAAACATTTATATTTAAGGAATCAGGCTTCATAGAATTATTATTTAATAATATCTCATTATTTTTAGGCTGTTTATTACCAGCTAGATTAATTTCTATCTCATTAAAAATATATTCTACATTATTTACTTCTGATTTATTATTAATAGTCTTAGATAATGTATCTACAGATATAGAAACTACTTTTTCTGAATCATTTTTAAATGAAATATTCAATAATTTTCCTTGAACTATATCTATTGAAACTTCTTCCTCTTCAAACCCTTCAGCTCTACCTTTTTGTTTCCTAAAATACATTTTTGTTTTATCCAAATTACTTACTAGTATTTTAATATTTTGAGGCTTATGAATATGTTCCCTAAGTTTTAAAAAAAGATCGTTTTGTAAATCCATAGCATCATCTTCAGGGCTATTAGAACCATTTACCCTACAAACATTAATAAAAGCAGGATACGATTTGCTAAGTGAAGTATAAATATTATTTTCTGCTTCTCTTAATTTTTCTTTCAACATTACTTTGTTTGCCTTTAAAAAACATATATGCAAAGATTATAATCTTAAAAAAAATGTAAATGCAAAAGTTATTTATGATGATTAAGTTTTTTTATTTTTTATATATTTTACTTTTTAGTATGCTAGCAATAGCTGACGATAAAATAGATATTCCTGGTTCTCAAGAATATTATGACGGAAATTATAAAACAGCTCTTGAATTATTACTACCTCAAGCAAAAAATGGGGATGATCAAGCTCAACTCTTACTTGGTTATATGTATAATTCAGGATACGGTGTTGAAGAAGATATTCATAGAGCTGTAGAGTTTTATAAATTATCTGCAAACTCTGAAAATGATTTAGCCCAATTTGAGTTAGGAAACGTTTACCAATATGGACATGAAGATTTAGAAATAGATTATAATTTAGCTGTGTATTGGTATGAATTAGCCTTTAAAAATTTAAATTATAATGCCGCTGTCAGTCTCGGCTATTTATATTCTCAAGGACTAGGAGTAAAAAAGAATTTAATTAAGAGCTTTCAATTATATGAAATAGCAGCACAAGCTCAAAATAGAATAGGTTTATATAATATGGCAAGGGCGTTAAGCCTAGGTGAGGGTACTAATATTGATATTAATAAGTCAATAGAGCTGTATAAAAAATCTGCAGAAAAAAAATATGATTTGGCGCAGTATAATTTAGGATATATGTATTATAACGGAGAGCAATTTGGTTTAAAGATTGATTACAAGGAAGCGACTAAATGGTTTTTATTATGCGCCTATCAGTCTAATGCTGAATGCGAAAACTATTTAGGTTTAATATATGAAAATGGTGGATATGGAATTAAAGCTGATCAAAATACAGCAGTAAAATGGTTTAAGAAAGCCGCGAGAAATGACCTTCCTTTAGGGCAATATAATTATGCTAGAAAATTACAGCAAGGATTAGGAGTAGAGAAGAATATATCAGAAGCTTTTAAGTGGTATAATATTTCCGGATTGCCAGCATCATATTATAATATGGCATATGAATTGATGGAAGGAAAAAATATAGAAGCTGACACTAATGAATCTGAGAGATTATATATACTAGCAGCAGAGATGGGTAGCCAGATGGCACTGAATAACCTCGGTTATTTATATGAGTATGGCGAATATGGTTTTCCTATTAATGAAAAATTAGCGTATTATTGGTATGGTATTTTACTTGATACTATGTCGGGAGTACATGGTCCTGATTTTGGAAGTTCTTATTTGATCCAAGATAGATTAATAGAAAGAGAAGACGTTAATTCTTGGAAACAGGATTTATCTCTATCTCTAAGTAATGAAGAGATTGTAGATATTGAAAATAAAATTGCTATTTTTAGTATAAAAGATAAAAATTCTGATATTGAATTTGTGGAAGTTGCAGCTAAAGATAATTATAAAAATACAAATAATTCTACAATTTTAGAAAAAAGCGAAAAGAGAATTGCTTTAGTTATTGGTATTGAGAATTATAAAATTGCTCCATTAAAAAACCCTGTAAACGATGCTCTTTTAATGAAAGATACTCTGGAAGATTTAAATTTTGAAGTTTTATATTACGAAGATTTGGATCAGAGAAGTTTTAAAGAAGCTATATATGATTTTGAAGATAAGATAAAAGATCTAAATTCTCCAAATACAAATGTATTGTTTTATTATTCTGGTCATGGAATTCAGCATAATGGCGAAAATTATCTTATACCTATAAATTCAAAATTTGATAGTCCTCGAGATTTAGAATATGAAACTATCCCTTTGGGAAGAGTAATTTCTACTTTAGAAGGAACTGATGGGGTAAAAATTGTTTTTTTAGATGCATGCCGTAATAGTCCTTTTAGAAGTTATGTGAGAGGAGCAAATAAAGGTTTATCTTATTTCATCGCACCTAAAGGAAGTATAATTAGTTTTTCTACCTCACCAGGTGCTGTTGCAGATGATGGAAATGATGTTAATAGTCCTTATACATTAGCATTAGCAGATAGTATAAAAAAGAATAATATTTCTATTGAACAAAGTTTAAAACTTACAAGTAGAATAGTTTTAGAAAAAACAGATAATGTACAACAACCATGGTATTCTTCATCTCTTTCAGTAGATTTTTATTTTACTAAATAGTTAATTATTACATTTATAAAAGAGACATAATTTAAATTATATTTTTTAAATTATGTCTCTTAGTTAATCTTTAAATTTTAATATTGTTATTTCATATTAGTCCTCATAACTCCAAGTACCTGAATGAGGGTTATAATGCATGGTACTACTTGGAGATTCATAATCCCATGAACTAGAATGGGGATTATATTTCATCACATCACCTGGGTCAGTATACGTCCATTCGCCGTTGTGCGGATTATATCGTAAATCTGCTCCAAAAACGGAAGAAGATAATAAGACAGATATAATTGTAATTAAAGTCGCTAAAAAAGTAATTTTCATTATTTTTTCCTTTCTATATTTATTGAATATTGTCTCATTTAATAAACGAAAGTTTATATAAAAATGTTCCTAAAATGTTTTTTTAAAAATTATTATTATTTAATTTTTGTATATCAGTCGCGTATTTACTTTCTTTTATTCGAGTAATCAGTGTTTTTAAAAACCGGCGCTTGTTGTATTTTTCGTTATTTAAATATAGATATTCCCCTTTAGGCCAAGCAGAATCCATGAAGTTTAATGCAGCTTGCCAATTACCTTTATAAATGAGATGAAGCATATATTGCCATAAATTGGCAGGCCATTTATTCCAATTCTCTCTAACTTCTACTTTCCATTTATCCAATATTTTTTTATCTGGAATAGGTTGTCTCATCATTTCTGTATTTAAAACATATTGATTGGTTTTAATATCATAATTTAAATAAATTAGTGGAGCCGGACTTCCTGCAAAAGAAGCATTCCAATAAGCATAATTCCAATCATTTGCCTCAATGACGAGCCCAGGCTGCTGAATATTTTTATAAATTTTACTTGAGCTAGAATGGCCTAACTCTAATTCTGTTATTAAACGAGGATTTTTACCTACATCAAATATTAGATATGAGTAACAACAATGGGCGCCACCACTCCATGTGTTGATGACTAAATTAGGACTTCCATCTCCTGTCACATCATAATTTGGAGGAAAAGAATTGAACTCCCATTCCCAGTTTAACGTAAAATCATTGTCGACAGTTATTGGATATTTCTCAGTATGTCTGGGAAAGTCTGCATATAATTTTGAATAATCAGTATATTTAATAATAAAATTATTATCTTTATAAATTCTTATAATAGAATAATCAAAATAACATCTATCATCCATTTTTTCGGTTATATAAATTTTTAGATTGTCTGTTTTAACTTCTCTAACCCACTCCGGACAAAAGGAAGACTGTATTTTTGTTGTAGAATTATTTTGTAGTTTACTCAAATTAGAATTATTTATATTTTCTAGTCTTTCTTTATAGTTAAATAAACTCAAAATTAATAAAGACATAATACATATAATAATTACTTTATTCACTTTGATCTCCTCCAGTTATTTGGGCATCATTACAAAAGAATATTTAGTATTGATTTAATTAAAATGAAGATTTTATACATTAGTTAAAATGGTAGTAGCATTATAAAGCAACTATAATGCTACTATAGAATTTAGTATGATTTACAGTTAAGGTCTGTATTGATATCATTAGAAATTTTTTGTCTTATATTACATAATGCTTCATTAGGTTCAGAGTAAACACTAGCTGCATAAATGATATCTACTGTTTGCTCACAGTAACTGCTATATTCTTTAATTTCGAGCGTGCAAGCAGCGGCTACAAATAATAGATTATTATCATCTGTTTTCGAAACAGTATCTATTACTGCATTTACTTTCCAACTCGGCATTTTTTCTTTCAATGACATAAATTCTAATGTTGCTCCAATCAATAAAACTCCTCTTTCTATAAATTCATTATTAGAAAGCTGATCATTAGATTGAGCATTAGTATTGAAGTTAGTTAACATTATTAGTGTTGTTATTGTTACATATATTAGTTTTTTCATTTTATTTCCTTTATTAAAATTAATTGTTTTTAATAAAACGAAAACATAAAAAATTTGTTCCATTTGTTATTATATCCTTTCTAATATTATCTTAAACATAGAAGTTTTTATTAAGGATTAAGGAACAAACATTATAATTAATTCGTTGTAATCATAATATTAATTAATTTGGTTTATGATTCATGAATAACAGTTGTAATTTAAGTTTAGTGTCTGAAACTTATTCAAGAGGTTTATCTAAAAGAATAGTAAAAGATATTGAAAATATATCTCAAGGCTTTATTGATAGTTTACTGATAGAATTTAAAACACTTCCATTTAATCCTAAGTCATATAGTCGAAAAAGAAAGAGACTTATTAAAAATTACACTAAAAACACTATTATCAACTTTAATCTTTATAATGATAAAATTTTAAAAAATGATGATTTTTTTTATTGGCTAGGAAATACACATTATTTTAAAGGAATGCAGCCTAATGATAATAATGCATTAGGATTATCAATCTATGAAACTTCTTTAAAATTAGAAAATAATATTAATAATATTAAAAGTTATGGATATATACCTAAATTAAATATGACTTATCATTGCTTAAAGAGATTTTTTCAGAGATATGAGTGGAATTCTAGGGTAGAAATATATGATGTGATAAAAGAAATATTCATTCATTCATTATATATTATTGATATGATAAAAGGTTTTGATGACCAAATTATGGTAGATGAAAACAATAAATATAAAACCTTATTGATACCATATAAAAATGATTTATTTTTAGGAGATATTAAATATGTAGAATTTAAAGATGGAATTACTTCTAAAAATTTAAAGTCTATATATTTTGATTGCAGAACTTTTATAAATTTTAATCAGATGAAAGAAAGTCAAAGAAATATAAATACGGAATTTTCAAAACTAATATCTGACTTTAATTTGAGAAGTATAGAAGATAATCAATTACAAATCAGTAAATACTTTGACCTTGTTGAATCACATATACAATCTAAATCATTTGAATACTTTTGTTAAAGTTTATTATCCATAATTTATTAATATTTAATAAATTTATGCTAAGCTAATTTTGGGAGATAACAAATGCGATCATTTATAAATATACTACTCTTTAGATTTTATTCTTTCATAGATAAAAGACACTTAGCATTGAACTATTGTTTTGATCTATCAGATAAAAATGACAATATGCATTGGATTGATGGAAATAGACAGTTTTTTGCTTCTGGTAAATATATTAATGGTAAAAAACATGGTGAGTTTAGAAGGTACGATGAAAATGGAAATCCTATAGCTGTAGAAAAGTATAGAGATGGTGTGTTGTATTCTAGATTAAATGTTCGAATGAAGAAAGGTTATATTAGGTATAGTTAACTAATGTAGGACCTGTAGAATAATGCATATACTATTGCATTAATTTTCTAATTTATAAAAACACAGAATATTCTCTATAACATCCACCCAACCATATCTTTCATCAGGATTGTGAGTTAAAGTGATTTTACCTGCATAGTTAGCAGGGGGAGCTACATAGTCACCATTATGACATCCTTTGTCTCCAGGGTAGTAGTAAACATAAATATTGTTTATATTAGAATAATATATGGGGTAGGCACAAACACCACTACCTTCGAAGTACTCTTTGGTATCTTTATTATTGATATGAAAATCTTTATAAGTAACTATTCCTAAAGTTTTCGTTTCGCAAATATGCACTTCCTCTGCTTTACTATAAGAAACTAAATTAATTAAAAAGAATGCTGTAATACTTATATGAATTAATTTTTTCATTTTTAATTATTTAACACTTCTTGATTATGTAAATTTGTTTTTAATAGACATACACCTACTGCTCTATCTATAGCTTCAATCATTCCATTAGTGCTCCAAGAATTTTTTGTATTATCTAAATAGTTATTAGCTTTAAAGAGAGCATCATGCTGAATAGAGAATGTGATTTCATTTATATCTTTATGCCAACTTTTTATTGTATCTACTGGATACCATCCTAAATCAAACCAAAATACCCATGAATCAGTATCATATTCTGATTCTTCACTTGGTAGTTTGTTGACTACTGGTACATGAACAAGCATATATTCTTTTAAATAGTTTGTGCTTACATATAACTGTTTCATCTTTTCTATCTTAGGATTATTTTTCATACTTAATAAACTTGTTAATACATTAATAGTTTTGCAGTCATGCATTAAACGAAAGTACAACCTATCTGCATGCGTCTTCTCTGCATTAACAGATATTAGAAATTCATCTTTATTCATGCCATGTTCTAAAGTCCATAATCCATCAACACGATCTTCTGTAAAACTATAATCCTCCTCTAAATTATTTGATCTTAATTTTTTTGTATCATTCTCAATCTCTTTACTGATTACTTGGGGCATAAGAATAAAAAATATTATGATTGCAAGTAATAAAAATAATGGAAGTAAAATCAGAGAGTTTTTCATAGACAGTCCTTTTTAATTTAATAAATATTTATTTGAAGAAGCGCGAGAGTAAAATAAATGATGGCTTCAAACCACATATTTTATTCCTTTCATTTTATGGTAAAGACTTAAGAGCATGCTTTTGGGGAAGGAATAAATAAACAACTATATAAATGCTCCTAAGTCCTTAAGGGGGTTAATTATCATAACTAACTATTATAGTTATATTTTAGGAAAATGAGTTTGGGATTTAGAAATTATGGATATTTTATGAATTTAATTTGATCATTAATGCTTTGGATGAGATGAGCAGCAATATTTATTACAAAAACATTATTAGTATTATCTTTAATTAATTTTACCTAACAAGATATTATCTAATAGCTTAAGTTTATTATTTTTATCTAGACTGAAATGTTCTATTTCTACTTTGTATAATTCTTTTCTTCTATTTGTCTCGTTAGGCTCATAAGTAGTAGGGTCTTCTTTAAGAAAATTAATTAGTATACCATTTTTTATTTTCTTTAGAATACTTTTTGGGTTTCTCTTTATAGAAACCATATACATTTTTAATTGTTGTCTATTTGAGTTATTGAGATTAGAGCCTAATTTTATTTCGATTATTGTAGGTGGATTAATATTATTTAAATAGAAGTCTGGGGCACCTAATTTAATGGGTATATCTTTATAATATAATTCAATATGTGTTTCTCTTAAATAATCTATATTTTTTTTCTCTAATTCATAACCGAGAGCAATTTGAAAATCTTTCTCATCAAAGTTTAACCCCCCTAAATATTTATAAATTTCAAGTGTTGCATCACTAAGTAGTTCTATAATTTGATTATTTTTTTTCATTTCAAATACCTATTACTATTTTTATAGTAACTGCAATTCTACATAAAAACTACATTTTTAATATATAGGTAATGCATAAGG
>CEUQ01060450.1_pt1 | contig 23833 bp, 14 predicted proteins | sample 361491 | NCBI WGS metagenome assembly CEUQ01 (sample SAMEA2622796, study PRJEB7988) | marine metagenome | biome: marine biome (ENVO:00000447); feature: marine epipelagic mixed layer (ENVO:xxxxxxxxx); material: "saline water (ENVO:00002010), including plankton (ENVO:xxxxxxxx)" | depth 120 m | reverse complement strand
TGGGCGAGTCGTTTCGATGACATGCCTGAATTTAACTGGAGGATTGAAGCAATGTCAGCAAAACAACGGACTGTTTGTTTCCTTGTGATTTTTTTGTTGAGCCCAGTACTTATTCAGGCTCAGTCTGGTGTGATTGATTTTCAAATCGTCGACTCCGAAACGAAGCAACAAATCCCTGCTCGTATTCATCTCTGGGATTCCACGGGTAAATTTGTTCGTCCTCCCGCTCTTCCGTTCTGGCACGACCACTTTGTTTGTAATGGCAAAGTGCGTCTGCGCGTGCCGCCTGGGGATTATCGGTTCGAAATTGAACGTGGGCCGGAGTATCGAATTCACTACGGTAATTTCCGGATGCTCCCAGGTGCCAGGGACTCCAAGGTGATCCCGCTACAGCGAATTCTGGATATGTCAGAAAAAGGGTGGTATGCAGGAGATTTACATATTCATCGCCAGGTTAAAGATGTGCCACTTTTGATGCAGGCGGAAGATCTCTATGTCGCTCCCATCATTACATGGTGGAATAAAAAAAGTGTGTGGTCTCAAAAAGAGTTGCCAGCTGAATTGCTGCAGACGGTTGACGGCAAGCGGTTCATGCATGTGCTCAGCGGGGAAGATGAGCGAGATGGTGGTGCACTGCTTTATCATCGGATGCCCGAAATCGTTGATATTACGGCCGGTGAAAAACACTACCCTTCATCGATGGATTATCTGATTCCGATTCGACGGATGCCAGGAGTCCATGTCGATGTGGAAAAGCCCTTTTGGTGGGATACACCTTTGTGGATTGCCAGTGGAATGGTGGATTCGATTGGTCTGTTAAACAATCACATGCAACGCAGCACAATGTTGTCTAACGAAGCCTGGGGAAAACCGCGGGATCCTAAACGATTTCCCGGAGTCCATGGAAATGGAAGATGGTCGCAGGAGATCTATTACCAAATTCTCAATACAGGGCATCGTATCGCTCCGTCAGCCGGTTCTGCTTCAGGAGTCTTGCCCAACCCGGTTGGATACAATCGAGTCTATGTTTATTGCGGCGAGGATTTTAGCTGGGATAACTGGTGGAAGAATCTAAAGGCAGGAAAGGTGGTGGTTACCAATGGCCCTCTGATGAGGCCACTGGTTAATGGCAAGCTCCCCGGACACGTTTTTGAAGCAGCGGCTGGTGAAAGCGTGAATCTTCAGGCAACTCTTAGTTTGTCATTGCAGGACAAAGTGGAGTATCTGGAGATCGTTCGGGACGGGTTGGTGATTGAAAACGTTCCCCTGGATGAATACGCCAAAATGGGCGGCCGTTTACCCAAAGTGGAATTTAAGGAAAGTGGCTGGATGTTGATCCGTGCCGTAACGAATAATCCCAAAACGTATCGACTGGCCAGTTCGGGGCCCTTTTATGTCGAGATTGGAGGACGGCGGCGTATTAGTCAGTCCTCCTCTCAGTTCTTTATAGATTGGTTAAAACAGCGACAGGAATTGCTTGAGATTGCCGATGCCCAACAGCGGCAGAACGTTTTACGCTATTACATCGGTGCCCAAAAGTACTGGGAAGCGGTGCTCGAAGCTGCAAATGCGGATTAACCGAAAACTCTTATCACCTAAACGTCATTGAAGTAATCCAAATAATGATGTGGTATAGTTAAAGCAGGAAACAAGCGTGTTTGTCGAACAGTACAAGTACGAACCAATAAACCATCCTTGGTGAAAAGGGAGAATGACATGGGAAGTAAGAATCGTCGTCAATTCTTGGAAGAGTCAATGTTGGCAGCCGCAACCGCTGCTGCAGCTACGACTCCGGCAATTGTTGCTGCACAGGAAACACAAAGTAAAAGTCCTAACGAGAAATTAGGTGTGGCAGTTGTCGGTGTGCGTGGACGTGGTGGAAGCCATATCGGTGCTTTTGCTGGACGCCAGGATACTGAAATCCTTTACATCTGTGATGCAGACCGTGATGTCGGCGGCCGTCGTGCGGAAGAGGTTGGTAAGCGACAGGGCGGAAACGTTCCCACCTTCGAAGAGGACATTCGTAAAGTTCTGGAAGATGACCGCGTTGACATTGTCAGTATTGCCACTCCTAACCACTGGCATGCTTTGGGAGCAATCTGGGCCATGCAGGCTGGTAAAGACGTTTATGTCGAAAAGCCAGTCAGTCACAACGTTTCCGAAGGTGCTCGCATCGTGGAAACCGCGCGTAAATACAATCGCATTTGCCAGACAGGGACTCAGTCACGTTCTAACCCCGGAATGCAGTCACTGATCGAATTCGTCCAGACCGGCGGAATTGGTGAAGTGAAGGTAGCTCGTGGTCTTTGCTACAAACGACGAAAGTCGATTGGTGAGCGGGGAACCTATGACGCACCGAAAAATGTAAACTATGACCTCTGGCTTGGCCCGGCACCGGAGAAAAGTGTCTCACGCCCTCAGTTCCATTATGACTGGCACTGGCAGTGGGATTACGGGAATGGTGACCTCGGGAATCAGGGGATTCACCAGATGGATATCGCTCGCTGGGGCCTGAATATCGATCGTCTATGCGTATCGACGTTGAGCTACGGTGGCCGTTTCGGTTACGTTGATGCCGGTGAAACAGCCAATACTCAGGTTGTATCACATGGTTATGGCGAGAAGTCCCTGATCTTTGAAGTACGTGGTCTGGAAACGGCCGCCTATAAGGGTGCCAAGATCGGAGTGATCTTTGAAGGAACCGAAGGCTATGCCGTCTGTCCTTCTTACAACAACGGAACTGCCTTTGATAAAGATGGGAACCAGATCAAATCCTTCTCCGGAGGTGGTGACCACTTTGCCAACTTTGTAAAAGCCGTTCGAGCTCGTGATCATAAACTGCTCAATGCAGATATTCACGAAGGGCACCTTTCAAGTGCGCTTTGCCACCTGGGGAATATCTCCCTTAACTGTGGTGGTAAGCTGGATATCGATAAAGCGAAAGAAGCGCTCGATAAGCATATTTCACAGGATGATGTCCACGATACATTCCAGCGTACGCTCGCTCATGGCAATGACAATCAAGTGGATTACGCCACGACACCATTCTCCTTCGGTGAACTGCTGGAAATTAACCCGGCTGATGAATCGATTGTTGGCAATGAAAAAGCAAGCCAGTTGTTGTCTCGTGAATATCGTAAACCATTTGAAGTACCGGCCGCTGGCCAGGTGTAGTGGTTTCAAAGTGTAGATTCGGTACGCCCGATTTTACGCTGACAAGAAACTTGTTTACTGACAACGCCGACCATCCTCAGATTGATGGTCGGCGTTTTTTCTTATGGAAAGCCGCGGATTGATCTGGAGATTAAATGGAAGCATTGCTTGGAGAGATTGAGATACTGTACGAGCAGGGGCCGTGCCTCCTGATTAATAAACCGGGAGGGCTACTTACGCAGGCGCCTCCCCATATCGACAGTGTGGAAATGCGACTAAAAAAGTTTATTCGCGTTCGTGACGAGAAGCCTGGTCGCGTTTATCTGGCTGTACCCCATCGGTTGGATCGGCCGGTGACCGGAGTGATGGTATTCGCACTGCATCAGCGAGCGGCCAAGAGGATTTCCAATCAATTTCAACAGCGGTTGGTCGAGAAGGAATATTGGGCCTGTGTCGAAGGTCATGTCGAGGAACAGCAAGGTACTTTTGTTGATTTCATGCGTAAAGTACCGGGAGAGGCTCGCAGCGAAATCTGTCAGGAAGATGGAGACCAGGCCAAGCAGGCAGTGCTGTATTATCGAGTCATCCAGCGTGCCGAAAATAAAACCTGGCTGGCAATCCAATTGGAGACAGGACGCACTCATCAAATTCGTCTGCAGTGTGGGAGTCGTGGCTATCCGATCATCGGTGACTCGCTGTATGGTTCCAACCTGACATTTGGTGAGCACCATGAGGATGAACGTCGTCGTTGTATTGCCTTGCATTCCCGACGGCTTAAGCTCCGTCATCCGATGGTCGATCAAACCGTGGATATTACCGCACCACTACCGGAAACATGGAGGCAGGCAGGTATTTCCCTGAAAGTCTGACTTCCTGACATTGCAATTTACGGAATTTGCAGTCGTGGAAGGTGATTTAAGACCGTGTAGGTACGGTTCTAATAAGTGAAACCCCAACTATAATGATGGATTGATTGGAAAGCATGCAAGTTGCACTTTCCATTCTCTGTTTAGATTCAATCTTTAGGAAAAATAACGAGCATTATGGGAATGGATCGTCCTGTAAAAATTGGAGCCGTCTCTTATTTGAACACCAAACCACTGGTGTTTGGTTTGCAGGAGCGTTTGCCCAATGCAGAAATTATTTTTGACTTGCCCAGTCGATTGGCAGATGGCTTAGCACAGAGGCAACTCGATATTGCGCTGATTCCGACGGTCGAATACTTTCAGGATCCGGATTACCAGATCGTTTCGGATGCTTGTATCGCCTGTCGAGGTGAAGTCTATAGTGTGTCGTTATTAAGTCGTTGTAACAGTGTTGATATTAAAACACTTGCGCTCGACGAAGGCTCCCGTACGAGTGCATCGTTGGTGCAGGTGTTGTTGAAGAAACGGTTGGGGATTGTTCCGGAGTTACACCCCTTTCCCATTGGAAGTGATTTGGATGAGTTGTCTACCGATGCCATGTTGATCATTGGGGACCGTGCTATGCACGTGGAAAAATCTCAATTTGCTGAGACTTGGGACTTAGGGCAACAGTGGGTCGACTGGACGGGACTGCCCTTTGTCTTTGCGATGTGGACTGCTCGGGCTGATTTAGATTTTGACCTGACTGAAATTGAACAGGCTCTGTCAGCTGCTCGGGATGATGGTGTTGCCAATCTTGGTGAGATTGCTGCCAGGCATGCCGCGGAATTAGGTATTTCACAGCAACAGTGCGAAGTCTATCTGAAAGATCATTTATACTTTTATTTAGGTGAACGTGAACGGCAGGGGCAGGAACTGTTTCGCCAGTACGTGGATGAATTAACAACCGTTCCACAAAACGGGTAGAAGTGTTAACGATGACCGACATCAAACCGATACTTGAAAAGGCTGTTGCCGGAGAACGGATTTCCCGGGAAGAAGGCATTGCCTTGATGAAGTCACGGGACCTGGCTGCCATTGGAAAGGCAGCCAATGCAGTTACCCAACGCCTGCATCCCGAGTCCTACCGGACGTACAACATCGATCGGAATATTAACTACACGAATATCTGCACTGCCATTTGCGACTTCTGTGCTTTTTACAGACGTCCCAATAGCGATGAAGGTTGGGTGCTGGAACGTGAAGAGTTATTACAAAAGATCGAAGAAACGGTTGCCTTAGGTGGTGATCAGATTCTCATGCAGGGCGGTCTGCACCACAAATACAAGCTCGATTGGTACGAGCAACTCTGCCACGATATTAAAGCACGGTTTCCTCAGGTAAATATCCACGGGTTTAGTCCTCCGGAGTTATATCACTTTACAAAACTGAACCGTATCTCCATCGAAGAAGTACTCACTCGCCTGAAAGCGGCCGGGCTTGGTAGTATTCCTGGTGGAGGAGCCGAAATTCTGGTGGATCGGGTACGCGATGGGATTACTCGCGGGAAAGTCGATAGTGACAACTGGTTGAATGTGATGCGGACTTGGCATCAGATGGGTGGCCATTCAAGCGCCACGATGATGTATGGACATATTGAAACGCTGGAAGAACGCATCGAACATATGGATCGTATTCGACAATTGCAGGATGAAACAGGCGGTTTCACAGCCTTTATTTCCTGGACATTTCAGCCGGACAATACCCCTTTATCCGACATCCAGCCTTTGGGTTCCTACGAGTATCTGAAAGTCCAGGCCATTTCGCGTCTCTACCTCGACAATGTCCCTAATATTCAATCGAGTTGGGTCACACAGGGATTAAAGATTGGGCAGCTAGCATTGCTTTACGGAGCGAATGATATGGGCAGCCTGATGATTGAAGAGAATGTTGTGGCTGAAGCCGGGACCGTGCACTATCTGACGTTAGATCAGATTCGTGATTCTATCTCAGAATTGGGATTTACTCCTCGCCAACGAAACGTCCATTACGAGTTAATGGATCAAAGCCATGAAAAACGGGCAGTCGAAGCCAATCGCGAATGGATTCAACGACGAGTCGAACAACAGCAAGCTCCTTTGGTTCAATTGTCGACATAGTCGCGAGTTGAATCCCATTACAGAACGGATGATTTCATGATCGTCGTTGAGAATCTACGTAAAAGCTATCCGGATCTGGAGTTTGACGAAGTTAAAGCTGTTGATGGCGTGAGTTTTCGGTGTGAACCGGGACAGATCTTTGGTCTGCTCGGGCCAAACGGAGCAGGTAAAACCACCGTCCTGCGGACACTCGCAACCCTGTTGAAACCTACGTCAGGCCGAGCAACCATTGCTGGCTTTGATGTGGAGACGCAGGCTGAGCAGGTTCGTCGAAATATTGGATTCGTTTCCAATAACACTTCCAATTATGACCGTATGTCCGCTCGTGAAATGGTCGAGTTTTTTGGACGTTTGCACGGGATGCCGGAAGAAGCTCTGCAACAACGAGCCCAATTAGTCTACCAGCAGTTGCAGATGACCGAATTTCTGGAAGTTTCCGGTGGCAAGATGTCGACCGGTATGAAACAGAAAGTTTCGATCGCTCGGGCCATCATTCATAATCCTCCGGTTTTGATCTTTGACGAAGCGACGGTTGGCCTCGATGTGTTAGTTGGACGTTCCCTGCAGGACACCGTGCTGGAATTAAAGGAGCAGGGTAAGTGTATTCTTTACTCGACGCATCATATGCGTGAAGTTGAACGCGTCTGTGACCAAATTGCGATCATGCACAATGGGAAGATCTTATGTGAAGGGACGCAACAGCAATTACGCGAGAAGTATATGCAAGATGATTTGGAAGATGTGTTTTTTGAACTGATGGATCAGCAGTCTGCGGCTGAAGGTGTTGTATGAATTGGTTCAACGTCAGGAAACTTTTTATTCGTGAGTTGCTGGGACAACTACGTGACCGGCGAACTATCTTCACAACCGTTCTGCTGCCCGTGATGATTTATCCCGTTTTGGGACTGGTGATGATGCAGGTCGCTCAGTTTGTGACTGAGAATTCGAGCAAAGTTGTCTTTGTGGGTCAGTATTCCTTCTCCGAATTTCCGGAGTTGATTCAACACGATCCCACGTCAGCAGTGCTGGATGGAGAACTCCAGTTGCCTGATGCTCTCTTGAGTGTTGTTGCCGAAGAGTTTCCGGAACATGCAACTGTGGATGGAGTTCAACAGTCCCTACAGCAACGTCTAGATAGCAAAGAATTTGATGCCGCTTTGATATTGTCACCACAGTTCCACGAATACTTGCAGTATTTGAAGGCAGCAGTGGAGAGTGGCAGGTCTGCAAGAGAGGAGCTAGAGAAACTTGATCCGTCCGAGATTCCAGGGCCGGTTATTGTTTATAACTCGGTTGCAGATAAATCGAAGATTGCTCGAGCCAGAATTTCCAATCTGCTGGAACATTGGGAAGAACGAGTGCGTGATACGTTGTTTGAATTGGGGAATCTTCCCTCCGGAGTTGCCACGCCTATAGCGCTTCAGTTAGACGATATTGCTCCGGAGGAGAGTCAGGCCGCCGAGTTTTGGGCCAGTATGATTCCAATCATGTTATTGCTCTGGACGCTGTCAGGAGCGTTTTATCCTGCCGTGGATCTGTGTGCAGGCGAAAAAGAACGTGGCACGTTGGAGACGCTGCTTTGTGGGCCGGCGAAGCGAGTCGAAATCGTCACAGGCAAATTATTGACGGTCATGTGCTTCAGCTTTGCAACATCGTTGGCCAATCTGGTGGCAATCGCCTTTACCGGCGTTTTTATGATTTCCAAAGTCATGCCAGTAGGCAGTGACTTACATGCCAAACTTGGAGTGTTTCCCGGATGGAGTATCTTGTGGAGTCTCGTTGTGCTCATTCCTTTGGTCGCCATGTTTAGTGCGTTGGCACTGGCGGCTGCAACCTTCGCTCGTAGTAGCAAGGAAGGCCAATACTATATGATGCCGCTGTTAATGTTGGCCCTGCCACTCTCAATGATCAGTGTTATGCCCAATGTCGAATTGGATTTAGGAACGAGCCTGATTCCGGTGGCTGGCTCTGCATTGCTGCTACGCAATCTTGTTGAGTCCCAGTTTGATGTCGCTCTGCGATTTGCAATTCCAGTGATGGCAAGTAGTGCCTTTTGTTGTTATCTCACTGTGCGTTGGGCAACCTTTCAGTTTAATAGTGAAGCAGTGTTGTTTCGTGAGAGTGAGAAATGGGATATTCGTCTGTGGGTGAGGCAACTTTTCCGGAATAAGCCCATTCTTCCTACCGGCGGAATGGCTATCTTTGCTGCGATTTCAATCCTGATGTTGCGATACATTGCCAGTGCCTCAGCAACGACGCCCGAAACGTATCAAGATTTTGTTTTCGACAATAGTTTGTCGCTCGTGTTGACCGTTGGTGTCCCTGCCATCCTGGTAGCGTGCTTGTTGACTCGCTCTCCTGCCAGCGCGTTGCGGTTGAAAATGCCATCGTTGAGCATTCTGGGGATAGCCATCGTCCTTCCCTTTTTACTTCATCCGTCGGTGATCTGGCTCGGCGAAGCGATCCAGTATCTTTATCCGATCAACCCCGGCATGAAGGCCGCAACGGCAGGTTTGGAGCAAATGTTGGGAACTGCACCGTTGTATGCGATGTTGATCGCTATTGCGTTTGTTCCTGGTGTGTTCGAAGAATTGGCGTTTCGTGGGATTATCTTAACGGGATTAGAGAAAGATGCCAGACCTTCCTCCGCGATCTTCGTCTCGGCAGCATTTTTCGGTATTACTCACGGAATCTTGCAGCAGTCTCTTAATGCCTTTGTGATTGGAATTCTACTTGGATATGTTGCTGTACGATGTGGTAGTCTGATTCCGACAATCATCATGCATATCCTGCATAACGGTATTACGGTGATCTTGAGTCGTGAAGGTACGGCTGATGCCATTTCTGGTCTATTGATAGACCACAATGGTGGCAAAATCTATTCTCCGGCCGTTGCGGTTATCGGAGCATTAGTGGCAATCGTCCTGCTGGTGATACTCCATAAAATCACAAAATCCCATGATGTAGATCCGGTTCCGGAGTCCGAGTCGCCACAGGGTGTCTATGGCTAAGACTTACCGAGCGCGTTGGATTGTTCCAGTGAATGGCAAACCGTTGGAAAACGGTTTCCTGCGAACAGACAAGGGAAAGGTGACGGAGCTAACCACGTCTGTGGCCGCAGGCGAGTCCGTAATAGATCTAGGGGATATTGCTCTCGTTCCGGGACTCGTGAACGCACATACTCATTTGGAGTTTAGCGAGCTGACTCAGCCTGTCGGAAATCCTGAACAGAGTTTCGATCATTGGATTTCAGCAGTGGTTGGTTATAGACGTTCTCAACTCCAGAACGATTCAGCCCTGTTGAAGCAGGCGATTCGATCCGGGATTTCGGAATCGCAGGAAGATGGAGTACTGGCACTGGGAGAAATTACTACCAATGGCGAGTTATTGCCAGCCTATCAGGCTTCAACGGCCTGTCTGGTCTCGCTGCGTGAAGTGATCAATTTTTCTGCTGACAGGATTGAGGAGGTAACTCAAGACACAAGAGATTATGTCCTGCAGGCTCAGAGTGCAGGTGTTAAGGCCGGGATTAGCCCTCACGCTCCCTATACCGTGCATCAAAAACAACTCACGGAACTCTGTCGGCTCAGTCGGGAGCTAGAGTGCGTTTGTGCCATGCACCTGGCCGAAACCAAGGAAGAATGTGAGCTGATCACAGAACGCTCCGGGCCGTTGCGGGAAATGCTGAATCGCATTGGTATGTGGGACGACTCTGCTATCACACTTAACAGTTCGTTGACAGAGTATGTAGAATCGTTGGCAACGTCGTGGCGTGCAATCATTGTTCATGGCAATTATTTAGATAGAGACACGATACAGTATATCGGGAACGCCGGAGATCGTTTGAGTGTCTGTTATTGTCCGAGGACGCACCACTATTTTGGTCATGATCCTTACCCCTTAGAGGAAATGCTGGCACAGGGTGTCAGAGTTTGTCTAGGTACGGATTCACGAGCGTCCAATCCAAACTTGGCTTTGACTGGAGAAGTGGCCCTCGTCCGCACTCAATTCCCGCAAGTTGATGCCCAAGAATTGCTGAAGATGGTTACGATGCATGCCGCCTATGCATTAGGGATTGAGCAGAGTCACGGATTTATTGGCCCCGGCGCAGTCTCAGATTTGCTGGCTGTTGAGTTGGAGCAATCCGTACAGTCGCTCTCTGTAGAACTGTTGTTGACACAGCTTCCAGATGCCAGGCTTGTCTCTTTATAGTCGGCAGTTGTTGATGGGGGTTTCCAGAATCGCCGAGGCACCAAGCTCTTCGAGTTGATCCATCACGGAAGTAACCTGTTTGGTCTTTACCATGACGCGGACAGCACACCAGTTCCTATCTTCTAGAGATGTAATGGTTGGCGATTTGAATCCCGGTGTGATTTCCTCGGCATCGGCCAGTCGATCCCTAGGAATGTTGTATTCGAGTAGAGAATACTTACGTGCGATCACGACACCCTCAAGACGACGTACGATACGGTCAGCCAATTCGGAATGTTGCTTTTGCTTGTTCTGTACAAGGATTGTTTCGTAATTCCCAATTTCATGTGAAATCTTGAGACGATTAGCAGCTAACGTGGAGCCGGTTTCGACTAAATCCACAATGGCATCTGCGATTCCGAGTGTAATCATGATCTCGACCGAGCCAGTAAGTGGTACAACATGTGCGTCCGCATTGTGTTGCCGCAGGTAGTCTTTGGTGACATTGGTAAAACTGGTGGCAATTCTTAGGCCGTTTAGTTCGGAGGGATCGTTGATTTCCATCGTGTCTGGTACGCAGACAGCTAGCCGGCATTTACCGACTCCCAAAGACAATCGAGTCTCGACGTCGGCTTGGGCTTCAGCGACTAAGTCGGAACCGGTGATTCCCATGTCGATCGCACCTTCAGCACAAAGCACGGGGATGTCATCGGTACGTAAGAAAATGATTTCGATAGGCAGGTCGGACACTTTGGCAAAAAGAGATCGATTCTGCCGACGGAATTTGATCCCCGCTTCCTTCAGCAGTTCACTGGCCAGTTCTGACAGGCGACCTTTGCTAGGTAATCCAATTCGCAGGTTACTCATGAATTCGTCTTTGTTGTTGGGCAAAAGAGTTTAAGTGGTTTATGTGTTTCGAGCAGCTTTTTCATCGATCCCGGAAACTCCGAATCGTCGTCCGAGTTCAGCTTCGACTTCACTGAGTTTAATCTCGTGAAAGCCAAGCAATACCATTAAGTGGTATACGAGGTCAGCAGCTTCGTAAATGAGATGCTCTCGACCTTCCTGCCCGTGTTCATCCGCTGCTTCCACAACTTCCCCGGCCTCCTCCATAATCTTCTTGCCGATCAGAGCATTACCGCCTTCAAATAGTTTAGTGGTATAAGATTTCTCAGGAGGATTCTTGCGACGGTCTTCAATGACCGCCATGAGTTGATGTAATATCTGGGATGCTTCGTTCAATGGATTCTTTCCCCTTTACAGGAGATGGAATTGAAACCACGATGAAATAACGTGTTTATTAGTAAGGTTTTATCGTAGACTCGGTTCCCAAAACTGACAATCGCCATGTAAGTTTGGAGCGCAAAGAGTCTGGTGTAGAACGGCAATTTTGGGTCAATTTGTGGAGTTGTATCAATTATGACGGAGTCAGAGAGCCGGCCGATTACTGCAATCCACGATGATTGCTGGTTCCTGACTGGTCCAACCGCAAGTGGGAAGACTCGCACCGCACTCCTTTTGGCTGAAAGAATCGACGCTGAAATAATCTCGCTTGATTCGATGGCGATCTATCGGGGGATGAATATCGGCACGGCAAAGCCGACACTTGCCGAGCGGCAGCGAGTGAAGCACCATATGATCGACATTTTGGATCCGAACGAGTCCTTTAGTGTTGCCGAGTATCTGACTCGAGCCCATTCCATTGTTGAAGAAATCCACCAGCGTGGGCATCGAGCGTTGTTTGTTGGTGGGACACCGATGTATTTGAAAGTCCTGTTGCGTGGGATTTTTGGTGGGCCTGAAGCCGATTGGGAATTTCGTAAACAGGTGGAAGCACAAGTTGCTTTGCATGGTAAGGAGGCAATTCACCGGCAATTGGCTCAGGTCGATCCGCTATCCGCTCATAAATTTCATCCCAACGATATCCGACGCGTGACCCGGGCTTTGGAGGTTTATCACCTGACCGGACAACCGATAAGCCATCAGCAGCAGGAATTTGAGAACCAAACTTCCGTCAATAAACAATTTGTATTTCAATTGTGCTGGCCTCGTGAAACGCTTCATCAACGCATTGAAGAGCGTGTAACCGAAATGTTTGCAGAGGGGTTAGTGAATGAAGTCCAGACGTTATTGGAGTCCTATAACGAGCTCGGTAGGACGGCATTGCAGGCAGTGGGCTATCGTGAAGTGGTAGAGCATTTGCAGGGAGGTCGCAATTTGGAAGAAACCATGGAGCAGGTCATCTTTCATACTCGCCGGTTTGCCCGCAGGCAGGAAACGTGGTTCCGGGGATTTCCCGAATGTAAACAGGTTGAGATGACAGATAGCAAGTCTCCGGAGTCAATTGTGGACGAAGTGTTAGTTCTGGCAGATCAGCAGACAACGTCCACTTAATGCTATCTTTTGCAGATTAGATTCTCTAAGTAGAATAGCGGTTTGGCTAGAGGTTGAGCATGCCCTCTGTAAGTTGCTGATTATTGAACGATTAAAGGAAAACATGGTGTTTCGTACTCATACCTGCGGCGAATTAAGAGCAGAGAATATTGATCAGCAAGTCACTTTGTGTGGCTGGGTGGATAGTTCTCGAGATCACGGTGGTGCGGTTTTTATTGACTTGCGCGACCGCTACGGTAAGACACAAATAGTTTTTGGTCCCGAAAGCGGCTTGGTGGATGATGGAAGCGCACTTCGGAATGAAGATGTGATTCAGGTAATTGGAAAAATTGCCGAACGCCCGGAAGGGACGATCAATGATAAGCTGCCGACCGGTCAGGTTGAATTGCGTGTGACCGAACTTCAGGTGTTCAACAAGAGTCAAACTCCTCCCTTTACACCTTCTCAGCAGGAGTTGCCAGGCGAAGACTTACGCCTGAAGTATCGATACCTTGATTTGCGTCGCAAAGAGATGCAGGAGACTTTAATCCTGCGTAGTAGCATTATTAAAATGATGCGGGACTATTTCGAAACACATGATTTTATCGATGTGGAGACACCCATTCTGGGTCGCAGTACTCCGGAAGGTGCCCGGGATTATTTAGTGCCCAGTCGCGTCCACCATGGGCAGTTTTATGCGTTGCCTCAGTCTCCCCAGCTCTATAAGCAAATCATGATGGTTGCCGGATATGACCGCTACGTTCAAGTGGCTCGTTGTTTTCGCGACGAGGATTTGCGAGCGGATCGGCAGCCTGAGTTTACGCAACTCGATGTGGAAATGTCGTTTGTTGATCAGGATGATGTCATCGGCATGATCGATGGGTTGATGCAACAGATGGCCAAAGACCTCAAAGGAATCGATTTGCAATTACCCTTGCCGCGTATGACCTATGACGAAGCGATGGAGCGATTCGGTTCCGATGCTCCGGATCTGCGGTTTGGAATGGAGCTGATTAACTGTTCAGATTTGGCGGCCAAAGCTGAGTTTCGCGTCTTTTCCGGAGCGGTTGAGTCGGGCGGAGTGGTTCGAGGTATTAATGCTAAAGGCGCAGCAGGGAATTATTCCCGTAAAGACATCGACGGTATGACCGAATGGGTTAAGCAGGATTTCGGAGCAAAGGGATTGGCCTGGTTCCGCGTGGAAGAAGATGGATCACTATGGTCGCCAATTTCCAAAAACTTTGCAGATGAATTACTGGCGGAGTTTGGAGAACGGATGGGGGCCGAAGTGGGGGACATCATGTTCTTCATTGCAGACACTTATGAAGTAAGCTGTAAAGCCTTATCTGCTCTGCGTAAGCGACTCGGCGCTGAGCTCAAACTATATGATCCACAGGATATGCATTTTTCCTGGGTGGTTGAGTTCCCGATGTTTGAGTTTGACGATCAGGAAGACCGCTGGGTAGCGATGCATCATCCTTTCACGGCTCCCCGTCCACAGGATATTTCATTGTTGGATTCGGCACCGGGTGAAGCACGAGCTGTTGCTTACGATCTGGTCATTAACGGTTATGAAGCTGGTGGTGGTACGATTCGAATTCATGATCAGGCTGAACAGGCTCGAGTGTTTGAATTATTGGGGATCGACGAAGAAACCGCGGCCGATCGATTTGGATTCCTGCTTGAAGCGTTGCAGTTCGGTGCTCCTCCTCATGGTGGAATCGCTCTGGGAATCGATCGATGTGTGATGTTGTTTGGTGACCTGGATAACATCCGTGATGTCATTGCATTTCCGAAGACTCAGAAGGCATCGGATCTGATGACGGGTGCTCCCGGCGATGTGGAAGTGAAGCAGCTTGGTGAGCTTAACCTGAAGATTACTCACCCGGAATAAACCTACGCTGTGCGTCTGGCCTCTTCGGCATTGTGCATGACGTCTAATACGGCATCGATGTCGTATTGGGACGGGTGCCCCCAGTCGTCTTCATATTCGAAAACGTCAGCCACATTCTGCGAACCGAATTTGTCATCGGCTATTTCAAATTGGCTGGGAGTTATTTGGGCCGGATGTTCAAATCCGCAGGCGTGTGTAAGCTGCATGATCTCCTTGCGGAGTATGATCAGATAGTTGGCCAGACGGTTGGATTTAAGAGTCGGGTCGAGTCCCCGCATGAGCCACTTACTCTGAGTTGCCACTCCTGTTGGGCAATGGCCGGAGTGACATTTCTGAGCCTGAATACAGCCGATGGCCAGCATCGGTTCCCGTGCGATACTCAGTGCGTCGCAGCCGAGCGATAATGCCAACAGTCCGGTTTCCGGGAATCCAAGTTTGCCGGAGCCCATGAAGAAGATTTTATCGGCTAAGCCAGCTTCTTCAAATCGTTTAAAGACGCGTGTAAACCCAAGCTTAAACGGCAGGGCGACATGGTCTGAGAAGGTTAATGGTGCAGCGCCTGTACCACCTTCAGCACCGTCGATAGCAATGAAGTCGACGGCTCGATTGCCAGACCCCATTAACGCAATCAACTCGTCCCAAAAACTCATTTCTCCAACGGCACTTTTTATACCGATCGGTAAGCCACTGAGGTCGGCGAGTCTTTCTACAAAGTCGAGCATTTCGTCAGCGCTCGAAAATGCAGAATGAAAAGCCGGGCTGGCACAGTCTTTGCCAATGGGGATACCCCGGATACGGGCAATTTCCGGAGTGACTTTCGGGCCGGGGAGCATCCCACCTAACCCCGGTTTGGCACCCTGGCTGAATTTTATTTCGATCGCTTTAACCATGCCTTCGGCTTGCTCCAGCGTGGCTTTGAATTTCTCTTCACAAAAACCACCATCATCTGCACGAGCACCAAAATAACCGGTACCAAGTTGCCAGATCAGCTTTCCCCCCTTCATGTGAAAGGGACTAATGCCGCCCTCGCCGGTGTTATGTAAACAGTCCGCCTGGCCGCATCCCCGATTGATGGACTCCACGGCGGTGGCGCTAAGGGATCCGTAGCTCATGGCAGAGAGATTGACGATCGACGCCGGGCGAAACTGGTGTTTGCGATTCCGGAAGCGTCCTAGCACTTTGGCGGCGGGAATGGAATGCTTGGGATCATAACCAGGTTCGGATTTGTGAAGTGATGAAATAGGAAAGGCAGAGTGTTTGATGACCAGATGATTGGGCGTCAATTCGATGTCTTTATCCGTTCCAAATCCAAAGTAATTGTTTTGTAACTTGGCGGATGCATAAACCCAGCGACGCTGGTCACGAGAAAATGGGCGTTCTTCGTTATTACTGGTGACAATATATTGTCTTAATTCCGGGCCGATTGTTTCCAGCCAGTATCGTAACCGACCGATGACCGGGAAATTTCTTAGGATCGTGTGTTTCTTTTGAGTTACGTCTCGAATCGCAATGGCCAGTAAAAGCACTCCCAGGATTGCCGGGACCCAAAGCCACCAGTTCATGTTGTCCGTCACGAAAGATCTTCCTCCGAATTATTCCAAGCATGTATCCCCGAGCGATTGCAATGTACCGTGTTTTGGTGGTTCAAGGCAAAGTTAATTTTGATTCTTGCAAAGCAATCGGGAATCCCCTGGGACTGACCACTTTTCAATGACTTAGATTGCCTTCAAAATAAGACGTACAAACAACTAAGACCTCAGATTCGATTAGGAAGAAAACAGAGTCATGGCCAAGAAATCAATTGATCAGGTGGAAGTCTCCGGAAAGGCAGTTTTAATGCGAGTGGACTTTAATGTGCCACTTAATGAATCTCTGGAGATTACCGATGATCGCCGCATTCAAATGGCATTGCCATCCATTAAATCCGTTCTTGATCGAGGGGGACGTGTTGTGCTGATGAGCCATTTAGGGCGTCCAAAGGGAGACGAAAATGATGGAAAGTTCAGCCTTAATCCTGCTGCGAAGCGATTAGGTGAATTGCTGGGGACTTCCGTGACCATGGCGACAGATACAGTCGGCGAAGATGCTCAATCCAGAGTGACAGCGTTGGCAGAAGGTGACGTGGTTGTTTTGGAAAATCTTCGTTTCAATGAAGGTGAGAAAGCAGGTTGTACCGAATTTGCAGCGAAGTTAGCCAGCTTTGGAGACATTTATTGCAATGATGCATTTGGCACGTGTCACCGTACTGATGCGAGTATGGTGGCCGTTGCTCAGGCGATGGAAGGTAAACCTCGTGTGGTCGGATTCTTAGTCGCTAAAGAAATACAATACCTCTCCGATGCCATCGGAAATCCAGAACGTCCGTTTGTAGCAATTCTGGGTGGAGCGAAGGTGTCAGATAAGATCACTGTGATTAACAACCTGTTGGGGATTTGCGATAAAGTTCTTATCGGGGGTGCCATGGCCTATACCTTTGCATTAGCTAAAGGTGGCAGCGTGGGTAAGAGTTTGGTCGAGCCGGATAAAGTGGAGTTGGCCGCTGAATTGATTGCCAAAGGAGGTGACAAGCTGGTCTTACCAACGGACACACATTGTGGAGATGATTTTAGTGCCGATTGTAACAAGCAAGTCGTTGCTTTCGGAGAAATCGCTGATGAGTTTGAAGGGCTGGATATTGGGCCCGAAACAGCTGAAACGTATGCAGCTATTCTGGCTGATGCCAAAGTGGTCGTTTGGAATGGGCCCATGGGGGTTTGCGAAATGCCTCCGTTCGATGCCGGCACTCAGCGGGTTGCCGAAGCGATCGCTGCCAGCGATGCAACAAGCATTATCGGCGGCGGGGATAGTGCCGCGGCAATTCAGCAGCTCGGATTTGCCGACCAGGTTTCGCATGTCAGTACAGGCGGAGGAGCGAGTCTAGCCATGCTCGAAGGCCGAACGTTTGCCGCTGTTGAACTGCTAGACGACTAACAGGCAACATTGCCATGAAGCTCATAAGAATGCGGCACACTTTCGGAAGAGGCGTGCCGTATTCTTATTTGTCGATGATTTCGATTTTGATTTCGTCGCTGTTAGCCCGCAATTCAGGAGCGTACATGGCGTAGCCAATGGTTGGCAGAGCTGAGAATTTCCCCGGAATCTCTGCTCGGATCTGATAAGTGAAACTATGTTTACCCCGACTAATACGATGCAGGAAGTAATTGACACTTTCATCCCGCATTTCACGATAGGCGCTCAGTCCTGAGTAGACCCAACCACTTCGTACATCTACCGGTTCCACGCCCGCAGCTTTGCGATCTTCGAACATTAGGTATTCGTAATCGTTCTTGCTCTCAAAGATCAGTTCGACTTCGATGATGTCTCCGCTTTCAACCTGATCGCCGGTGCTTAACGGGATCCGTTTGTAATTTTCGTTTTTCTGTTGGACGACCTGACCACGATTACCGGCGACGTCCATGCCCTTATGGTCGGCAACGACTTTGTAATAGAAGCGTTCAACCTTAATTTCAAGTCCGGCCTTCTCGATAAAGTCCTCAAGGGTGAAGTTGGTTGAGTAGACGTTAAAGTAAACAGGACCTTTTCCTTGTCGACGAATCTCTACGGTATGTTCACCCGAGGTGACTTCGTCTCCTGTGAGGATCAACTTGTTGTCAAACGAGAATAGATTGGAAGCATCAATTTCTACTTCTTTGTGCTTCTCACCGTCCAACCAGACTTCAACCGTCATGTCCGGAGACGCTTCGCCGGTCGCCTTTAGATATTCTGAAAACGCTTCGATACACAGTGACGTGTCGCGAGTCGACTTCCAGTAAGTGGCATGTTTACGATTGTTGAGTAAGTACTTCACCAACCGGGAGGCTTGCAGACTCTGTGGTTTCACTCGAGCCAATAGTTTGAGGTAAAACGCATTTGTTTCAATCTCGTCACCATACCAGTACCACCAGTGATGACCTGCCGGTAATTCAAGGTAAGCGGTTTCATTTTCTTCATCTTGAATCAAGTATTGCTCGATATTGCGTACGACCATGGTGAGACGGTCCTGGTGATCAACCGTTTCGAGTCCCAGGGCGAAGACGACATTTCCGTACACACTAAGTTTGATGCGATCACGATAGAGGAAATCCTGCATCTCGGTATTGTTGACATCGGATTCAGTCAGAATCATATAGATCAATGCATCGCGATTGTCGGCATAAAGCTTGTAAGGGTTTGCTTTCGCGTTGGCACGCTTTAGTTTGGAAACTTCGGCAGCCTGGTGATTGGTTAACCACTTAATGCCGCGAGCGAGTACGTTGGCGTCCACTTTAATGCCGTTTTGACGAGCGACCTGGAAACCGTGAATGACGACGGCTGTGGTATGCGGATAACTATAATGTCGGCCTCCGCCAAACCAACCCCAGCCTCCATCCGGATTCTGCATGTTGGTAAGGCGTGTCACACCAGCCTGGACAATTTTCTGCATCTCGGCCTGATTGAAAACAGGGTTGCTGTCAAATCGTCGCCATTGTTGAGCTCGCTGCTGATCATCCCCAATTTCCTGAGCGTTGAGGTTGGTACGTTTATTGCGAATGTCTTCCAGGTTCAGATCCATGTTCAGCAGCGTTTGTTGCGTGATGGCTGCAGGTAGGAAGCGATTCAGCGTTTGTTCGGTACATCCGTAAGGGTAAGCGAGCATGTAAGGTAACGCGTCTACCATGGCTGCTGCCAGTGTCGGAGAGTACCGGATTTCAAGTACCGATTGCTCGGGCTTACGCTGCTCGGGTACGCGGAATGCAAGTGTTGCGTCGTTTTGATCAGGTCGAATCGTACCTGCCCACGATTCAGTCTTTAGGATGCCATGGACGTAAACAGGGAAGGACATTTCAACGGCATCGGACTCCTCATCGGTTAATGCCTGAAGTTGAATGGTGGTTTCGCCTTCGCCCTGGACTTTGACGACCCAGTCGACACGAGTTTCTCCGTTTGCATCCACTCTAACTTCACGTTCGGCGTCGTCTAAGGCGAGTAGGTATTTGCCATCCACTAATAGTTTTGTCGTCACAACCTTTTGGGTGTCCAGGTAGTTGTGGACATTGGCGGAAATGACAACTTCGTCGGTCTCGGTGAAGAATCGCGGAGCCTGTAGTCTGACAATCAGGTCCTTGCGAGTAATCACTTCGGTATGCCCTTCGCCCACATTGGTGCCATGGCCCATTGCCCACACGTTGACCTTCCAGGTCGTGAGGTTTTCAGGCATCTCAAATTCGACTTCAGCGAAACCTTCTTTGTCAGTTGAAAGCGTGCCCACCCAAAGAGCAGTGTCTGCAAAGTTCTTGCGGACCGTCGCTTCCATGTTCTCACCTTGAAGCCCCTGGCTATCTGTGGGGTCTGCTAAGCCGATTTGATTTGCATCGACTTCTTCGCCCATGTCGAATGCCAACGCACCGTCTTCGGCAACCATCGAGGATGATTCCATCGCGGCAGCCGGCATCGCTCCGCCCTCTCGCATGCCAGCCATCATGGCGCTCTTGCGAGCGGTCTGAGCAAGATAGGCGTCTTGATTTCGGAAGCGGCTATTCTTGGTCAGGTATTTTGCATCGTCTTTGTCTTTGCCAAGCAAACTCATATCTTCGGCTACCGTGTATCCAAAGACGCCGAGTACGGCCATTTGATTGGTGCCAGGTGCAACCCGTTCGTAAGAGTAGCGAAGCAGATTGGATTCGTGGCGTGGATAGTGACTTCGTCTCCATTTCCAGAAGAATTCCTGAATGCCGGGAATATTGCTTCCACCGGAGATATACTCCACCGACTTGTCATAAATCGAGACAATCGTCGATCCTTCAAAGGGTTCACCTTCATGATCGGTGAGTCGAACCTTGACTGTACCTTTTTCGCTGGGTTTGAATGTCTCCGAGGAGGGTTCCACTTCCACATTGATAACTCGTTTCTCCGGTGGCACCACAATTTCCTTAGTGCTTTGGAAAATTCGGCCATTGGCAACCGTGACGGCTTCCACATAAAAGTTTGGCATGTCCTTTTTGATGACGGTGATTTCTTCGACTGTGCTTTTGCCTTTCAGATTGATGCGTTTAGGTGGGAGATAAACTCCGTTAGAAGGACGCACAAATAACAGTACCGTACTGTTGCGACGGTTCGTGTTGATTTGAAGTCTGACTGTGTCACCGGGGCGATATTCCGCTTTGTCAGGAACGAGTTCCAGGTCGCTATAGCGGAATCCCGCTCCATCGAACCCCGCTCCGATGATGGTGAAGATGTATCCCCCTTCGATAACGTGTCCGTTTCCGTCGTCGACTTCATAGGAGATGCGATACTGACCACTCTCTTTGGCTTTGATTTGCTGGCTGGCCAGTCCCTGAGCATCCGTATTTAGATTCCAGGTTTGCACGACTCGTTCTACCGGTTCGTTATCACGGTTGTAACTGATTTTGAGAAGACGCAGTTTCCCTTTGCCCTGAACCGGACGGTTGTCGAGCGTCTTCGCGTTAAAACTGGCGTGGATGGTGTCACCGGAATGGTAATACCCCCGATCGACCCAACTGAAGACTGTAAAAGGTTTGCGAGTTGCAAGTACGGATCCGTTACCAACGATCGTACGCCGGGATTGATCTCGCACTTCGGCGACGATTTCATAACGATGATCGGAATTGGGGTGCAGTTCTTTGGCGATGGCCGAATCGATTTCCAGCTCAACGGTACCGTCAGCATTGAGCTCGACTTCCTGCTGGCTTATGAGTTCCGGAGGTATGTGGGGTGTACCATACCACCACGGAAACGGTCGCACGCAGCCGACCCATTTGTGCCAGCCCGGATACCACGGGTAGTCGTAACAGTACCACCAGTATCCGGGACCGAAACACCAATCCCAGGCACGGTAGGGATACCAGTTTTGACTATGCGAGTATCGACGAATAGTGACTTTCACAGTTCCTTCGGTCACGGGAGCACCAAAGTAATAACGAGCGCTGACTTTGGCCTTAATAACCTCTCCCAGAGCGACGGGTTTGTCCGGAGCTTCGATGGTTACTTCGTATTCCGGTTTCTTGTATTCTTCGATGCGGAAGGTGTTTCCGCCAGAAACCTGATTAGAGCCGATGCCGTACACATGGAAGCGATAGACGCCGAGCATGGCATCTTCAGGGGCCTGCCATTCAAATTCGAACCCGCCATACTCGTCCGTTTTGACGTTTTTGCCGAGTACTTTTTCTCCACGAGGATTATAGAGTTCCAGCGAGGCAGAGATATTGGCGAATTGGCTGACGTCGTCTTTGTCATACTGTGCTTTACGTAACCAGAATTTTGATTTGACGGTTTGGTTGGGGCGATAGACGGGGCGATCCGTCACGATAAAGACCTTGCTCTGCTTGTACTGCTGATCGTGTATTTGACCGTACCAGATGCCATGGAATCCCAAATAAGCAAACCGACCATCACCGTCTCGAGCCGTCGTAATCCACTGCAGATTAGTTGGTGCGAGGTCTTTGCCCACGATGACCATTCCATTGTCGTCTGCTGTTTCGACGAACCTTTTAACAATGTTGTTTATCTTTCCTTCTTTGGTTCGCGTTTGGCGGAAACCAAAGAAATCCAGTTTGGTGTTGGGCAAGGGAGCTCCGCTGACGGAATCGGCGAGATAGAACATTTGACCGTTATTGGTGGCCATCTTCACCATCGTGGTGTTGTTCAGCCAGTAAACAATAGAACTGGTGTTTCCGCCTTCGACTTTGGCCGTGATTTTGTAAGCTCCTGTGGCCTTAATTGGGACTTCCACGGTGATGCGTTTGTCGAAGTGATGATCCCGGGGTTCGAGGTCGACAGACCAGTCGGTAACCTTTTCGTTGATATAACGCGCGGCGTTCTGGTGATACATCAAATTGCTGATGTCATTGATCGTGTATTGGACATCCGATGCTCGATTTAAATCAATGTGCGTTTTGACATCCGCGAGCAATTTGGGAACGTCGATTCGATGGGCCGTGAAAGTGACTTTGTCTGCGTTACGAAATTTGTAAGTGAAGACATTCTGTTCATTCGTCGTTTGCCCGGAAATTGGGTCGAAAGCTCCCCAGTTACCAACGATGGTTTCGAGCGTCTTGTGAATGCCGTAATTCTTTGTCACCTGCGGAAACCGTTTGATGACGCTACGTAGTACTTCGGCTGCTTTCGGGTATTGGCGACGGTTTTGATACAGTTGCGAAAGTGTCGTGCTGGCCTGGATGATGTGGCCGGCTTGCTGTGAGTCGCTGGAATTAGCAATTCCCTTGAGGATTTGGACAAAATTGAATTCTTTGGGAAGGTCAAACCGCTGCATTCCGGTGGCTAGATGAGCAATCGTTTCGCTGTCACTCAGAGAGGTCAGGGCGTATCTGCCCGTGGCCGGATTGTCTTCATTGTCTTCAAGTTGCCGACCGACAAATCCCGCTCCGTATTGCTGCATGGTCTGGACGCCAAATTGGCCATGCAGAAATTGAGCAAACAGATATTGTGTATAGATTTTTTGAGGAGGATAGACGACGCCCGCCTGATTCAATGCCCAGCGATATCGTTCTCCGTCTGACTTGGCATCTTTCCAGTTGTCGGGGAGCTGATGAAATACCGGGTTGTTGTCTTTATCTACGGGAGCTCCCTGGCCGCCATAGCCATTGCCGTAACCTTCTCCGTACTCCGGTAGCTCGGACAGATCTGTTAGTGCCTGCATTCTCCAGACGCCTCGGTAGTTCTTCCAGGCTTGTGAGAATTGAATCAGAAAATTGGAAACTTCGCTCTTGTTGCCATCCTGGATTGCCAGTGGTAATGCCTGGTTTAATAGTTGCAAGCCACGAATGCGGTCTCGTTCCTGACTATTGCGAGCAGTACCTGTCATGCGTTGCGGGGCACGCTGCCATTGATTGTCGATGATGATTCCATATTTAGGTGCTGACTGATATTGCCCAGCAACGGCCTGCAGTACTCTCCAGTCATTACTTTGTACTTCGACAACCTTTTCAATCAGTGCATCCCATTTAGGGTAATACCGCATTCGCTGGATGCATTGGAAAAGTATGGAGAGATCATCGACCAGCGGTTTGCCCCCGGCTTTTGGGTCGGTAGCAATTTTTTCATACGCTTCAAAGGCTTCTTTATAGTTTCCGTCGGTGTAGAGCTTCCTTGCTTTTTCACGAACGTCCGCGGTGATGGTATCGGCATTATCGGGCTTGGCAGTCTGCTCAGCGGTGGCGGCA
>CEUQ01026850.1_pt1 | contig 24066 bp, 17 predicted proteins | sample 361491 | NCBI WGS metagenome assembly CEUQ01 (sample SAMEA2622796, study PRJEB7988) | marine metagenome | biome: marine biome (ENVO:00000447); feature: marine epipelagic mixed layer (ENVO:xxxxxxxxx); material: "saline water (ENVO:00002010), including plankton (ENVO:xxxxxxxx)" | depth 120 m | reverse complement strand
ACCGGGGTCCATCATTCCTTCGCCCATGTTACCGGGGTCTCCGCCCATACCAGGCCCCGACATTCCGCCACCCATATTTCCGGGATCTCCGCTACCGGGATCGGTCATATTCCCCATCATCGAGGACATATCACCTCCCTGTCCGGGGCCCCCTTGTGTGGAGCTACCACCGGTCGACGTCTGTGATGCTTCTGCCGTAGTCTCACCATCGTTAGATGCCTGCTCGGCATTCTCGTCTCCACCAGGCATCAAGAAGGCCGTTACACCTCCGGCTATCAGTAACACGGCACCAATGGAAACTCCGATCCAAAGTCCTTTTTTACTGCTACCGGAAGATTTCTTACCTTTCGCCTTGGCACCGCCAGCAGGCGTATTCCAACCACCGGCCTGCATACCTGGCGTGCCTGCCGGTAAGCCACCCAACGGATTTCCCCCCGGCGCCGCCGGCATGCCTCCCAGAGGATTCGCTCCAGCCGGTGGCATCGGCATTCCTCCTGGTGGATTAGCTCCGGCAGGAGGTGTTGGGAAACCACCTAATGGAGTTTGTCCGGCAGCAGGGGCAGGCATTCCGCCCAGCGGATTAGCTCCTACAGCGGCATTTGGATTAGACTGTGGTGGCAGACCTGGTGATGGCATCGGTGCCGTTTGCGGCGTTACCTGCGGTGTCGAAGCGGCGGCCGGAATTACAAACTGATTGCCACAGTTGCATTTAGATTTCTTGCCTGCTAATTGGTCCGGAACATTGTACGGTTTGGCACAGGATGGACATTTAAACGAAATGGTCATTCGATTACCCGACTCTATTAGATTTATACGACTAAAACGCCTTGGAGAAGCTTCTTAATAGTATACGCATAGATTCCTCGTTACTAAAACAACATCTGGCAAAGACTACTCGACAATCACTTATAATTAGTCAATGATGCATCTGAAATTGGACGCGAAACAAGAACGAACAGCATCAGCGATTGGCTCGATAAGACAGCACATGCAAACGACCAACATGCTTAAAAAAATGCTTCTTTTCGGTGGTTTAACCACTGTGTGTTTGTGTTTAGTTGCATGTTCAAAACAACCAGACCTACCGTCAAAATCTCTAAGAATCGCGACTACCACAAGTACTCGGGACTCCGGACTGCTCGACGAGTTATTATCGGTATTTATTCAGGACACTCCATGTGACATTTCAGTGATCGCCGTTGGTACAGGAGCTGCTCTGAAATTAGGTGAACAGGGAGAAGCGGATTTACTGATCGTTCATGCACCGAACTCCGAGCAACAATTCATGTCTGCTAAGCATGGTCTGCGTCACGCTCCCTTTATGAAGAACGAATTCATAATCCTGGGCCCGTCGGCAGATCCCGTTAATATTCGACAGCTGTCACCAGGCGAAGCACTACAACAGATCGCTGCTGAAAATCACTCGTTCATATCCAGAGGCGATGACAGCGGTACCCACAAACGGGAACTGGAACTCTGGGAAGATGTAAAACAGCATCCAGACTTTGAAGCTTATCACGAGTCGGGACAAGGCATGGGTAACACGCTTATCATCGCGAATCAACTCCAGGCCTATACTCTGAGTGACATGGCAACCTACCTGCGGTTCCGTGACAAAATCGATTTGGTTCCGCTTGTCACTAACGGTTCGTCTCTGGAAAACCGTTACAGCGTCATTACAGTCAATCCCGCCAAGAACGATAAAATCAATTCGGAGACGGCCAGGCAGTTCTTTACATTTCTCACTTCGTCGAAAGCTGCCGAAATCATTGCCGATTACCAACTCCACGAGACGGCACTGTTCACACCTCTAGTTACTCCCCAAACCCCGTAGGAATCGAAGAACACGATGGAAATGATTCTTGCTGGTATCCGTGAAGCCATCCATCTGCTAATCAGTGGCGATCCATTAGTCTGGGATGCCGCGTGGCGTAGCATCTGGGTCAGTTCGACGGCCGTCTTCATCGCCACCATCCTGGGCGTGTCCATTGGCACGTTTCTCGCTCGCCATCGATTTCCCGGCAAAAGTCTGGTCGTCACTTTGTTTCGAGGCGCGATGGGAGTCCCGACCGTTTTGATCGGCCTTATCGGTTACGCATTGTTGGCAAGACAAGGTCCGTTGGGAATATTGGAATTACTCTACACTTCATGGGGGATTGTTTTAGGAGAGGTTTTACTGGCACTGCCTATTATTGTCAGCCTTACCCATGGCGGAATTAAGAATCTCGACCAGCGAATTCCGGAAACCGCTCTCATGCTGGGAGCTAGACCTCTGCAGCGTTGGTCAACCTACCTATCTGAAGCACGACTGGCAATTACGCTGGCCATTTTGACTGCTTTTGCTCGCTGCTTTACAGAACTCGGTATCGCTATGATGGTCGGGGGCAATCTCAAATTAAAGACGAGAACACTCTCCACTTCCACGACCCTCGAAACTGCGAGAGGGGAATTCCCCCGAGCGGTCGCCATGAGTTTAATTCTGCTACTGATCGCAATCCTGATTACCGTTGTTATTGCCTGGGCAAGTCGGGAGGAGCGGGAATGAGCCACGCACTTGAAATCCGCGACCTTCAGGTCACTCGGGAAGGCCACAGCATTTGTCAGGTTTCTGAATTAACTGTGGAGGTCAACGAGTGGCTGAGCATTCAGGGTATCAACGGCTCCGGAAAATCCACGTTACTCCGAGTGCTGGCCGGGCTGGACCAAACCTATCAGGGCATGGTTGAAATATCGGAAGCTGTCCGACCTGTCGGATTGGTCCAACAAAATCCCTACCTCTTCAAAGGTACGGTACTCTTCAACTTGCTCTATGGCACAAAAGCAAATCAAATCTCCGAACCCAACTCGAAAGCCCGGACCATCGCACAACGACTCGGTATCGAATCTCTACTCGAACGTGACGTAAAACACTTATCCGGTGGCGAAAAAAGACGTGTTGCCCTCGGCCGAACTCTGATCCTGGCACCTAAACTTTTACTACTCGACGAACCATTTGCAGACATGGACGATCCGGGCATTGAGGCAATCTGCGAAACGCTGGGGACGCTAGAAGATTCGACAATCGTCATCGCTTCACCAACATCGCTCCCAGATAAGTTAACGCTCAATCGCAGCGTGACTATTGGCTAACCACTCGTTTCGCTCCAAACCGCGATTCGCTTCGATTATAATCACGAGTATCAAAGACCGTATATTCTCTGTAGTTGCTGCGCAAATTCATGAAAAACTCTGCACGTGTATTGATCACTATTGTTCTGCTCTTCCCACTGCAGGTCATCGCACAAACCGATCTGCAAAAGCAAGAATTTTTCGAAGCAAAAATCCGTCCTGTTCTGATCGAACATTGTTACAAATGTCATAACAGCCACGGCACGAAAGAAGGAGATCTCACAGTCGATTTCAGTCAGGGGTTGCTCGATGGCGGCTTCAGCGGTCCGGCCATCAACGTGAAGGACGTGGACGCCAGCACGTTACTTCAGGCACTCCGACACGAAAATGACATGCGGATGCCCAAAGATGGACCTAAGTTAAATGCTCAGGTCATTTCAGATTTCACTAAATGGATCAAAGACGGAGCCTTTGACCCACGCAAAACAGCTCCCACAGCCAAGCAGCTCGATGCGGTCATTTCCTGGGATGCCATTCGAAAACGGCGAGCGACATGGTGGAGCTTTCAGCCTGTGACCAAGCCAGCCACTCCTAAAATCCAATCCGATTCCAGTCATCCGATCGACTTATTTATCCAGCAACGCTTGCAGGAGGAGGGACTCACGCAAGCCGCATCTGCTGACTCGATTGCGTTGTTACGACGAATTAGCTTTGCCTTAACAGGACTACCACCGACCATTGAACAAATCCATACGTATGGACAGGATCTCAACGACGCCAACTACGAGCAGCTGATTGATGAGTTATTGGCCTCGCCCCATTTTGGTGAACGCTGGGCCCGACACTGGATGGATGTCATTCGCTTCACTGATTCACACGGTAGTGAGGGTGACCCTTCCATCCCCTTTACGTTTCGCTATCGTGACTACCTGATTCGCGCCTTCAATCAGGATCTCTCTTATATGCAGCTCGTGAAAGAGCATATCGCCGGGGATCTGCTGGACAATCCCCGCTACAACGAACAGGCGACTCTGAACGAATCCTTGATCGGCACTGGACATTATCGCCTGGTCCCTCACGGGTTTTCGCCTGTCGATCCGGTTGCCGAAATGCTGACGTTTACTGACAATCAGGTCGACGTAGTCAGCAAGGCCTTTCTCGGGCTCACTGTTTCCTGTGCTCGCTGTCACAATCACAAATTCGACGCCATCAGTCAGGACGACTATTTCCGCTTCTTTGGCATTTTTGACAATGTCCGCCCTGCTCTGCGAGCTGCCGACACTCCGAACATACTGGCACGCGACCAAATCGAACTCGCCAATCTCAAAGAGAAAATAAAGGCCGGCCTGGTTTCGTCCTGGCTTCAGACTGCCGAACAATTGCCGAACATCCTCACACGGGATTCGTCCATTGTTGAAGTCTGGAATCAACAAATTGATGCCGCCAAAGACAACGCCCAAAACAACCCGCTTTATGAACTACAACAACTACGCAATTTAGAAGGAGATGCGTTTCAAAACCGCTGGCAGGAACTTGTCGGGCAATGGAAAGCAGCTCAGCAGCAGGAAGCAGACTTCTTTGCACAGGATCTGGGACGACGTTGGGATCTGAGTGATCCTCAACAGGCCGCCGAATGGACTCGCACAGGCAACGGGACGGTAACCCAAGTCAGCTCACCAGGCTCCTTTTCAGTGCTCGCCGCAGGTGATCAGATTATAGACAACGTCCATGAGGGCGGCATTTTTACTCACGGTCTGTCAGCACGTCACAGCGGCATTCTACAATCGCCCGAGTTTCCGGTCGACTTCCAGAAGATGTGGTTTCGCATCTCTGGCAATGAGGGAGCACGAGCCCGGCCTGCAGTCGAAAACTATCCTCGTGTACTGGGACTGCTCTATAACGGCCATGACCCAAAGTCCATTACGCCTCAGTGGATTCAACACGACATGGTCTTTTTCACGGACAACAGCGTTCACTTTGAAATTGCCACCGCGCGGGAGCTTCCTATTGAACGTCGTAACAATGAACGTAGCTGGTGGGGAATCACTGACTTTGTTGTAACCCGGGAAGGACAACAGGCTCCCGCCGAATTACCAAACCGTCTGGCCGCGTTATACACAGCTGACATCGCTGACTATAGCGGACTGCTCAAGGCTTACAGCGTCACACTCAAAAAAGCCATTGAGGATTGGAATGCTGATCAACTCTCCGATTCCCAGGCACGTTTTCTGGGCTTCTTTGCCCGCACGAATCTCCTGCCGAATCAGCTGAGTAATAATGAACACCTCAACGTGTTAGTCGAGCAGTTTCGACAACTTGAAAATACCTTACCGCTGCCGACCAACGTCCCGGGTGTCATTGATCGGGACGGAGTAGATCACCCGTTGTGGGTCCGGGGAAACCCTAAAACGCCGGGGGATGATGTGCCTCGCGGATTTTTGGAGGTCTTTTCTGATACTCCCTATGAAACGCAATCCAGCGGACGACTGGAACTCGCAAACGATCTGGCCAACCCGGAGAATCCACTGATCGGTCGCGTCATCGCTAATCGCATCTGGCATTATTTATTTGGTCGGGGCATCGTCTCCACTCCTGACAATTTCGGGCGACTGGGCCAGCAGCCGACGCATCCTGAATTGCTTGATTATCTGGTCAGTTATATGGCCGAAAACAATTGGTCCTTTAAACAGACAATCAAGCACATCGTCATGAGTAACACATATCGACAATCGAGCGTGAATTCAGAAATAGACCATGATTTGGCAACCGTCCTATTGGCCCGTTTCCCGGTGAATCGTCTGGACGCCGAAGCGATCCGGGATTCCATTCTCCAGAGTTCCGGCTTGCTCGAATCCCGCATGTACGAAGGCAGTGCTAACGGAGCAAGTAATCGGCGCAGCATCTATGTGGTCATCGCGCGAAACAACATTGATCCCTTCTTACGGACATTTGATTTCCCGGATCCGGTGACCACCATGGGAGCTCGGAACTCGACCAATGTTCCTGCACAATCGCTGACACTACTAAACAATGAACTGGTAATCACTCGCTCCCGGCGGTTTGCTGACTCGGTTTTGGACAATGTTGATTTGCCAACATCATCGGACAAAATCACCAACATGTTCCTGCGGGCTTTAGGTCGTCATCCGACGAATGCAGAAGTCGCTGCCAGCGAATCGTATCTTGAATCTCTGATTCGCGACAACGAAGAACAGGCCGCCGAAATTGCAAAGTTAAGCAGCATCTTAGAACAGGCAGTTAAGCAGCGGGAAGGCATCTTGATGCCGGTAAGACAGCGACTGACAGAAGCTGCCAAGAAAGACGAAAACCCGCAGGGGATGCTTCCACAACCACTGCATGCCTGGGATTTTCAACAAAACGAAGACGTGCTTACCGATCATGCCAACGGTCTCAAACTGGAGTTGGAAAATGGAGCCCGAATTGCGGACGGAGCACTCGTTCTCGACTCCGGGAACGCCTACGCTCGTAGTGGCAAGGTCGCGAAAGATGTTACGGAAAAGACATTGGCTGCGTTGGTTCAATTGGCTAATCTGAACCAACGCGGTGGCGGCGTCATCAATATTCAATCCAACAACGGAATCATCTTTGATGCCATTGTCTACGGTGAACAAAACCAACTGCTGTGGATGCCCGGGAGTGATGGTTTTCGTCGTACACAGCGAGTGGCTGGTCCCGCAGAGAAGGCCGCGCTGACTGAACCCGTTCATATCGCAATCACCTACAAAGAGGATGGCGAAATTGCCATGTATCGAAACGGCCAACCCTATGGCAAACCCTATATTTCCTCGGGGCTAATAAAGTACCCTGCAAACGACTCGATCATTAATCTCGGACTACGTCATTCGCCACCAGGAGGCAACCATAACCTCAGCGGGAAAATCATACGCGCTGAATTGTACGATCAGGTGTTGACCCCCGAGGCCATTCTAGGAATCTCAACCGGTCAGGGTTTTTACATCTCAGACAAACTCGTAAGGGAATCGTTATCGGTAGCCCAACGCGAACAGGTTGACCTTTTGGTCGAACAGATCGAAAAAATCCGTAACGAACTGGCCGGTATACGTCGACCATCCAACAGCGTTGATTCAATGCGGCAGGCCTGGCACGATTATGCTCAATCCCTCTTTAACCTCAAAGAGTTTATCTTTATTCGGTAACATTATGACCATGCAACAATCCACCGGCATCAGTCGCCGTCACTTACTTTCGCGAGCCTCCAATGGTTTTGGGATCGCTGCATTGGCGGGTTTACTGGCAGCAGAACAATCAGGGCATGCTGCGGACTCCCCCTTTGGCCCGCGTCGCCCACACTTCGAACCGACGGCCAAACATGTCATTTTTTGTTATATGTCCGGAGGTTTTTCGCAGTGTGACAGCTTTGATCACAAACCACGACTCAAGGCTGAAGCAGGTAAACCTGTCCCCTTCAAAACCGAGCGGACTCAGTTTAATAACAAAGGCACGCTGATGCCTTCTCAATGGGAATTCCAAAAACGTGGTGAAAGCGGGTTGGAGATCAGTGAGCTCTTTCCCCATTTAGCAACCTGTGCTGACGATTTGGCCATTGTCAATTCCATGACCGCTGAGTTCAGCGAGCATGCTCAGGCAAATTACTTCATGCATACCGGATTTCCATTTCGCGGACACCCAAGTGCCGGAGCATGGATGACGTACGGATTGGGAAGTGAAAACGAGAATCTTCCCGGGTTTGTCGTGCTGCATAGCGGTGGTAGTGTGCCACCACATGGAGGAGTCGGGTTATTTAGCAATGGCTATCTGCCGGCTATTCATCAGGCATCCAGTATCACGCTCGACCGCAAACCACCTGTCTCCAATATCGTGCCGCAGGAAGCCGATCGCCGGCAGCGAAAGCGATTGGACTTCATCAACAGTCTGGACAATAGTTTTCTAAAAAACACTGCGAACAATGCCGATGTCGAGTCTGCTATCCGCAACTACGAAATGGCGTATAAAATGCAGTCCGCCGTTCCCGAAATTGTCGACCTGTCCGGGGAAACGGAAGCGACTCTGAATCTGTACGGAGTCCACGATCCCGATGTCAAAAAAGGACACTATGCGAGACAGTGTATACTGGCTCGCCGACTTGTCGAGCAAGGCGTCCGCTTTATCGAGTTATCCTGTCTGCAATCGGGGATCGGAGGTGGTGGTGCAGCAAACCCATGGGATAACCATGGTGGTATCAAGGTCGGCCATGGTCGGATGGGAAATCAGGTGGATCAGCCGATTGCAGCGTTGATCAAAGATCTTAAGCAACGTGATTTACTGAAAGAGACGCTGATCATTTTTGCCGGTGAATTCGGACGTACACCCTTTGCTCAGGGAAGTGACGGCCGCGACCATGACCCCTATGGCTTTAGCGTATTTATGGCCGGCGGTGGCATTCAGGGTGGTCTCACCTATGGCAAGACCGACGAATACGGCTATCATGTGGTCGAGAACAAAGCTACCGTCTGGGACATGTGGGCAACGGCTTTACACCTCATGGGCGTGGATCATATGGATCTAACTTATCGGTTTGGTGGCCGGGATATGCGATTGACCGACGTGCACGGTAACGTTTTGCAGGACATCATTGCCTAAAGCTCGAGCAACTCCTCTACGTCCTTATCAATGTCATCCGGTGGCGTGGCCAGTGATACCATAAAAAAGACTGTCACCGTTACGAGCAACGAAAATGCTCCGGGGTGAAACTTAAACGGCAATTCAATTCCTTTGAAGAATAGAATTCCATAAACTCCGAACCCTGCCAAAACAGAGAGTTCAGCACCGAGGCGATTTGCTCGGCGCCAGTTCAACCCTAGTGCCACTGTCGGCACAAAGGCGATTGCAAATGCACTCCACCCCATAACGCCCAGCATAGCAACAGTATCTTCTGCAAAATACGCAATCAAAGCTGCTCCCACAGCAATAATGACGGTCATGATACGCGCCCACATCAATTCTCGCTTGATCTGACGGTTAAACAGTAGTTTCGGCAGGTCGTGCACGATCGCTGCGGCACCAATATTCAAAAAACTATCGGCGGTCGACATAATCGCTGCAAATAACCCGGCAAACACTACTCCGGCAAGCAAAGGGTGGGCGTACTGAGTCAAAAAGGCTGAACTCGCTTCATCTGCATTCGCCAACGGCAGGTGAAAATCGCCGACAACCACGGCACGCATGGTGATACCAATGGACACCCACAGTACAGCCGAGAGGATAAACCCGCCGAGAGACAGTGGCAGTAAATGACGACTATCTTCCGGCTTTTTCGTCATCATGAGTTTGCTAATAACATGCGGCTGACCACAAACACCAAAGGCCATGATGAAATAGATGGAGAGACAGGATATCATGCCCATTGTTCCCCAGGGCTGCATCGCTTCCGGGTCATCCTGAGTGATGATCTGAGCCATCTCCGTAAATCCCCCATCAAGCGTAGTCATAGCGGCATAGAACACCAGCAATGCGGCACCGATCATAATGATGCCCTGAATGAAATCTGTATAAACTGAAGCCACCATCCCGCCGGTTACACAGTAGAAAACCAGCACGCTGCAACAGATGAAGAAACACCATTCGATCGAAATACTGCTAGTCCAACTTAAATCCTGGAGTAGATCGAAAAGCACAACGGCCATCGCCTTGATTTGTACGGCCAGATAAATCAACACGCCCGGCAACAAAGCAATCGCCATCAAGCCCCCTGTCCGATTGGATTTATATCTCGACGCAACGATTTCAGGCACGGAGAGTGAATTGGTCAATCCTGCGAGCAAACGCAATCGTTTGCCCAGCAAAAAGAACATGATGCACATCCCGACCGAGATGCTGATCATCATCCAAAACGAACTCGTACCGTGCTTGTAGGCAATCCCCGGACCGCCCACAAACCCAAAGCCACTCATCGTACTGGCAAAGACTGCAGCACTGGTAACCAGGACTCCGAGATGACGCCCTGCCATAAAGAAATCGCTGGTGTCTTTGGTTCGTCGCATGGCCCACAGGCCAACGGCAATACACATCACCATGTACGCCAAAATACAACCAAACACAATGTAGGAACGATACTCTTCCATTACGCTATAACGTCATCCTTCTCTGCTGCTGACTCACGCGCAGCGACTAACTCGTTGAATCGAGCCAGTGACCTGGTGGGCAGGATGAACTCTCGATAAAACAGCACGTATAGAACAATGAAACCCACAGGAACTCCACAGATTCCCAAAAACATTAACGTCGTACCAAATGGAAACGGCCCGAGATAGTGCGGTTCAAACGGGCGATCCCAGGATGATTGGTAGACTGTGCACATCGTCAAAAATGCTCCCACCAGGACGATGGCAACCATCACCATTAAATTCCAGAAGAAGGCCGCAATCTCTTGACTGGCATGTCTGGAACGACACCCCCAGGCAATCAACAACGAAAACCCAGTCAACGTGACGATGCCAAAGAACAGTCCGGCCAAAGAAACTTGAATATGACGGTCTCGCCCAATCCCTCCCTGAAACATCATTGTCTTAGTGGCGCCTTCGGGCTGAGCCAATTCGGCGCGAACGTGAGGATACCCCAACGCATCCGGTGGATGATCCGTTGTGAAAATCCAAAACACCGCCAGCCAAAGCAACGCCAAAACAGCAATCACAGGAGCATATTTCATGGTGACAATTTGCCTGAGGGATGGTCTCTAAAGAAAGTTATTCCAGTCAGTCGAATATAAGGTGCGAAGTAAGCTAAAATCAACATCCAGTTTCACACTCTTGCAAACTCCTCAACAATGATCCGTCTACGTTTTATTCTCGGTTTAATGATGTTACTCCCCTGCACTATCTCAGTGGGTCAGAGTTCACGCTATACAACAATTAAGATCGTTGATGACCAAACCCAGCGGGGAGTACCACTGGTAACGCTCCAAACCGTCAATGATAGGCAATTTGTAACCGACAGCAACGGCGTTATTGCCTTTCATGAACCGGGCCTGATGAATCAGGAAGTCTTCTTTCACATTTCCAGTCATGGTTATGAATACCCTCAGGACGGCTTCGGGTATCGGGGTGCCAAAATTAACACCCAACCTGGGACTACGGTCAAGCTGAAGATTAAGCGTATTAATATTGCTGAGCGACACTATCGAGTAACCGGCCAGGGAATTTACCGTGATAGTCAATTGGCAGGCCTGCGAATTCCTATCAAAGACAACGTTCCAGGTAATGTACTGGGTTGTGACAGTGTGCTCACCGAAGCCATCGGCGACTACATCTATTGGTTTTGGGGTGACACAAACCAAGCTAAATACCCACTGGGAAATTTCCACGTATCCGGAGCACGCTCGCGACGAATCAATACCGGTGGATTAGATCCCAGGCTGGGCGTCGATCTGGAGTACTTTGTCAACGATCAGGGATTCGCCAAAGAGACAGCGCGGCTTCCCGGAGAGGGATTAACCTGGCTTGACTGTCTGATGAAGACTTTCGAAGAAGACGGCTCCAACCGACTGTTTGCCGTTTACATGAAAGTCAAAGCGCCATTAACGATCACTCAGCGTGGAGTGGCTGAATTCAATCTGGAGCAACAGCTTTGGGAGCACCGGATGACTTTTCCCGATAGCCAACGTGTCATACCCCGCGGACACGCGTTGCGTTATCACGACAGTAATGACGAAACGGATTACTTTTACTTCGCAGGTGGCATGCCGGACGTACGAGTCCCTGCCACTGCAAAAGCATTGTTAAACCCTCGCGAGTATGAGGCCTACACGTGCTTAGCCAATTCAACAGGTAGCAGTTACCAGGTGGGACGTCATGCCAATGGGCAACTGGCATATCGCTGGACGACGTTAGCACCTGCAATGACCGATAAAATCGCTAACGAATTGATCGCTACCAAAAAGATCCAACAGCACGAAGCTGCCAATTCATTAGTGGATTTTGATTCCGGCAAACAAATTCGAACTCAACACGGAAGCGTGTATTACAACGAATACAAACGACGGTATGTCATGATCGTCAGCCAGGTCCGGGGAACCAGCATGCTTGGCGAAATCTGGTATGCCGAAGCCCCGGAACCAACGGGCCCCTGGAAATATGCACGTAAAATTGTCACGCACAACAAATACAGTTTCTATAATCCCAAACAGCATCCGCTTTTCAATGACAACGGTGGCCGATCCATTTTCTTTGAAGGCACCTACACGACAACCTTTTCAGGTAATGAGCAGGCAACACCCGGCTACAACTACAACCAAATCATGTACGAAGTCAGCACGGAAGACCCTCGCCTTACCTTGCCGTTACCGGTCACGCTGGCACGCAGTTCGAGTCGTGGCACTTATCGATGGACATTGGGAAGACTACGAGATGGCTATACTGGTGCACCGGCATTCTATGCTCTAGAGAGCCCCGTCGATGGCACTCGTGAAATCTCGTTAGGTGGTGAAGAGATTTGGGTTGCTACAGAAGCCGGGCCAAATCGCGTCGCTCTTTATGAATGGAAAAACAGCAAAGGCAATACCGTGGTTCGACTTGATAAAGAAGAAGGCCCCGTAGGATACGTACGCAATAATCTCAAGCTCGGGTACGTTTGGAAAAAGTAACTAGTGGTTAGACGTTAAACAGGAAATGGCAGATATCACCATCCCGTATTTCGTAAGCCTTACCCTCCACTCGTAAACGACCGGCAGTACGAATCTCTTTCTCACTACCTAATTCCACCAAATCGTCCAATGAAAAAACCTCAGCTCGTATAAAGCCTCGTTCAAAGTCAGTATGAATCACACCGGCTGCCTGAGGCGCAGTCGCACCGATCGGCACGGTCCATGCACGTACTTCTTTTTCACCTGCTGTAAAGTAGCTTTGGAGTCCCAGCGTCGAGTAGGCTTCTCTGGCGAGGCTAGCCAGTGATGGTTCAGCAAGGCCCACCGACTCTAACATCTCCTGCTGATCTTCTTCATCCAATTCCGCGATTTCGGCTTCCAGACGAGCACAAACATGAACGACACCGGCATTCACTTCCGCCGCATATTGACGAACTCGTTGAACCAGTTCCGCCTCTCCAGCCAGATCATCCTCGGCAACATTGGCAACGTAGAGTACTGGTTTGAGAGTCAATAAGCCGTAGCTGTGGACATATTTGATCTCTGATTCGTATAGCCCCAAACTCCTCAAGGGCTTGTCCTCCCCTAAATGGGTCAGGCATTTTTGAACGACTTCGACCGTCGCCTTGGCTTCTTTATCCCCGCTGCGTGCAGTACGTTCGGCCTTATTTAGTGCATTCTCAAGTGTTTGAATGTCAGCCAGCATGAGTTCCGCTTCAATGATCTCAATATCATCAATGGGATCCACTTTCCCCGACACGTGAATCACATCGTCATCTTCAAAGCAGCGAACCACCTGCAAGATGGCATCCACTTCGCGAATATGGCTAAGGAATTTATTTCCCAGACCTTCACCTTCACTGGCGCCTTTGACGATGCCAGCGATATCCACGAGCTTCAAAATTGCCGGGATGACTTTCTGAGTCGTAATATGGCTGCTGATGATGTCCAGTCGCGGGTCCGGTACGGGGACGATCCCCTCATTAGGCTCAATCGTGCAGAATGGATAATTGGCGCTTTCAGCTCCCTGAGAACTCGTAAGGGCATTGAATAACGTACTCTTACCAACATTAGGTAATCCAACAATTCCTGCTTCCATGATGTGATGTACTCTTTTAACCGTCGAAATATTGATGATTCATAGGTCATTTATCGTACTACAAGACAGCCATTTGAGAAATCCCGACGCATCTCATTGAGCTCTTGTATGGTTCAGATTAATTACAACAGCTATACCGCCGCTGAACGTGAGCATGGACTGAAAGAACGACTAACCCATCAATTTGAGACTCGGATCGTCAACGACGTGATTATTTAACCCTGGAACATCTGCAATTCGGAAATGGCCCGGACCTCGTCCTTAAGCCGATCCACCATGGTGGCGTCAATTCCCTGGATTCGAAGCACCTCATCCTGCATTTTTCCGTGGGCTCCGGTCTGCCTTCCCTGATATTCTTCCATCAGCGAATACATCTCCATATTCGGGCTATTACGATCGATCGCATCGACAAGAGGATTCTTGATCATAGCAATTTGTGAAAGCCGTTTAAGGTCTCCCAAAACCTCTTCCAGCTTCTCTTCCGAGTCGATATACCGCAGGATTTCAGCCATCATTTCCGTGCAGGTACACTGAGCATTCAGATACGCATCCATCAGCGCCGTCACGCTTGAATCGTCCTTAGTATTCATACCCTGTAACAATGCATTTGCCTGTTCATCCGTAAACTCTAACCGTTTAACCGGTTGCATCACGTAAACGGAATAGACTCCGATGACCAGCACCAAAACAAACAACAATGCCAGGACAACCTTGCGAGGCAATTTGTCTTGATCGAATTGTGAGCTGTCGAATTCCTTACCTGAAGATTCAGCTTCCGTCTGTGCTTTTCGCTTGGCCCGGAAGATCGATTTAGCACTAGAACGTACTCCGTCTTCACTATCGGTCAATCGCGTTTTGGATTGAGAAGTTGCTTTGTCGACAACAGGAGCCGGCGCCTCGACCGATCGTTCCGGAACTTTCAACGATGCGCCACAATCAGGGCAATCCATCGTTTCTCCATGCGCACTGTCGTCAGCAGTTACAGTTTTTGAACACATTAAACAACGGAATGAAATCATTGCCGCTTTATCTCCTGATTGGAACACCTGACTCGTCTGTCGTTCTCTTCATCGTACAAAAAAAACGCAGGGCATCACATAACGATTACTGTGATACCCGACGTTTGGAATTACTTCGTGTGCATTCAAGCTTTAGCAATGAGTACTTACTGGTCCGAGTCGTAACCGGTGAGTGGACGAATCCACACATTGCGAAAACGGACTGGATTACCATGGTCCTGCAACGTCAGCGGCAGTTTTTCGGCGTGAGCTTTCCATTGTGGTGGATCTTTATGAGCAACCTGTCCGAGACTCACAGCACGATTGTGTACCACGACACCATTATGAAACACTGTAATATGAGCCGGTTTGGCAACTTCGCCCTGCTCGTCAAACTCTGGGGCTTCAAACACGATATCGAACACCTGCCATTGTCCGGGCCCACGTGAAGCGTTGACCAGCGGCGGATATTGGCCGTAAATCGCTCCAGCCTGTCCGTCAGAGTAACTACGATTATCAAAGGAATCTAAAACCTGAATTTCGTATTTCCCCATAATCATCACGCCGCTGTTTCCACGCTTCTGGCTATCCCCTTTAATCTCAGTTGGGGTGGCGAATTCAACATGGAGCTGACAACTCCCAAAAGACTCCCGAGTCCGGATCGATCCGGTCCCATTCACTTCCATATAACCATCCTGGATTTTCCACCGGGCATCTTCACCATTGTCTGACTGCCATTGAGCGAGATTCGAACCATCGAAAAGTACGGTCGCATCCGAAGGAGCAGTACCAGCTTGTTGTTGAGTACTGGCTGTTGGAGGCGTGATAATCCAGGGCTCAGGACGCTCTTTGTCGTGGACTCCCCAGTCTTGTCCGGGAACATTCAACGTGTCATCGTATCCCTGACCTGGTAAACCGGTCCGATGGCGTCCTTTAATCTTCGACTTAATTTTTCCGGCTTCAGCTGGCCCACTGAAGATCATCACACTGACTAAACAACCACAGGCAATCATTGACTTGAGCATTCTTTCAATCCCATTTCAGAATTCGATACTTACATTGTTTGTATTAGAAACGTAAGTATATCAGAGAATTTCAGTGGGAGTCGCCAGCCGCTTTACCCAATCAACTGAGCAATCGGCGTGCCTTTGGAAACAGCCATCGGTCGGCCAACCGGAGTATCTAATTCCTGATGAAAGTCGATCCCCAACGCTTCTAATACCGTGGCATGAATATCTGCAATCGTCACCGGATTCACCACATCCTGAGCCTTGTTCTCTGACCGAATATCCGGAGTGGGATTTGTTTCACCAATCACCTGACCACCCCGCAGTCCTCCTCCACCGAGCACGACAGAGAATCCTTGAGGCCAGTGATCGCGTCCACTTGCTGCGTTGAGCATCGGAGTGCGTCCAAACTCACCTGCCCAAATCACGATCGTATTTTCCAACAACCCACTCGTTTTTAAATCAGCAATCATCGCAGCCATGGCCGGGTCGAGCAGTTGAATGCGGCTACGCTGTGCCTCTGTATTATTAGTATGGGTATCCCAGCCTCCGAGCGTCACTTCCACGCAACGCACTCCGGCCTTGATGAGCTGCGTGGCGACCAAACAACCTCGACCAAAAGAACTGTTTCCGTAACGAGCTAGTTTCTCTTTGGCAACTTCCGCTACAGAAAATGCTTTGAGCTGTTCCGACGACATCATCCGCATGGCCCGCTTGATTGACAATTGATGCAGGGTCTTCGCGTCGTCCAGATTCTTCATTCGCCCCTGAGCGAATTCCGATTCGACCACATTAAACAAATCATTACTCCGAGCATCCTGCCGGCTTTGATTCACGCGTGAACGTACGTCAGGGATCTGCCCCAAAGGATCACCAACCTGAAAGGCATCAAAGACATCGCCCAGGTATCCGCCACGCCCCGGACGATTGGTTGGCAGAATAGAAACGTGTCGGGGAATATCACTCTCACTGGGAAGTTGGTGACAAACAACCGCTCCGATGGACGGATGCACTAAGGTGGGATCGGGACGAAAACCTGTTTTGATGTTGTAAACTCCGCGTGCATGATCGCCTTCTTTGCTGACCACACTTCGCACGATGCTCAAATGCTCCATCTGTTCAGCAACCAACGGCAGGCTCGATGCAATCTCGACATCCTGAGCAGCGGTCTTTATGGCGTGCACGCCACCAGAATATTCCTGAGCAGCGTTTAAGGCGGGATCAAAGGTGTCTCGTTGGCTGGGGCCTCCCTGCATCCAAAGGACAATCACATTTTTCCCGGGACGACGAGGGTCTCTCGAGGATTCCTGACCTCGAGTCAACCCTGTCGCCAGAGACGTCAACCAGGAAGCACCGGCAGTCTGGAGGACGGTACGACGGTTCCAGTGAGCAGGCTGATGGCATGACATGATTAATTTCCCTGACAAAAGTTGAAGCAATTAATGAGACCACGAAAATTCTGTACTATTGGTTAACGTCCAGAACAAATCTTCAATCAATCGACTACGTTGATTCACCGGCGTATTCTTAAACTTCAGCAGGAAGTGGTGCAATTCCCGCTCACTTGGCAGACGTGTCAACGTTGCCAGATAGGCGGACTCAATGGCATCCTGATGGTCCTCGGTAATCATGGCAATTCTGGCAGATGCATTCGAACCATTTCCATTGGTAATTCGACTCTGCACTAGGTTTCCATTCATTAACAGCAGACGCTGAGTGACCGTACCACCACGATCTTCAAATTCATCTTCGCCTGTGTCGCCGTACCGTTTCACAAAATTATCAATCTCATTTTGCTGTTGCAGTCGCACGAGATAGCTAACGTCGGCGTTGATCGTCTTCAGGCTCGCCGTTTGATTCAATGCTCCGGCCACCTGCTCCGGCCGCAGACGTACTAAAGGAAACACAGCCCAGGCTGATTCATGTGCGGACGTCACCTCGAAATATGCCCGGCTCTCCATCCGAAATACAGCAAGTCTGGTGATGACCCGAATCAAATGCTGAATATCAAAATCACGCCGGACAAACTCGTCGGTCAGCAGTTCCAGTCCGGGAGGGAATGGGCCGGCCAACGGAATATCATCTACTGGAGCTACCAGAGGACGGCCGAAGATGAGCGCCCAAACACGATTCACTGCGGTTCTGGCAAATGCTCGATTGTTGGGATGGGTCACCCAGTCGGCCAATTGTTCGCGGCGTACACCCCTAGAGTTGATAAGCTCTTTATAAAACGGGAAAACCGGTGGAACGATGGCCTCCTCTTCGGCATCAAGATACTTGAACGCATAATGATCTGCTCCGTCTTCCACTCCGTAAAATCCGGTTTGAACCTGAGAATAAAAGGCGGCAAACTGATGGAAGTCTGATTGCAAACTCCCTTGCGAGGGATCCTCCAGATTGAGAGCGATCGTTCCCAGGCGGTCATCATGACATTGCAGACAGTCGATCCTCATCCCCAGGAATGCTCGACTCGTGCGGCCAGCCAACTTCATAACATCAGGCCGTCCGTTGTTGCCTCCGTCTATGGTCGCCGTAACAAAATTGACTTCCGGTTCGCTCGTCCATACACCCTGGCTAGCGATTAACGTATGCACTAGTTGGTCATAGGGGCGGTTTTCGGTTAATTGATCACTCAGCCACAATCGAAAACGCCCACGACGATAAATCAAAAATGGCCCTGCATCCACGCCTACAAACACCCGCGCCAATCGCTCGCTAACATAATCTGAATACCGTCGATCCCTAAGCAGGTAATTGATATACCTATCGATGACGTCATCGTCAGTGGCTTGCAAATCCTGCTGTTCGACAAAAACTCTGATCTCTTCGACCGAGGGGATCGTACCATGCAACGCTAGCGAGGCCCGTCGCATGACCGTTAACGTATCGGCCGGCTCAGCGTGCTCAAGCCTCTTGTTCTCCCACCGTTCCAAAAACTGTTGGTCCACCTGTGAGATTAAGTCTTGAAATTCCGGTGTCCGCTGTTGCTTGTTTTCAATTCTGGCAACAACTCGTTTCAAACGCTGTGAACTAAAGGCGCCCCCCATCAACGAACCAATCCCCAAACAACACAGTAGTACAAATAGCACTACCTGCGTCCGGGGCGACATCTTTGATGAGACTGGATTTGACATAATCAGGAAGGAATCGAATTCTTAACGTTAATGAGAACCAACCGTGAAGGCTTTGTATACATGATTAGCAAACAGCCTGGGAAAACTGAAAGACTCGGCACCATCGACCGTATTCATTAAACCACGCTGACTATAAAATGTATCGGCATGAGTGATAACAAACCACAACAGAACAGTAACCCGGAGTACTCCAATGCTGAGAATTCGGTCATGCAAGCCGAGCCGATTCATAACTTAAGTGCTTATTCCTCGGATATGGTGACGACTGCCGAAGATTCGGTGACAGGCTCGACCAGTTTGATAAGCTGGCCAATTCAGAAATTTGCACAATCTGTCGAATGGTGTTTTGGAGTGGTCTCGATGGTGAGCCTGCTGACACTCTGTGCTGCCATTCCTATTCTTCAATTCATCACACTCGGATACTTTCTCGAGATTTCTTCACGAATTGTCAAAGAACGCAAAGTCCGCGCGGGGTTTGTAGGTATCCGCAAAGCTGCCCGCATTGGCGGATTTTTGGTAGGCACGAGCATCGTTTGGACTCCAGTCTTTAATGTCGTGGGCATCTTTAACGATGCCATTATCTTATTGACGGATTCCGAAGAAGTTCGTCCGTTTGGAATCAATTTAACCATCCTGATTTTGCTAACCATTGGCTATACCCTCTGGGCATGGATTCGTGGTGGCCGATTGCGACATTTTATCTGGCCTGCTCCGGTTCGATTTTTCAAGACGGTTTGGAAAAAGGAAACTTACACCGAAACCATTACCGGCTTCTGGGATTTTGTTGCCGCGTTGAGACTCCGAGAGCTGTTCCTGCAGGGGTTTTATGCTTTTCTGGGTACAGCAGCCTGGTTGTTGGTCCCTGTCTTGCTTTGTATTGGAGGGACACAATTACCCGAAGGCCTTCGGGGGCTCTCTTCGCTGATTGGTTTACCATTGCTGGCCTTGGTTCTGATCTACCTTCCCATTATGCAAACACGATACAGCGTGCAACGTGAAGCAAGCGTGTTTCTTGATGTCAGAGCGATTCGTACGCTCTTTAAACGAGCCCCCATCGCACTCTGGATCTCCATGGTCTCGGTCTGGGCATTTGCCTTACCGGTCTACCTTGCCAAAATTCAATTGACTCCAAGAGAAGTTTTTCTTTTGCCCACCATGGTCTTTGTATTGTTTTCCTGGCCCTCGCGCATGCTGATGGGATGGGCCTATGGTCGTGCTAACAAGCGGGAAGAAAATCGCAATGTTATCTCGATCTGGCTGGCACGACTGGCCATCATCCCTGTCGTATCGATCTATGCCGGCGTTGTCTTTTTATCTCGGTATACCAGTTGGTACGGAGACTGGAGCCTGTTTGAACAACATGCCTTACTGATACCCATCCCGCTGCTTGGTGGATAGATCGTAGTGAGCGGGTTGAGGTTAATCTCTGATCGATTCTCCAAGAAATCGAAACGTCACTTGAGGAATCAGAAAGGCAAACAACGATGCTTCTGATTCAGGGTACAATTGCTGGATCAACTCACATTGCAGCCCAGAATCGACATCAACGGCGACTGCCTGCCCGGGGTCGATCGGAATATCAATCAGAGACTCCATCGTGGCTGCCCACCCTCCGAGGCAATCCACCGCTCGGTTTTGGGAAACCAGATACTCTACGGCTTCCTCCCAGGATCCAAATCGCTGCTGCCAGGCAGCAGGCAGACTTCCCCCGGATTCGCTCAAACCGAAATGCAGATCCAAATCGGGCGCACTGCCACCACTGGACTCGATTGTCAAATGGCCCTGTTGATTATCAACTACATAATCAAAAACACCACTTTTATGAGACGTCAAACCATCGCTCATGAGGCGACTGCCAACCACGTGAAGCGTACTGTTCATACACGTCTTAAAGAAGTAGACGGCACCTCGTTTTCCATGGACTGGTTTAAGATACAGTCGCCAGTTACTTTGCAATGGTGAGGGCAGCAGTTTTCTTAGTGGCCCAAGCAGGCGAGGCCCAAAGCCTCCGTGGCGGTAAGTTAAAATTGAAATCGCGGTCATCGACTCCCGCTCGTCGGCGGCAAACCCGACCGGCAACCATGGCCTGACCCGTTCGGTTGGTACCAGCCAGTTCAGATATAGGACATTGCGAATATCCGATTTTAGTACGGGCGTTCGTAAGACAGTCCCGATCACTCGCAGGACATCACGAGTTCCCTGAGAATTGAGCCAGCCGGTTATCCATTGGGATCGTGAGCCGGTTGGAAATCTGACCTGATGGAGTTGATCACTTTCTTCTTTGAAAAAATAATGATGGCGGTCTCCCAAGGCGGCGACGAATACCAACGTCCAGATAAATAGCACGGGAAAGCCAATACCGTTTAACACTGCAATCGTGTGAAAGTCGACATACTGCAGTTGCCCGTTGAGTACCGGAGCGCAAGCGTGGTCGCAAGCAAATACCGACAGCATAAATGCTATAAAATCAGTTACGCTCAACAGCAGAAAGAATTTGAGTCGTTTGTAGGATCGAGTAAAGGAGACCAATGCACATGCCCAACACGCCTGCATCAGTGTGTATCCAAATGCGCCACAGGAGGTTGTCAGAACGATCCAACGGGCTTCCAGACGGACATAATTCGAAGCGCTGCCCGACAACACCGCTTCGCGGGCTTCGTCGACAAAACTCGTAACCAATGCGTATTCCCCCCATTGTTCCGGAATGATCGCCGCAAGGGTGAACAGCAACGCCAGCACACTCCAAAACAATGCCGTCCCAGCTCCCTCCGTTCGTTGTTTACGAGCATGTGAAAAGTACCAGCACAGACTGACAGCGGCGATGAGATTTGAAAGCGCCACTAACTGCCAAAGATGCCATCCCATCCGCCATAACCCGACGTTTTCAGCAACGTACGTTGCTCGTTCCAATACGGATTTATCCATATCGAGTCCGGGCTGCATCACACCCAGAGCAGCCACGACGGCAAACACATGCAGGAAAGCCGAAATTACAAAGCTGCCTACCGTAAACCGATAATACGACCTTGATGGAGTTCTCGCTGAATCCGTCACAACAGAGGATTCCCTTTATAACTGGATTGGATGCAATTACTATATAAGGATACTAACCGCCAATCGTTGTGGTCACTAACAAAAGATGTCGACAGATTCTCAACCCAACGCTTGCTCATCCCATACGGCTATCAAGCAGTTACAACTGCTAATGCGGTTGTTTGGATTCATTTGTATTGTCGCATTCGTACCGTTTGTCATGCCTGTCGAGTGGATGGACTGGTGCCATCAACAACTAGGCTTAGGGCCCTTTCCTGCAGAGCACCCGATCGCTGTATATCTCGCTCGAAGCACGTCGGCTCTGTGCGGACTCTACGGCGCTTTTGCGCTCGTCTTAGCCACTGATGTGGTCAAGTATCAACGCCTGATTCACTTCCATATCCTCGGTCTGTTCTCGATCGGGTCGATTGGTACTTTGCTGGCAACGCAATGCGGCATGCCCACGTTCTGGGTCATGACTGATGCGATCAGCATTCTGATCATTTGCCCCTGGAAATACCTGCTTTACCGAAAAATACCCCACTAACATAATACTAGCCTTCCGTCGGCGTCCCCTCAGAGAGGAAGTGAATTGCCGAATGTTCTATAATGAACGCTGACGCGCCCGGGGAATAATACGACTGAGGAAAGTACACGACGGATGAATCCATATCAAATGACCGCACCACCCCGGCGTTGGGATCCCAAGCTCTCGCCTTTCATTGTCAAGTTGATGAAAGGCATGAGTCGCAAGAAAGCCCGACAGGCCTGCAAGTTGGTCGACGTCACAATAGAAAATGTCGAGGTGGTACAGCAAGCGGTAGCAGCCAATCAAGGCGTTCTGATTACTCCCAACCATTCAACGCACGCCGACCCGTATGCGATGAATGAAGTTTCTTATCTGGCCAATCTACCATTTTATTTCATGGCAACCTGGAACATTTTCGACGTTCAGGGAAAGCTCGGCCAATGGGTGTTACAAAAGCATGGGGTTTTCAGCGTTGACCGTGAAGGCACGGACCGCAAGGCGATGGAAATCGCTCAGGATATCCTCAAAACCAAAAAACATCCGCTCGTGATCTTCCCCGAGGGAGAAGTTTATCACTGCAACGATCGGATTACTCCATTTCGGGAAGGTGCTGCGGCATTGAGCGTGTTTGCGGCCCGTAAAAGTGACCGCCCCATCGTTGCCATTCCGTGTGCCATGAAATATCGCTACACCAAAGACCCAACACCTGAACTGTTGGAACTCATGACACAACTGGAACACTCAATCCACTGGTACTCGAAAAATGAACTTTCGCTGAGCGATCGGATTTACCGATTAGGTGGTGCCGTGATGGCACTCAAGGAACTTGAGTATCTGGGACAAGTCCGTGAAGGTGCCTTAACGGAACGCACTCAGTTCCTGGCCGACACGATTCTTCGGCGACATGAAGAGAAATACGAAGTCGCCAAAGTCGGGAAGACCATTCCAGAACGCGTCAAAGAATTAAGACGGCGGACGATCGGATTAATGGAAGAAGTGTCACCTGATAACGCCGAGTTAGACGAAGAAATTCGAAGGAATTTGGCTGAGTACATGTTAGTGGTTCAGCTCTTTAGCTACCCCGGAAACTATGTTGCCGAGAATCCGAGTGTCGAGCGAATCGCTGAGACACTCGACAAGATGGAAGAAGATTTGTTAGGCATCGAAAGTGCCATTCCGCGGGGCGAACGAGTCGCTCAAATTCGATTTGGCGACCCCATCGTGATTCCCTCGGAACGCAAACGTGGTATTGCCACCGAATTAACTCAAAAACTCGAGGACGCTGTTCAACGCATGCTCGATGATATGAATGCCGGAAATTAAATGCTGCGGGTTGTTACGAAACCATTCCGTTCGCGGCTTGCTGGAATACTAACGGCCGTACTACTACAGGCCATGCTAACGGCCGCGGAACCACCGATTCCGGAAGACGATAAGACGCTCCGTCGACCCGTTGACTTAGTACGGCATGCCCGTTGGATCATCGCAGCGAATCATCTGGAAGGGTCTGTTTCTGTCATCGACACCACACGCCATACG